>TARA_R110000851_G_scaffold58277_2_pt1 | contig 12493 bp, 10 predicted proteins | sample TARA_R110000851 | Tara Oceans TARA_R110000851 (sample SAMEA4397627) | marine metagenome | biome: Polar Biome; feature: [DCM] deep chlorophyll maximum layer (ENVO:01000326); material: water (ENVO:00002006), including particulate matter (ENVO:01000060) such as... | depth 17 m | reverse complement strand
AGTCAGTTCTCCTTCATGGGCATCAGCTCGCCGTTCTGGGCACTGCTATTTGGAGTTTTGGTGTCCGGGCTACTGGGCGAAATCAAGCGCTGATCGGATGTGACTACCGTGCCAATCGCACGGTAGTCACCTATAGCGGACTGTGATGAGGTGCATCAAAATTCATTAATGGACAGGGCTTAACCGCTACTCCTAACTTGGGCTCAAGCCAATCAGGACGACAGCCACGCCCTGCAATGGCATTTGCGGTGTCGTCGCAATACGGTCGGTACCGCACAGACAATGCCGATTCATACAACTACAAGGTGGATTTATGCCATCCAAACAGTTGCTCCCTCGCCAGACGACTTGCCCCCATCTACAGCGGTCGATGTCGGACAGCGTATTCTCTTGTTACCTGTATCTTACGCAGCCAGCGATCACCTTCGCCGAGGTACAAGTATGAAAAGTTTGTTCAACCCCGCCTCCCTCGTAGCACTCACCTGGGCCAGTTTCCAGATCTATATGGTTTATGGCGCCCCGCTGGACCTGATAGTCGCCGTGCCGATCCACGTTATGTTCGGCGTGGCGCTTACTTTTATCACCCACCCGATCCTCAAGGATAGCGCCGGCAGCTTCTCCCTCGCCCGCTCCTCGGACTACCTAATGGCCACCGGCGCTGCCGCGATTGCACTGTACTATCTGGCCAACGCGGAACGTTTGGTCAGCCGCATCGCCATGGTCGATCTGCTGGAGCCCGCCGACTTCGTGGTCGGTGTCGCGACCTTGGTGCTGGTCATTGAGGCTGTGCGCCGGGCTCTGGGCATGGGCCTGACGACGGTTATCTTGGTGTTCCTGGCGTACCAGTTCAGCGGCCCGGTACTGCGCGAATTACCGTTGCTGAACATTATCGGTCACGGGGGTGAACCGACCACAATGTTCTTCGCGACTTTTATAGATATGCAGGTGCTGCAGACTGAAGGTGTGTTCGGCATTCCCAGTATCGTCTCGTACAGCCAAGTGTTCTATTTCCTGCTGTTCGGAGCCTTTCTCCAACTGTTTGGCGGCGGCCAGCTGTTTATGGACCTGGCGGTGCTGTTGGTCGGACGTTTCCGCGGCGGTATGGCCAAGGTTTCCATCGTCTCATCGACGCTGTTCGGCTCGGTCAGTGGCAGCGCCACAGCCAATGCCGCTGTCATGGGCATGTTCACCATCCCGGCGATGAAAAAGTCCGGCATGAGTTCAGAAGAAGCAGCTGCCGTCGAGGCCGCCTCCTCCACCGGCGGACAACTAATGCCGCCTGTCATGGGCGCTGCGGCGTTCCTTATTGCGCAATTTATGGGCATTCCGTACATGCAGGTGGCAGTCGCCGCGCTGGTCCCTGCCCTGCTGTTCTATGTCGCCTTGTACTTCGTAGTAGATCTGCTGGCCCGTCGCAAGGGCCTGATCGGCCTGGAGAAAAGCGAGCTAAATATCAGTTGGACAAGCGTCGCCAAGCGCTTATACCTGTTAATCCCGGTTATCATGCTGGTCTACCAGATCATGTCCGGACGCGCGCTGAGCTCCGCCACCCTTGATGCCATACAAGTTACCATCGTGTTTGGCCTGATTACCCAGCTGCTCGAAGGCTTTAGAGCCACAGGCATAAACGGCGCTCTCAAGTCCATGCGTAACGTTTTAGTCGATTCGCTCAAGGCTCTAGATAGCGGTTCGCGCGGGGCCATTGCCGTGGCCATTCCTTGCGCCGGGGCCGGCATCGTCGTCGGCATCGCCGCGGCCACCAACCTGGGCCTGACCTTCGGTTCTTTCGTCACCGCGCTATCTGGTGGCATGCTGATTCCAGCGCTGTTACTGGTGATGCTCATGGTCATCGTTATGGGTATGGGCATGCCCACCACCGCGGCATACATCATGGGTGCCATACTTGCTATTCCGGCTTTGGACAAGCTGGGCATCCCAGCGCTGTCTGCACATTTTTTCGTTCTATATTTCGCTGCCCTGTCAATGGTTACCCCGCCGGTCGCGCTGGCCGCGTTCGTCGCAGGGGGCATCGCCAAAGCCAATGTCTGGAAAACCGGTTGGGTGGCGTTCCGCTACAGTTTGGCCGGCTTCTTGGTAGCTTTCGCCTTCGTTTTCAGCCCAGCGCTGCTGCTACAGGGCGAATGGATACGCATTATTCCATCAGTGCTCACTGCGATTACCGGCTGCTATGCGCTGGCTGGCTGCGTCGCGGGATACCTGAGAGCGAGAAACACACCCCTTGAATCGGTGCTGTTGCTGATTGCTGCAGTGCTGCTCATCGCGCCCGTGCTCAAAGCCTCGGCAGCGGGTCTGGTGATGCTGGGTGCGGTATGGGCCTGGCAGAGCCACAAGGCAAGGTTCGCCTCCAGGGGAGCGGAGTTGGAAAGATCGCGCACCTGAAGGTGTCCCTACGCACGGCCGACTGTGCTCATGAAACGGCAAATGGTCAGGCCAACATCTTTACCTAGAGAGAACAAAAAATGTTCAACACACTGAAAAAGCACACTTTGTTTGTCATCCTCGGTGGCGCCCTCGCTTTCTCCAGCAATGCCATGGCCGACGACCCGGTGAACGTGACGTTCGCCGCTGGCCCCACCGGCACAACTTGGTACGCCTATGCAGGCGCCATGCGCACCGAGATGCTCAACAGTCTGCCCGCCAGCTCTACCGTCGACATCCTCGGCACTCCAATGGCCATCGCCAACACCAAGCTGCTGACGGCCGAGCGCGTCGACATCGGCCTGATCTTCCCGCCCGTGGCTGCTTGGGCTACCGACGGCTTCGGCCCCTTCGACAATAAAATCGACAATGTGCTGGGCTTGGTCGGCGGCCTTGATCAGTACTACCAACGCATCACCGTACAGAACGACAGCCCGATCACCTCGATTACCGAGATCAAGGAGAAAAAGCTGGCTGTTAGCATCGGTACCGGCCCGCAGGGCAGTCTCAACGAGTACATCGCCAGGCTGATCCTAGAGGCCAACGGTTTGACTTATGAAGACATCGAGTCCTACGGCGGTAGCATCAGCAAGTCGAGCCTGAGCATCCTGCAGGATCAGTTCGGTGACAAGCAGCTGGACATGATCATCGGCATTACCACCGAAGGTCATCCGAACACCGCCCAGCTTTCCATAGCGCCCGGCCAGCGCTTCCTGAGCCTGAGTGAAGATGCAATCAAGTTCCTGGAAAACTACGGTTTCGCGCAGGCCACCATGCCAGCGAACATGTTCGAAGGACAGAGTGACACCGTGGAAGGGGTCGGCTTCAGCACCTCACTGTATGCCAACGCCAGTGTCTCTGAAGACGATGCCTATCAGATCACCAAGGCGGTAATGGAGAGTCAGGAGAATCTACAGCGCTCGTTCGGCTCGATGAAGGGCTGGACCGCTGAAGGCTCGGCTACCAAGATCAACCTCGCCACCCCGCTGCATCCAGGCGCGAAGAAGTACTACCAGGAAGTTGGCTTGCTGAAATAAGCAGGCCTACCGTGAGGCAGGAGTAATCGAATGACTGGCACTCAGGAATTCATGACCGGCGGACAGGCCATCGTCGAGCTGTTTCGGCGCAACGGCATCGACCGTGTCTTCACCGTGCCTGGCGAAAGCTTCCTGCCGGTAATAGATGCCTTGCATGATGCGCCCGATATCGACCTAATGGTTTGCTGACAGGAAGGCGGCGCCTCAATGATGGCCGAGGCGCATGCCAAGGCCACGGGGTGCCCGGGCGTCTGCTTCGTGACACGCGGTCCGGGTTGCGCCAACGCACTGGCGGGCCTGCACGTCGCCTCACAGGATTCGACACCGCTGATGGTGTTCGTCGGTCAGGTGCCGCGCAGTTTTAAACAACGCGAAGCTTGGCAGGAAGTGGACGTCCACGCCCTCTTCGACTCCGTCGCAAAATGGGCCATCGATATCCAGGAAACCGAACGCCTACCCGAGCATTTAAGCCGGGCATTTGCCACCGCTCAGTCGGGTCGCATGGGCCCAGTGGTAATGGGCCTGCCCGAAGATCTATTGTACCAAACACTTTCACCGGTGGAGTTGGCTGGCTCCACCGCGGTGCAGGGTTACCCATCCCCGCGCGACATGCACCTGCTGGAGAGCCTGTTGAGCGCAGCACGTCATCCACTGATTGTAGTCGGCGTATCCGGCTGGACGGTCGAGAGTCGGCAGCAGCTGGAGAGCTTCGTCGAAAAGCGCGTCCTACCGGTGGTCACCGCGTTCCGTCGTCAGGACCGTTTCGATAACAGCCACGCCCATTATGACGGCGATGCTGGCCTGGTCGCCGCTACGGCACTGACCTGATAAATCCGGACATGCTGCAACTGGCCCGAGCCTTCGGGGCGGGGGCGGCACGTGTAGAGAGCACCGAGGAATTTGCCGACATCTTCGAGCATGCCCAGGCGACAAACCGGCCCTTCCTCATCGAAGTGATCATTGATCCATCCATTCTACGCCCTTAATCGGCTCCGTCTCCTCCGCCTTCGGATACCTTCTCCCAGTGAGAGATGGAACTGAGCATACTACTTCCTATGCCTAACTCAACCTTCCCACGGCAGCTTCAGTGACCCCCAGGAGATAGGCCCGCAGCACTACGTAGAAAGGGCCGCGATCACTCGCAGCCCTTTCAGTACAGCCTAGGTAACGCCGAATCAGTGCATCACCGATCCACCGTCCACAACCACCGTCTCGCCAGTCATAAAAGCGCTCTCATCCGAGGCCAGGAATAGCAGTGGGCCGATCAGATCCTCCGGCATCTGGTCACGCTTGATCGCCCGGCTGGCGATAACTGGTGCTGTGAGCCGTTCACGCATTTCGGCGTTGGCCACCACACCTTCGCTCAGTACCAGCCCCGGAGCTAGTGTATTGACCGCAATGCCATGGTCGCCCAACTCACGTGCCAGCGCACGAGTAAGCGACAGAATCGCCCCCTTTGAGGTGACGTAATGTAGAAGGTTAGGTGTGCCCTTGAAGGGTGTGCCTGAGGAAATGTTGATAATCCGCCCGTACTTCTGAGCTCTCATGTGCGGCGCGACAGCACGGGCGCAGACGAACGGCCCGCGCACATTTACTGCCATTACCTTGTCCCATTCGTCGAGATCGATTTCCTCGAAGGACTGCATCTTCAGCGAAGCGTAAATAGCGGCGTTGTTGATCAACACATCGATGCGGCCGAAGCGCTCAACTGCCGCATTGGCCATCGCAGCCGCCGAGCGCTCATCCGAAACGTCTGTGGTGATTGTCAGTGCTTGGGCGCCGCTCGCTTCGATCTCTGCGACCACCGATGAGCCGTCTAGCACGTCCGCTACTACTACATGCGCGCCTTCCGCCGCTATAGCCTTGGCGTAGACGGCACCGATACCTTGGGCAGCACCGGTAATAATTACGACCTTACCTTTCATTCGATTCATGGGTTCTCCTACTAGTGGGTTTAGGAAATGAAGGCGGTGACTAGCCAGGGCTGCCAAGAAATCAGTACCATCACTAGCAGCGTTATGAGCAGGAAAGGCAGCAGCGGCCGCATGATATCGCCAGGCCGGCAGCCGGTAACGCGAGAGGCCACGTACAGCGCAGCGCCGACTGGTGGCGTAAGCAGGCCGAGAGTTAGGTTGATGCACATGACCACGCCCAAGTGATAGGGATTGATGCCATACACTGATTCGGCCACCGGCAAGACGATGGGCACCAGCAGAATCAACGCGGCGATGCCGTCGATGACCATGCCTACAACCAGCAACAGAGCGATGAGCAATAACATGTAGACAAATGGATCGGAGGTCATGCCCTGCATGATCGCACCTAGCTGCTGGGGAATCTGCTCGTACACGATCACCCAACCGAAAACTGCGGCTGCGGCGACCAACGCTAGCACTACGCCGCTGTTGATACCCACCCGCAAAAGCATGTCTCCCATACGGTCGAGCTTCATTTCACCATGAGCGAAGCGGCCAACCAGCACCGCCATGGCCGCACCCACCGCTGCTGCTTCGGTCGGCGTGGTAATACCGCCAATGATGCTTCCGATCATAACTACCGGAACGCTGAGCGACGGTAGGCTACCAAACACATTTTGCATCATCTGCTTGCGGGTCAACCTATCACTGGGAGGGTATTGATAAACGAACCCCAGGAGGGCGATCACCAGGATGAAACCAGCGGCCATCAGCAGGCCCGGCACGATACCAGCAATGAACAAGTCGCCGATGGAAATCTGCGCAAGCACACCGTAGATTACGAACAACATCGATGGAGGAATCACCGGTGCCAGCAGCGCGCCAGCTGCGGTCGTGGCAGTGGCGAAGCTGCGGTCGTAGCCTTTGCTGTGCATCTCTGGAACCATCACTTGAGACATAACCGCCACCTGGGCGTTGGCCGAGCCGACGATTGAGGCAAGCATCATGTTGGCGAGTATGTTGATGTAGGCGAGCCCGCCCTTCACAGAACCTAGAAAGACCGAGGCGAAGGCAACTAGCCGCTTGGTTATGCCGCCCTCGTTCATGAGCTCGCCGACCAACATAAACAATGGAATGGCTAGTAGACCGTAGTTATCTAGCCCCCCAAAAAACTGCTGCGGGTAGGAGAGAAATAATACGCTGTTGCCGCTAGACAGGATGTAGATCAAGGCGCTAACCGACAACACCAGCGCGATCGGTACACCGATGAAGAGCAGCACTACAAAGAATCCGATAACCATTCCCTATTTCCCCGACTCAGAGGCCGATGATGGCCCAGCGCCCCGCACAGGGTACGATTCGCGCAGACTATCGAGCAGGTTGGCCAGTGCGTGTACGCTACTAGTCAAGGCTACCAGCGGCAGGATCATCCAGAACCAAAACTTGGGCACGCCCAGTGTCGCGGTCGGCTCTTGGTACACAAAGTTGAAGGAATCGGCTGCGAAGGCGTCGACATTGAAACCGTTTCGCCACAGCGCTAAGGGGTCGAACCACATATAGCAGAGTACTAGCAGCGCCACGGCAAAACCGAGCACCACTAAGTCGGCGGCGCATTGGAGCACATTGCTCACATTTTTTGGAACGGTATCAATCAGAAGCGTAACGGCCACAGCCTCGCGCGTCTGTAAGGTCACTGCCAGTCCCACCATGGCCAGCCAGACCATGGTCAGAACCGCCAGTTCATCGAGCCAGAAGATCGGCACTTTAAGTGCACGGCTAGCGACGTTGATCATAATCATCAGCGGCAAAATCACTACTAAAACACGCAGCGCGGCTCTTTCGGCACGACCAATCGTGTTGCTTAGCGCACGGATCATAGCCATCTCTCCGAATAAAACTGGGGTAAAAGCCCCGCAGGTCGCGTCACGGGGCTTAGAAGTTATAGGCCGGCCGCTTCCCGGCGCAGATCAACGAGCTCCGGGGTCTTCTCTAGCCAGATGTCTTCCCACTGTTGCAACGTATCACCGAAAAACTCAGGGCCTACAGGCGTCACCTTAACTCCAGCTTGTTCGATCCTAGTCTGTGTATCGGCCTCAGCCTTTTCATAGTGGGCTGTTAGGGTGCTGAGGTGTTTGCGGGTCAGCTCGCGAATCATGCCTCGGTCTTTTTCACTCATTTGCGCCCAGAGTCGCCCCGACATCAAACCAATGACTGGAAACATCATATGGTTGCTCTGTAGCACGGTATTGGCACGCTCGTAGAGACGCAGTTTCCAGATCAGCTCAAGATCAGCATCCACCCCGTCGACTTGCCCGTTGGCCAGCGCGTCATATACATCGGTGACAGGCATAGGCGTCGAGGCGGCGTCGAGTAGGCGGTAGAAGTCCTGCACTGGAGGAAACGGCGTGATACGAATCTTTCGACCGCCGATAGCTTCGACCGTGTCGGTCGGAAAAGCATTTAACATCAGTCGCATTCCCGCCACGCCATAACCGAGACCGACGACGCCAGCCTTGGCCGGAAGCTGGTCTAGCATCGCCTGGGCAGTCTCGCCATTGAGTAACTGGCCAGCCTGAACTACATCACGTACGAGATAAGGGGCGAACAACGCACCGAAATCCGGCACCCGGTTGGCAACCTCGGCGGCAGTCAAGAACGCAATGTCGAGTGCGCCGGTCTGCAGTTGCTGGAGCATTCGTGCCTCGTTGCCGAGCTGGCCGGCAGGGAAGACAACCACGTTATATTGGCCATCCGAGCGCTCCTTAAGCTCCTCGCCCATAGCTTGCGCGGCTTGAGTCCAAGCATGGGTGCCTGGGACGATTAGGCCTAGGCGTAGGTCTTTGGCCATCGCACTGGCGCTAAAGACCGCAGCGAAACCTAGTGTGCAAAGCAATCTAATTGTTATCTTCATAGTCCACCTTTTTTTTATGTATTGTCATTTAATGGGCGGCTGAACCAAACGGGCAGATTAAACCGCTGCAACAGGGCGCTTCTGCCAACTTCGAGGCATGGTCGTCTGATGCCTTCTACCAACTCCCACCAACTAACTGGGAAATAAGGAAGTTATTTTTGCCGGCCCGACGCACTTCTTATTGTTCAAGAACCTAGCACAAGCCCTCTTTCATCGAACATTAATAAATAGTGATGCGTGAAATCACTGAAAGTTATGGGCCTCGATAGATAAGTAACGAAACCGATATCGTGGATTTTTATTCGAAAATGCATGCTAAATAATGTAGGGCATCGCCGATACTGATGGCGGGCATCAAAAAAGCTTAATATGCAGGGTTTCACAACATTCCTAGAATGGCCGAAATAATAATTGTGAGAAAATGCCATGCCATCTATCCCGTCATCTTCGGCCAATTCCGCCTCATCAACCCTGCCGCTTGGCGCCTGCCTCCGCGGTTGGCTGGATCATCTCCAGCGCAACCAGCGGCTGAGTATCATCCGCCCAGGTATTAACCTCAGCTTTGGGGTCGCGGGCATCGCCAACCGGTTGGATGGCCAAAGCGCATCACTATTTATAAAGCCCGGAGGGCATGAGATTCCGGTAATTTCAGGGTTGTTGTCGGATCGTCGATGGATGGCCGAAGCGATGGGCGTCGAACCCAGTCAGGTGCTAGAGCGTTTTGAGCACGCCTGCCTCGAGCCACTGTCTTGGCTTGAAACAGCCGAGCCCAGTTGTCAACAGGTGGTTCACCACGAGGTTAACCTGCTCGGCCAACTGCCGATTCCTACACACAACGAACATGACAGTGGCGCCTATATTACGGCGGGTCTTTTAATAACCCGCAATCCGCACACCGGTGTGCAAAACGTATCCATCCATCGACTGCAGGTCAGCGGCCCCGACCGCCTCGGTGCGCTGCTGTTACCCCGCCATACCCTGGCCTACTTTCAGGAGTCAGAGCGCAATAACGATGATCTTGAGGTCGCCGTGGTGGTCGGATGCGACCCGCTGACGCTGATGGCATCGCAAGCCATCGTGCCGATCGACCATGACGAACTTGAGATTGCTGGCGCTCTACACGGCCGTCCGCTGTCGGTGGCCAAGTGTGTGACCAACCGAATCCGCGTACCAGCCGAGGCGGAAATTGTCATTGAAGGCCGCCTGCTGGCCAACGCCCGTGAGGAAGAGGGGCCCTTCGGCGAATTTCCGCAGTACTACGGCGAGCGCGCCGAACGTCATGTGATCAAAGTGGATGCCATCACTCACCGTCAGGCCCCGATGTTCCACACCATCGTGGGTGGCAGCCTTGAGCATTTGCTTCTCGGCGGCATCCCACGCGAGGCGACGATGCTTGCGCACCTGCGGCGCAGCTTCCCCTCAGTACGCGATGTGCATCTGGCGCGCGGTGGCGTTTGCCGCTATCACCTCTATATACAGATTGAAAAGCGCTCGGAGGGAGAGGCGAAAAATGTGATCCTAGGCGCACTTGGTGGACACTATGATATCAAGCACGTGGTGGTGGTCGATACCGATGTCGACATCCACACCCCCGCCGAGGTCGAGTGGGCGGTGGCGACGCGCTTCCAGGCTGATCGTGACTTAGTATTGATCCATGAATCGCAGGGCTCCAAACTAGATCCTTCCACCCGTGACGGAATCGGATCGAAGATGGGCTTAGATGCCACCGTATCATTGACGGCTCCAGCGATGCGCTTCAAGCGAATCCATGTCCCTGGCGAGGCCGAGGTGGATCTCACTGCGGTCGCCCAGGCGGCGGGCGCCGACTGGCAGCAATTATTCGGTAAGCCGAGCAACAGCTGACCGATAACAAGGCACATGACGACACGCTCACTTCTCTGAACACTCAATAGCAAGCGCATCTCCAGAACGACATTTCACAAGTTATCGTTTCGGGATGCCACCTGTTTGGGGTGATCACAATAATGAGCGCAGAGACCTTTGTCAGCGACTAAACAATCACAAAATACCTTCGCCGGACAGGAGAAACAGATGCAACAGGCCCAACACTTTATTGATGGAAAATGGCAAGGCAACGGCCAGTGGGCCGACAGTCTTGATCCTGCCAACGGCGAACTCATCGGACGTTTCGCAGATGGCGGCGAGGCCCAAGCACGCGCCGCTGTCGATGCTGCCGTGCGGGCCTTCGAGAATCCGCAGTGGTCACAAAACCCCCGCCTGCGCCAGCAGCTAATGCTGGATTGGGCTGCCGCCCTAAAAGGCCGCCAGGAAGCGCTTGCCCAGTTGCTCACGCGTGAGAACGGTAAGGCTCTGGCGCAATCGCGCGGCGAGATCGGCGGAGCCATTTCAGAAATTCTTTATTACGCTGGCCTCGCGCGGCACAACCCAGGGCATGTGCTCGAAGTGGCGCCTGGTGAATTCTCCACCATGCTGCGCGAGCCGGCCGGCGTGGCCGGGCTTATTATCCCCTGGAACGCACCGGCGGTACTGCTAGTGCGCGCGCTGGCCCCGGCGCTGGCCGCTGGCTGCACCTGCGTGGTTAAGCCAGCGTCGCAGACCGCTCTGTTTACTGCAGACTTCCTCGCACCACTGTTGGAACTGCCTGGCTTGGCACCCGGGGTGGTCAACTTATTCGCCGAAACCGGCCACTCCGGCGCGGCCCATCTGGTCGCCACGCCGAAGGTCGACGTGCTCAGTTTCACCGGCTCCACCGCGACTGGTACACGGATTATGCAGGATGCCGCACCGACTATGAAGAAGCTATCGTTGGAATTGGGCGGCAAATCCTGCTGCCTGGTGCTGGACGACGCCGACGTGGCGACAGTGGCGCCCAAGCTCGCCGCCGCCGCAACCATCATCTCCGGCCAGCAGTGTACCGCCGCTCGGCGCGTACTGGTCCACGCCAGCCGCTCGGCGGAAATGAAACAGGCATTGGCTGTGGCTCTTAGTGAAATTCGCCTAGGTCATGGTCTGGATGCAGCGACCCAAATGGGCCCTTTGATCGACCAAGAATCGTGTGAGCGGGTCGAGCAACGCATACGCGAATCGATGGACAGCTGCGACGAGGTGGTGCTGGCTGGCGGCCGTCCAGGAGGTGCGCTGGACAGCGGAGCCTTTCTCTCTCCGACGCTGATCGCTCATCAGGACAGCGGCGCTTTTTTCTGTCAGGAGGAAATCTTTGGCCCACTACTGGTGCTGGAAACTTTTGAGGACGAGGCCGAAGCAGTGCGTCGCGCAAATCACACCGAGTTCGGTCTCTCAGCCAGCGTCTGGACCCATGACGGCGCCCGAGCCCTACGTATGGCCCGGTCACTGCGCAACGGCACGGTATGGATCAACGACCATAACAAGCTGTTCGCTGAAGCTGAAACCGGAGGCTACCGAAAGAGTGGCCTAGGACGCCTGCATGGCTACGATGCACTGTTAGATTTTACAGAACTCAAGCACGTCTATCAGAATATCGGAACCCTATAGACCGACATTGATGAGGCTGTAATGGAACTGCGTCAGCTGAAGTACTTTACCTGTCTGTATGAGGAAGGGTCGGTGACCAAAGCGGCGCAGAGGTTGAACATTGTTCAACCGGCCCTTTCGATGCAGATCTCCAAGCTGGAAGAGGAACTCGGTCAGCCATTGTTCGAGCGTACTCCTAAGGGAATGACACCAACAGAAGCAGGTGTGCAGGCCTATCGACTGTTCATGCCAATCCTCGGCGGGCTTCTTGAAGCGCGGCAAACACTGATCGACCGCAGCGGCAAGATTGGTGGGCGGATCAACGCCGGACTGATTGCCTCGGCAGCCAACCAAGCTCTGGCCAGCACGCTAGCCTACTTCGTCGAGAACCATCCGGACGTCGAGCTGCAGATTAGTTACGGCTACAGCCAAGATCTGATTGATAGGGTCCTATCCGGTGCACTGGACTTCGCAGTGATTAACCAGAGCTTTCAACAAGAACACCTAAACCGTATCGATATCCTCAATGAGGAATTGCTGATCGCCTGCAGTGCCACTACGCGATTGCGCGTTCCGCTGCCGGTTTCACTCAAAGCTCTTGGTCAACTCAAACTCGTCCTTCCATCTCGTCGTCACGGCTTGCGCATTGTGATCGATCAAGTGCTGGCGGCCCAAGGCATCGAGCTAGCACCGCACATGGAACTTGATGACTTAAC
>TARA_R110000851_G_scaffold27764_5_pt1 | contig 12496 bp, 15 predicted proteins | sample TARA_R110000851 | Tara Oceans TARA_R110000851 (sample SAMEA4397627) | marine metagenome | biome: Polar Biome; feature: [DCM] deep chlorophyll maximum layer (ENVO:01000326); material: water (ENVO:00002006), including particulate matter (ENVO:01000060) such as... | depth 17 m | reverse complement strand
TATAAATTTGGTAAAGTGATTTATTTTTTGTATATTACAGAATGAAAAACTATAAAACATTTCCCGATTTCGATTTAGAGCGTTCCCGCTCAGTACTTGAAAATCATATAGTACTAAGTGCAAAGACATACGTAAGAGTTAAAAAAAAGGGTAAATACTATTTAGTAGCTATTCAAGACCACCACAAAGTAGACTTAACATCACGAGACTCAGAATCACAATACAGTAGGTTTGTACAGAATTTTGTATCTAATTGTATTAACATAGAGTACTTGTGGTTATTGCCCGACACTGCCACTAAGAACAAGATGATAAGAGAGGGCTCTTTAATTATAGACCATATGGACTTAACTAACAAAGAACTTTTTTTACTAAACAAAAGAATATGAAAGACTTTTTTAACACTATCAGAAAAAAGAACTCTGAAATAGCCGTCCTAAATAGAAGACTAACGGAGTCACTGAGGGCCACTAGTATATACAGGCAGTCAACTAAAGACTTAATGAATCAGAACAACAACTTGCGGGACAAACTCCGACGGAGCGAGAAAATAGTAGATAACTTTGAGGTCAACTACCTAAAAGTAAAAGAGTCTTTCGAGAATAGGTTAAGGGTTTTTTACATAAATACTAAATAGTATTTAATATATAATCTGTTAAACATTAGGATATGTCATTTTAATTTTGTATCTTTGAGTAGAGAATAAGTTAAAATACGCATTATGAAAAACACAGATTACATTATTTACTACAGAGCTAGTACAGAAAAACAAAGAGACGGACTAGGACTAGACGCTCAAAAGAAAGCAGTGCAGACCTTCCTACAAAACCACGGCGGAAACGTTGTAGATACAGTGGAAGAGATTGTTTCCGGTGGTGCCATAGACAGAAAAGGCTTCACTAAAGCCCTGTACCTCGCAAAAGAGACAAACTCAACCCTATTAGTACACAGAATTGACAGACTATCCCGTGCGGGATTCATGACAATTGCGTTGTTAGAGCAAGAAGGTGTGAACTTTATAGAGGCAGACTCACCAAATGATTCGCCTTTCTCAAAGAACATCAAGTTCTTAGTGGCGAAAGAGGAAAAAGAGAAGATTCAGTCAAGAGTAAAAGGTGCCTTAGCAGAAATTAACACAAAGATATCTGAAAATGGTTACCATATCTCAAAAGCAGGTAACAAGATTACTTCTTTAGGAACTCCTAAAAACTTAACACAATCAGCAAGAGAAAACTCTATCATATCTAGGCGTAAGAAAGCGTTGGAGAATGTTAACAACAAGAAAGCTTTCTCGGTTATAGAGCTCATGGTAGGGAGAAGCTTGGCTGTAGTGGCCGATTACCTTAACGCTAATGGCTTTTTATCATCAAGAGGTAAACAGTTCTCACCAATGACAGTATCTAACCTTAAAAGACTTTATTCATAATGAGCAAATTTATATTTAGTAACACTGAAAAATTACCTAGGCCCGATAAAAGTATTATATTTAAAAACTCCGAGGGCAAAACACACGAAATATTAGAGGTTGATTATTCTAAGGTAGCAGATTATCTAAACATCCCTGAAAATGAAGCTATGGAAATATGTAAAGCAGTTGGTTGGTCAATATGGAGGCTAAAATCTTATCATTAACAAGACCCTCTAAACACCTTAAAAATATAGTTGTATATTTGTAGTATAAATAACTAAAAAACAAATTATTATGAGTAAAGGAATAGCGGCAATGTCATATCTACCTGCAATTGACATAAATTTAGATGCGTCGGCAGGAGGTTCTATAGAGGCTATAAAAGCTATCTGTAAAAAAGTAGCAAACTTTCAAGTGCAAGAAACAGCAGATGGAACGTATTCAGGGGTGCCTGTAAATGTAGGTAACCCTTATAACACAGTTATAGCTGAATATATTGTTGCGTCAAGTGGGGCAGAGATTACTGTTGGACTGACAGGCAGCGCTGCAGATTTACAAGAGGTTGGTTCTTTAGGTAGGGCGGCTCTTTCAACAAGGCGAGACTTAACCATTAGTACGTCAGTTAGTGCTTTGACATTCACAGTTCGTTCATTACTAGCAGTGCTAAACTTTGTAAACTCTTTAGAGGACAAGGTGGCATCTACAGGAGTAAGTGCAACAGGTGACGCAACTTACACTGACATAGTAGTTAAAGGACAAACTCCTTACGAAAGCTACACATGGACAGTTGTTAAGTTAGCTGCAGACTACATACTTACTGCAACAGCGAATAGCTAATATAATATTAACTCTTAAACAGAAAGGAAAAATATCTTGGGGACAGGTGGGCAACAGCTCACCTTTACTCATTTGCATATGTCAGATATTTTTCGTATATTGTATCTATGGAAGAGGATAACATTGATGCAAGGAGGCTTACTGAGGTTAGTTTGCACCAAACGGTGTCAAACGACCTCATTATAAGAAGGGCCCCGCTCACAAAACAAACCGACTACAAAAAAAGGGTTAGGTCTTCTAAAGCTGAGTATACTTTTCTTCAATTCCATCATATCATATGGAAGTGGGCTTTGGCTAATCACAAGATAAAAGAGAGGGAAATAAAAATACTTCTCTATATATACCCACTAATAACATTTACTTTTGGAGATTTCAACCAAGCACTATCAGAGCTAAGTTCCTCAGATGCGGGAACACTAGGCTCACTTAAAAAAAGAGGTTGGATAAGTGTTTGGAGTACTGAGACATACTCAACTGTATATGTATTAAGCAGCAAGGCTAATACTCTTGTATCACGAATGCACAGGATGTTTATGGCAGAGGAAGAGATACCAATGAGTCCAAGAAGAAACACTATTGCTAGAAAGAAAACAAAAAAGAACGATGCTTTAATGGTAATGTTCAGTAAATTTAATAGTAAAATAAAAGAGGATAATGGGAGATTACACAGAGGAAAAGATTGAAGGAATTGCTAAGACATGTCACGAAATTAACAAGGCTTTTTGTGAAGGTCATAATGACTTTACTCACCTTCATTGGGAAGAAGCAGAGGATTGGCAAAAAGATAGTACTATAAAAGGGGTTAAATTTGTTATTAATAACCCTACTTGCACACCGTCTCAAACACATGAATCTTGGATAGAGGCTAAAATAGAAGACGGATGGGTGTATGGCAAAGAAAAAGATGCAGAAGCAAAAACTCACCCATGCTTGGTGAAGTATCAATCTTTGTCGCCAAAACAACGTGCCAAAGATAAGTTATTCGAAGCCACGGTAAAGAGCTTCTAAGCACAATAAAATCAATAAACACAAGGGTTACAGGTAAAACTGTGACCCTTTCTTATTACCAAGCAAATAAATTGTATCTTTGTTAAAAACATATATATGGCACCAAAGAAAAAACCCTATAGCAAATTAAGTAAGACGGCTAAATTCTACCGTAACAACCCTGATGCACGTAAGAAAAAGGCAGCAACAGATAAAAAAGTAAATTCTAGGTCTGAGCAGAAGAAAAAAAGACGTGAGTCAGGAAGGAAGAGAACAGCCGCTAAAAGAGCAGGTAAAAACATAGAAGGAAAAGATTATGACCACAAACAAAAAAAGTTTATAAGCTCAAAAGCTAATAGAGGACAAAAAGAGAAGTCAAGAGTAAAGGGTTCTAAACGTAAAAAGAAATAAAAATGAACTCAACAATAACATTTTTCTCAAAACTAACTCATTGGAAAGAGGTTTTATTACTAATTTCTCCGATTATATCTCTACTAATTTCTATGCAAGCAGCTATATTAGGTTTAATAATTCTTATAGGCCTAGACTTATTAACAGGAATAAGTAGGACACTAAACGAGTGGGGTATAAAACCTAATCCACTCAAAAAAATATTTTGGAAATCTATAAAAAGCTACTTACTAAGAAAGACTTGGAGAAAAGCTTATGAATATGGGTTTGGAATTGTGGTAGTAGCCGTGTTTGAAACATTGATACTAGGTTCTACATCTATATCATTAATGGATAGAAACTTCTCTATAACAGAGTTAGCTATAATTATACCATCTGTGATAGAGGTTTGGAGCATATTTGAGAATTTAGAAAATATATCTAAAAGAAATATATTAAAAAGACTAATTTATTTAATGCCAAAAGGAGCACAGAAATTTTTTATAAAAGACAAACATGAGTTATAGATTTGGAAGCAAAAGCCTAGAGAAATTGGACACCTGTCACAGTGACCTACAAGAGATAATGTACCTAGCATTAAGTAAATCTAAAATAGATTTCGGTATATCAGAGGGACACAGGTCATTAGAGAGACAGAAACAGCTATTTGACGAAGGTAAATCTAAAATAGATGGTATCACAAGGAAAGGTAAACATAACACCTCTCCGTCACTCGCTGTGGATATCTACATATATCACAATGACTTAGTGACACGAAGAAAGTTGTCTTATGATAAAATCCACTTGGCTTATGTAGCAGGTGTAATAGAGGCATCAGCCGATGAATTAATAGCAATAGGAGAAAGTCAACACACAATAAGGTGGGGAGCTAATTGGGACTCAGATGGGGTCATAGACTATGACCAACCATTCGATGACTATCCACACTTTGAACTAAAAGAGGTATAAAATGAAACAACCAAACCCAAATAAGAGAAAGAACGGGGGCGAAGGAACCAAAGTTGGAAATTTCTTAAGGTCAATTAACTTTAGGGATGTAGTTGGTGTAGCGGGAAATCTAGCAACCGGAAATATAAAGGGCGCAATAGATATTATAACTAACGACGAAACTCTGTCAGAAGAGGAAAAAGAGTTTGCGTTAGCTGTTATGAAGTTAGATATTGCTGAAATGGAAGGAGTATCTAATAGGTGGCAATATGATATGGCGTCAGACTCTAAACTATCAAAAAATGTTAGGCCACTAAGTTTAATGTTTTTAACAGTAACTACAGTAGCCCTTATTTACATTGACTCATTTACAACCGATGTTACAGTTCCATCTGAGTGGATAGAACTCCTTAAATCATTATTACTAGGGGTATATATTGCATACTTTGGATCAAGAGGATTAGAAAAATATAAAACAATATCAAAAAATTAATATATGGGATTAATAAAAGACTTACTAAGATATCCAACAAAAGCGTTCCCTATTGCAGCGGACACTGTTATTGGAACAGACTCAGAAAATGGTGGACAAACCGTGAACTTTAGTGTTGGCACATTAATAGGATCAGATAACCCACTGTTACAAGACAACAAATTCAAGATAATAAACATAGGGGTATTTAGAGAAGAGGATTTAACTAACCTAAGCACCATAGCCAATGCAATTAACTCACTCCCTATTCTTTTAGCAGACCCTAATTATAAGATTATAGGGGCCGACCAAATACCAATATTTGTTGGTTTAGCAAAAGGAGGCACAAACCCAAATATAAAAGGCTCAGAATATGTTTCCTCAATTGTAGTAGGATATGGGAAAGGAGAGTATGGAGTTGATGGAGACCACATACTTACACAGGATGACGTATTTATTATTGAATCAACCGTGGTGACAGGTGTACCATCATATGAAGATGACCCAAATGCAAATGTAGAGGTTTTAGGAGATATTCCCGATGGAGATTATTTAGCTATAATAAACACAGCATCACCACAATACACAATAACAGCGGGCACAAATTGGTATTTTGATTTCACCGTAGAGGGAGACAGATTTGTATATGGTTTTCAGGGCGCAAATGGTAATTACGGACTAGGTGTATCAGCTATGGTAGAGGATGACCTATTCCTAATATATGACGCAACAGGAGATATTGCTATAGCTGATAATCAAATAGCCGTAGGAACAAGTGAAGGACTAGAAGGAGACAAGAACTTTACTTGGGACGGAGTAACCATAAGCATAGACAGCACAGATGGTCTTTCTGAATATACTTCGGAGAGTATTAATATATTTGACGAGACCTCTAACAAAAGGATGACCATAAACAAAGATGGGTTTAGTTTTCTAAATTATACTGACGATACCTATGCGACCCTTAACGGCTCTAAACTAGAGTTTTCTGATATCACTGGTAATAAAATAACTATTTCACCACCTAATAATCTTACAGGAAACTCCACAGCCACACTACAAGATAAATCAGGTATATTAGCTTACTTAAGCGACTTTGTTCTACAAGACTTACAGAGCGTACTAGACACAGGTGTAACAGCTTTTTCAGATGACACAGGTAGTTGGATTACATTAGACCCCGAAAACACTATGTTTAATGTAAACTTGACAGATGGTGTGACCAACGCTAATATACTTTTTGTAGAGGATTCATTTAATGTAACAATAGGAGAAGGAAGCAATACAGGGTCATTAAATATAGAGTCTGATTTAATAGGCTTTTCAAAATCATCAAATTTAGGAGAGGTATCTTTTTATATAGGTGACCCAAAAGTTGGGGGCACAGAAATATCACTTGATACACCTTCCACAGCTAGTATAGGAGAGAAATTCATTATTCCACTAACAATAAACGGAATAAAAGCAGACTCAAACGCAGATATAAATTTAGCGAATAATTTCTTAATATATGACGTATCACAAGATGTTTTTCAACATACTTCGACCACATCTACTACAGTAAAAACTTGGTCTATACCGGCAAATACCATCAAGGACGGAGATGTTCTTATAATTAAAGGTAAAATTAATAGATTGAATGGGTCTACCGGAAACCCTTTATTTGGTGTAAAGTTGGACGGAGATTCTATAGTTAACTTAGCAAACAGTACAGTTATTTATAGACATGTTATTGTTAAAAATGGCGAACTTATTAGGCACAATGTGTCAGGTGCTTATACGGAAGACCTTGACTCGTCTTCCTCCGCTATAGATTGGGATACAAGTGTCACTCCAGATTTTGCAACAACATTAAATATAGACCTAAACTTAAACTTCTCAACTATAAATACAGATGAATTTAGATTAGTTATGTTTACAGTAGAGAGAATTGGAACCAATATGGCAATATAAATATAAGGGGCTACTACAATAGTCCCTTTTATCATATGCTATTTTTCATTAAATTTACACAAACTAATTTAAACTAAATAAAATGAAAGGAACAATAAGAAAAATTATTGTTGGGGACAACTACACCCACAATATCAAATACGTTAAGGGCACTGAATATAGAGTAGGCGCAACAAAATGTAAAATCACAGATTTTTTAGAGACCAAAAGCGGTATTGACATCTACGTAACAGATGGAAATTCAACCTTCCTATGGAAAACTATTATCAAAGAACCTCTTGAAATAGAGTATGACGCAAACTTCTCATAATTTGAAGGCTGTATTATACTTTCTTGTAGAGGTTACAGATGACTATAACAACTACGAGGAGCTTTCTAACGGAATGAAGGTTATGACAAATAACACCATAGAAAGTGTAGACAACGTAAATAGAATAGGTAAAATAATAGACGCACCAAAAGGCACTAAAGCCTCTAAGGGAGACATGGTATTATTCCACCACAACATATGCAGAAAAGCTAGGGGGTTCAAAGGTAAAATAGACTTAAGCCCATTCCAAATAAAACCCAACACATACTTTATACCCGCAACAGAAATCTTTATGATAGACTCAGGGGACGGTTGGGAAGCAATAGACCCATTTGTATTTATAGCACCTGTACCACCAACAATGGTTACACTACCTAATGGTATACAAATATCAGAGAATGAGTACAAAGGTGTAAATGAAACAGTTGGAAAAGTGGCTTTTATAAACAACTTCTTAAGAGACCAAGGTGTATGCGAGGGAGACACAATAGCATTTGAAGAGGACTCACAACACGAGTACGTAATAAATGGAGAGCTATACTACAAGATGCAAACCAAAGACATATTAGCAGTATATTAAATGCAAGGATTAGGGGCTGACATACAAGAATCGCTAGACATTATCATCGAAGGATTAGATTATCAATTCGAGGTATCCGCTATTGAGCCTGATAAGATTAAGGCGTCTATGGCGTCTAAGCTAACTTCATTCAAGATAGCCAAGGAATTACTCTTAAAATGGTACAACAGCCCAAATTCGCCTAGTCAAGGTAAGTTTGAGTCTTATGTGGGCTATATAATCAACTCAGGTAATAAGGCACTAAAGACACTACGTAAAGCCTTAGTAGCAAAGATAGATTACGATACATTAGACGAACACAAACACGGTTCTGCGATGGAGTCCAAATTAGTTATACTTAATAGTATCAACGAAATGGAATCCTCTATTAAAGAGTTAGTAGTTCAGTTAGAGACAGGTACAATAAACCTTAAAGAAGCTGAATTTGAAAGGGGATATGCTGAGAAATATGCCTGTGGAGAGTTCTACGCAGAGAAAAACTACTATAAGGAGTGGTTAAATGAAGAAGAGGATGCGATAGTGATAGACCCCAAAGGAAGTAGGGGAGAGATAATTATACTAGACGACCTTAAAGTTCAGCTACCTCACCCACCAAGAAAGAAAACAGAAATACTATTTCACGATAAGAAGAAAGAAGACCAACATTGGGTTAGACAACTACCTCCAAGAGGACTAACCATGGACAACGCTGACTCTTTCGCAGACTATATATTAGAGGAGTACAGACGTAGAAGAGAAGGAATATGGTTCTTCAATAATGGAGAGAAGGTATTTATTCCGGGGGAATACTACTTCTACTTACAATGGGGTAAGATAAAAGATGGTGCTATAAGACCACAGTTTAGGTACTCACAATTAGATTTATTTTACCACGCTAAGGCATGTTTACTTGACACTAGATGTCTAGGTCAAATATTCCTTAAGTCAAGACGTACAGGTTTTACATACATACTAGTATCATTGATATTAGAGAGTGTAATGAGTTCTGTAGGTATGTTCTATGGTATCACCTCTATGACAGAAGATGATGCCGAGAAAGCTTTTATGAAGTTATCATACATGTTCCAAGAGATGCCATTCTTCTTTCAACCAATTGTTAGGGGTAAAGTTGATTCACCAACTAAACTACAATTTGGAAAACCAAGTGACGCATCTAAGAAAGCCAAGCACGCAAAAGATACTACAACAGATGGCTATGTAAACTCGGCTGTTGATTATGAATCCACTAAAGTAAAGGCATATGATGGTCAAGCCATGAAAATATACCTAGGAGATGAATCTGCCAAGTGGGAGAGAGCTAGTTATATAGAACACTTTAACACTTTATTACCAACAGTATTCCAAGGAGGACGTGTTGTAGGTAAAGTATTTTTAGGTTCTACCATGGGTAGATTAGACAAAGGTGGAGAAGATTTTAAAGTGTTATACTTAAATTCTAAAGTTTTAAATAGAAGAGATTCAGGGTTCACAGCTACCAAGCTATACTCTTACTTCCTGCCTGCTCACAAGAATTACGAAGAATGTATTGATATCTATGGCCATTGTCACGAGACTAAACCTGAGAGACCAACAAGAAACATATATGGTAATTGGATTAGAAAAGGGTCTATACAACTTATCCAAGAGTATTATATGGATGCAAAGGAATCCGGTGATGTCGCTCTTAATGCGGCCTACCGAGCTTTTCCTATGACAGAGAACCACGCTCTTAGAGACGAGGCTGAATCATGTGTATTCAATTTAGGAAAACTTACTGACCAAGAGGATTATAACGACATGAAGCCCGAACATGAATTATTTGTGAGAGGTACCTTCGAATGGGAGAACGGCATAAAATACACTAAGGTAGTGTTCTACCCTGACAAAAAAGGAAGATTTAAAGTGAGTTGGATGCCGTCAGAGGCAGATGGTACAATGCACCTAAGGAACAATGTAAAAGTAATAAGAGGCCACTTCTTCCCACTAAATGATTATGGGTGTATAGGGGTAGATTGTTACGGAAGTTATACTAAAGGTAAGAATAAACAATCAAAAGGTGCGGCCCACGGTTATAGTGCGGCTAACCATCATGGGGCACCAACAGAAGAGTTTTTCTTCGAGTACATAGATAAACCTGCAACACAGGATATTTTCAATGACGACATTATTAAGGCAGGTTGGTTTTATGGTATTCCATACTTAGCAGAGAATAACAGAAGAGATTTTGTAAGGTATGTATATCTAGAAAGTTGTGGAGGATTCTCAATGAAAAGAGTGGATAAAAATTTAGCTGAGTTAACGGGTGACGATTTATTATTAGGCGGTCAACCAATGTCAGGTAAAGATATGTTAAGTTCACACGAGAACGCGATTAGAACATACATACAAAGAAGAGTTGGTTATGCCAATGACACAGAGAGTATTAAATTTAGACCCGAAGGAGACATGGGTAAAATGCCTTTTGGAGACACTATTACGGATTGGAAGAAATTTGACCCAAACAACAGGACTGCCCACGATGCAACAATATCATCAGGGTTATCTATTGTCGGTACTAACCAACACAAGTACAAACCTACACGTAAAAAAGCAGACCCAAAAAAATACGTACCTTTGCTTAGAAAGTATTCCAACACAGGAGACATTGGTAATTTTATAAAGTAATACATGAAAAACAAGTATTTAAAGATGTCAGGCAACTTTGCAAGACCTAACCCACTAGCTTCATCAGAAGAGAAAGCAACAGAGGCTTATGGACTCAGTTATGGCCGATTAATTGAACATGAGTGGTTCTACGTAAGAGAGAGCGGCTCAACGAACAATTATGCAGACAAAAGGTTAAAATTTGATTCGTTAAGAAGGTATGCTAGAGGAGAACACTCCACTGATTTACACAAGAAACTTATTACAGATGGTACTGATGGGGAATCATACACAAACTATGATTGGAGACCTATACAAATCTTACCAAAATTCATAAAACTAGTTGTTAACAAAATGATAGAACGTCTATATGAAATAGATGCTCAAGCAGTTGACGGTATATCTCAAGGATTAAGAGATCAGTACAAAGAGATTCTTGAAAAGAACATGGTGTCAAAAAAAATGTTAGATGACGCAAGTGAGTTATTTGATTTAGAACTAAGACCCGAAGGCGAAAAGACACCTGAGACAGCCGAGGAACTAGAACTACACATGAAGCTAGAGTATAAGCCCTCTATAGAAATTGCTATTGAAGAGGCTCTAAAATACACTTTAGAATTAAATGAATATGACGAAATACAAAAAAGACTACTTAAAGATTTAGTTGAAATAGGAGTTTGTGCATTACACCACAGCACAGACCCAACTAAAGGTATTGTAGTAGAAGCCTGTGACCCTGCCGATATGGTGTGGGCATACCCAACAAAAAGTAATTTTAAGAACGTTTACTACTACGGTAGGGTTAAACGTATGACTATAAACGAATTACAACGTATTGCAGGTAAAAAGTTCTCAGACGAAGAAATAGAAGACTTTAAAAACGTATCAAACGAATGGCAAGGTTACAACCGTATATCAAATGAATTTTGGTATAGGGGAGAGGATTTACCTAGTCACATGGTTGACGTATTATTCTTCACTTTCAAGACAACCAAAACAAAGAAATACAAAAAGAAATATAGAAAAGATGGCTCATTCTCAATCACAGACAAGCCTTCTACATTCATAAAAACAGATTCGCAAAAAGAAAAAGAAACATTACTAGGCAGAACAGAGTTTGATGTATTAGAGGACACAATTGATGTGTGGTATGAGGGAGCAAAGGTACTAGGCTCAGATGCATTGTTTAACTATGGCGAGTGCAGTAATATGGTTAGACCTGAGGGTTTCATTCAAAATGAAGCCGTTTCTAATTATATTATGTATGCACCTGAGTTATACCAAGGAAGAATACAATCTGCTGTAGAGAGAGTTATACCCGATATAGATTTACTACAACAGCTTAAGATTAAAATACAGCAGTTCATTGCAAAAGCTAAACCAAATGGTATTAGAATTGACATTGATGGGTTAGATGAAATAGACCTAGGGGATGGTAATACATTAACACCCTTAGAAGTTATAAGGTTCTACAACGACACAGGTAATTTAATTAGTACCTCAAGGTTGGCAGACGGGTCTTTCCAAAACTCAAACTCTATTGTAGAGCTTAACAACGGACAGATTTCCGGACTAGAGCAATTAATGACCTCTTATAATTTTACATTTAATCTATTAAGAGATGCTATTGGAGTAGGGCAAGGAGCAGATGCTACTTTACCACATCCCGATACATCAGTAGGAGCATTACAACAACAACAACTTGATACTAATGTAGCTACTAGATATGTACTAGATGCTCAATTAAAAATGACTCAGTACTTAGCTAATGGTTTATCATTAAGACTAAAAGATATATTTAAGTATTCAAACCTTAAAAAGGCGTATATAAACTCTATAGGACAAATCAACGTAGATATACTAAAGTCAATAGACAAGTTACATTTACACGATTTCGGTATTACTATTAAACTTAAGCCGGGGGCCCAAGAAAGGGCTATGTTAGAACAGAACCTACAAGCTGAGATTGCTACAGGGGGTATTTCATCC
>TARA_R110000851_G_scaffold159587_9_pt1 | contig 12504 bp, 15 predicted proteins | sample TARA_R110000851 | Tara Oceans TARA_R110000851 (sample SAMEA4397627) | marine metagenome | biome: Polar Biome; feature: [DCM] deep chlorophyll maximum layer (ENVO:01000326); material: water (ENVO:00002006), including particulate matter (ENVO:01000060) such as... | depth 17 m | reverse complement strand
AAGATCAACAAACACAAATTGATGAATTAAAAAGAAAAATTAAATAGAAAGAAATAATTATGGCAATTACAAAAACAACAAGTATTAGTAATATAGTAGTAGTTCCTAAAGATGCATCAGCAGCTTCCTCGACAAACGCAGGAAATCCTATGATTACAGTTTGGTTAATAATAGAAGTTGATGATGATTCTGATAATGAATTACCAATGTCAAGAAAAACAGCAAAATACATTTATAGATATGTAGAAGATGGAGGTTCAGCAACAGATGTATCTTCAGAAGATGCATTAGTACAATCTATTGCAGCTGCAATTTGGAGTTAATAAATAATGCCAGTAGGTAGTGATAATATATCAATGCAAGGAATTGCAGTCTCCGGAAGTTTTGAAGTTCAAACCAATATAAGTTTACAAACCATATGGACGACATTTGTAACAGCCAATCCATCAGGAGGAAATTTAAAATTAAATGATATGGCAAACAAAGACTACCCAACAACATCAACAAATGCAGCATCTTCAGTAACTCAAACTAGTATGACGTGTAATGCTAACGTTACTTCAGACGGTGGTGTACTTGGAGGAATAACACAAAGAGGTTTTTATTTTGGTACAAATGCAAATTATGCATCAAATACAAAAACTTCAGTAGCAGGAACAACAGGAGCATATACATTAGCAAAAACTAGTTTAACTGCCGGCACAACATATTATATAACAGGGTATGCTAAAAATGCATTAGGTGAAAGACAAGGCTCAACAATATCTCAAGCAACAACGGCAGCTCCTTCATTAACATCTATAACAATATTAACATTTGGAGGAGGTAGCTTTGAAGGTGGCGGTGCTGCATGCGAAGGAGAAGAAGGTATTAATGCAACAATGTACCATGATGGATCAAATAGCTATGTGGTAGTAGGAGATAAAATATATACAACTAATGGTACAAGTAATCCTTTAGGAGATGGATATTATAGACAAGCATATGGATCGAAATCTAATCAAGCTATAATAATAAATTCAGAAGAAGGGGATGACGGAGAAGTTATAGAAGTTAATAATTGCTAAAAATATCATGAATTATTATAAAGGAATATTTATATAAAATGAAGAACGTAACAGTATTATTTCCAGGAGGCTTTAAGCCAATTACAGGAGCGCATATGGCTCTTGCACAACGATATGCTCAAAACCCTACCGTTAACAAAGTTATCATGTTAATAGGCCCTAAAGAAAGAGATGGCATAACTAGAGATACAAGTATCAAAATGTTTAATTTATTAAATAAAAATACAAACATTGAAATACAACCTACCAATTTTAATTCTCCTATAATGGCTGCATATGAATATCTATTTGAATTGCCAGAAGATACACAAGGTCAATTTGCATTAGCTGCATCTGAAAAAGATGATGATTATGTTCGTGTTAAATCATTTCTACCAAATATAGACAAATATAAAACAATTGGCGATAGATCAGGAAGAAAAATTCCAATTGGTGTAGATGCTATAGAATTAACAGTTTCTGTTGATCCATTAAAATATAAAGACGGCAATGCAATTTCTGCATCTGCAGTAAGAGCAGCATTAAATGCAGACGCATATAGTAAATTTAAAGCAAGTTATCCAAATTATGATGAATCCATAATAAAAAATCTTTGGCAAATGCTTGGAGGAGCTCCAACATATGGTGACGTAATGGGCGTAAAAGAATGGTTTTTGCAAGAATTAGAATCAGATGCTAATGAGTTATTTGAAGATGGTGGATATATGACACCAAAAGGTTCTGAAGCACATTCTAAAAAAATTAAAAAATTAAGAAAAGCATTAGACAAACAAGATACCGAAGATGGATTTGTTTATAACTTTGATAAATATCCAAAGACAATATTTGGAGCTAAATACTTGAATGAAGGCGGATTAGCTGGTCATATGTCACATCCATTTGATATGAATAGATCACAATCATTAACATTTGCTGATTTCAAAGAAATGATTCAGCGTGGATTACAAGGCAGATTAGATATTGAAAATACAGTAACTGAAAAAACTGATGGACAAAATATATTCATGACATTTAAAGACGGGGCAGTTAAATTTGCTAGAAATGGCGGAGAACGTGTAAATCCATTGACCGTTAAAGAATTACAAGCAAAGTTTGCAGGAAGAGGTAATATATCAGACGCATTTGGCGAAGCTGGAACAGATTTAGCAGCTGCGTTTGCAAAAGTAGGATTAGAAAAATTACAAAATATTTTTCAAAATGGCAAGGTATTTGCTAACATGGAAATTATATATCCACCAACAAAAAATGTTATATCATATGAAGCAGCATATTTACAATTTCATAATCTTGTAGAATTTGATGAAAAAGGAAAAATTGTACAAACTGATTTAACTGGCGGCGCTATTGTGCAAAAAGCAGTAACAGATGCAAACTCAGATTTACAAAATACATTTAATTTAATTCCGCCTCAAAAAATTAAATTAGGTCGAATTGAAAATTTTCAAGACTATCAAGATGCATTATTTAATGAATTAGATCAACTACGTGACAAATATAATTTAAAAGACACAGATACAGTTTCAGAGTATCACAAATCATGGTGGAAAGATGTTATACGAGCTAAAGCAAATGAGTTTAATTATAATATACCTGACGAAGTAACAGATATATTAATGAATAGATGGGCATATAATATTAAATCACCTAACGTCTCTGCAGTAGCTAAAATGATAGACAATGAAGAGTTTGTAGAATGGATGCGAGTGTTTGATAAAAAAGACTTTAAAAAATATATAAAAGACAATATACAGCCATTTGAATCAATATTTTTAAAATTAGGTGCAGAAATAATGAAAAATGTATCTAATTTTTTAGCACCTAATCCTGCAGAAGCTGTACAAGATATTAGAAAAGAAATTGCACAAATAATTCGTACATTGAGATCTACTAATGATATATCAAAAATGGAATTACTAAAAACTCAATTGGATAAAATTAAAAATCTTGGAGGATTTGAAAAAATAGTACCAGTAGAAGGAATTGTATTTGTATATGGTGGTAATACATATAAATTAACAGGAGCATTTGCTCCGCTAAATCAGATATTAGGAACGTTAAAGTATTCTAGATGATATTTATTATTAAATAATAGGACATATAAAAATGGCTAAACATAAACAACCAAAAAATGAAAAACACAAATCTAGAAAAGATTTAAAAGATTATACTAATGACAAAGAAGTTCAAGGTATGGTACCTAATGCATCAGGCGAGCCTATGCCAAATGTAGATAGAAAAATAAAGTATGATGACATACTAGATAATGAAACAATGGTACCAGATGTAAAAGATGCTGATAATATATATGTTACAAAACAAATGGAAGATGGCGATGATAAGCGTCCTGCTAACACATTAAAAGTATTTGTAAAAAATCAAGAAGAAGATGCAGAAGAACTAATACATACATTATCTAAAAAGGATGGCGGCTATATGTCACAAATAAAGAAACTAACAAAAGAGCAAAAAGAAAAATTAGTTCGTGAAATTGTTAAAAGAAAAGTTACTAAATTTTTATCTGAACAAGCGTTAAGTACAATTACTAACGAACAAGAAGAAGAAGAGCCTGTAGCTGATACACCAGAACCAACTCCAGCACCAGATGCGCCGGCAGTTCCTGCAGATGCGCCAACAGAAGAGCCAACAGAAGAGCCAGCAGTAGAAGAACCAGCAGTAGAAGAGCCAGATGCACCCAAAGTTGACGAACCAGAAGCTCCAGTAGAAGAACCTGTTGCAACTGATGACACTCCTACGGGGGATGATAGAATTGAAAAGTTTATACAAGTACTAGAACAACAACCAAATATTGTACAACAAATGAAAACAATTATGTCTGTTATTAATAAAATAACTGCAGATGATGATAGAAAAAAACAAATTGGTAAACTAATGTTATTAAAACGAGCAATTGATAGATCAGTTGCCAAAATAAATTAATTAAATTATGTCAAAAAAGTTACAAAATATAAAAGCAGTCAAAGAAATGATTGCCGGAACTCATAAGTTTCAAACTAAAAAATCAATTGGATTTTCAGATGCTAAACAAAAAGCTGAAAAAAATAAACGTCGAGAAGTTGGAGATATTTGGGAAGAAAAAATTGGAACTACTCTTTATCGTATAGAACAAAAAAAAGGATTTAGAGTAAAAACTCCAGCTAATTCTGTAGCACAAGAAATTAGAAAAGAACTCAATGCATATCCAAATTGCAGAAAAGATTGCTGCACAACAACACATAATCATTTAGATAAAAAAATGCAACTTATACATGGAATGTGTTATGATTGTGTAATAGAAATGGAACACAAACTTCGTGTTACCGGTAAATATGAAGAATATGAACAAAAAAAGATTTTAGAAAATAAAAAAGCTTGGTTAGAACGAGCAGAAGAAGATGTTAAAGCTTTAAAACAGGCCTATACAGAATCACAACAATATGTAACTAATGCAGACGGATTATTAGAAACATGGGACGCACAAATGACTCCTGCAGAATTTGAAGAAAAAGTAGAAAAACAATTTGCAGAATTTAAAAAGAACTTTTTAAATGATATACATAAAGAAAAGGTAAATAATGATTAAAAAATATTGGAAAATTATATTAAGTATTGTAACTGGATTAGTTGGAATATTTTTTATTTTATCAAAAAGTAATTCAAAAAAAGCTAATAAAGCAAAAAAGAAAATTGATGATAATAATACCGCAATTAATAAATTAGATGGTAGAATTGAAGAAGTAAAAAAACAAAAAATTGTTGCTAAGAAAAAAGTTGAAACTACAAAAAATAAGCTTGAAAAAACAAAACAATTAAAAAAGCAACCAATTCCAAAAAAATCAAAAGTAGTAAAAACAAAAAAAGAAACAGTAAAATCAGCAGCTGCAAATATTAGAAAAAGAACTAGGAAATGAAAAAAATTTTTATTATATTATTTATATGGCCATTAATATATTTTGGACAATTGGCAGATACATGTTTTACGAGTGAAGAAATTATTGATATTTCAGAAACTTTAGATTCTTTATATTATATAGATTCTATTAATACTGAAATAATTTCTCAACAAGAAATACTAATATCTGATTTAGAAACTATTATAGGATTAGATTCCATTGAATTAATATATACAAACAAAAAAATGACTTTACTAAATGAAAATATAAATTTGTATATCGAGCGTGAAAAATATCTAACACCAAAATGGTATGATCATAAAATCATATGGTTTAGTACTGGTATATTAACTACTCTGTTCACCGGAAAGATGATCGTCGAAGTTGTTCAATGAGCGATCAAAAAAATATAAAACAAATAGTACAAGAACAATATTTAAAATGTGCAGAAGATCCTGTTTATTTTATGCGTCAATATTGTTATATTCAACATCCTACAAAAGGAAAAATTAAATTTAATTTATTTCCATTTCAAGAAGAATCATTAACAACATTACAAGAAAATCGTTATAATGTAATTCTTAAATCTAGACAATTAGGAATATCAACATTATCTGCAGGATATGCATTATGGTCAATGCTATTTAATGAAGATTTTAATGTTTTAGTTATAGCAACAACACAAGATGTAGCAAAAAACTTAGTAAGTAAAGTTCAAATAATGAATGAAAATTTGCCAAGTTGGTTAAAAACTAATATTATTACAAATAATAAATTATCATTAAAATTTGCAAATGGCTCTCAAATTAAAGCAATTTCTAGTTCATCAACCGGAGCACGATCTGAAGCATTATCATTGTTAATAGTAGATGAAGCTGCATTTATTAGAAATATTGAAGAAATATGGGTAGCATCTCAAGCTACATTATCTACTGGTGGTGGAGCTATTGTATTGTCTACTCCTAATGGTATTGGTAATTGGTTTCATCAAACATGGGCAGATGCTGAAAATGGAATTAATGGATTTCAAACAATCAAACTAGATTGGAAATTACATCCTGAACGTGATCAATTATGGAGAAATGATCAAACTAAATTATTAGGTGAAAGAGGAGCAGCTCAAGAATGTGATTGTGATTTTATATCTTCTGGTCATACTGTTGTAGATGGATCAATATTACAAGAGTTTGAATCGAGATGCGAAGAACCTGTTGAAAAAAGAGGTTTTGATAACGGATATTGGATATGGGACTATCCAGACTATACAAAAAATTATATAATTGTAGCTGATGTTGCTCGAGGAGATGGAGCTGACTGGTCTACATTTCATGTTTTAGATGTAGAAACAATAACACAAGTTGCAGAATATAAAGGTAAACTACCTCCAAAAGATTTTGGAAATATGTTAGTAACTGTCGCAACTGAATGGAATAATGCATTATTAGCAATAGAAAATGCAAATATTGGATGGGCTGCTATACAACCAGCGTTGGATAGAAATTATGAAAATATATTTTATACATATAAAGATGATGGATATGTTGATTTAGAAGTTCAACTTTTAAAAGGATATGATATAAAAGACAAAACTAAAATGGTACCTGGCGTCTCAACTACGTCTAGAACTAGACCATTAATGATATCAGCATTAGAAATGTATATGCGAGAAGGAACTCCAATAATAAAATCAAAACGATTAATACAAGAATTATTTGTATTTGTTTGGTTAAATGGAAAAGCTCAAGCACAAGTAGGTTATAATGATGATTTAGTAATGGCTTATGCAATAGGATTATGGTTACGTGATACTAGTTTAAAATTAAGACAACATGGTATTGACTTAAATAAACGAGCGTTATCCAAAGTACAAAAAACAGATACTACAATTTACACCGGAAATACTGCAAATCCAAATGACACATGGAAATGGAATAATGGTGAAAATGATGAAAATTTAACATGGCTTCTGTAGTAAGTTATATTTATATATAAATAAAAAGAAACAATATGGCGTCTTTAAGAAAACGTTTACAAAATTTATTCTCTACTAACGTAGTAGTTCGTAAATATGGAAAAGATCGACTTAAAATAGTTGATACAAATAGGCTACAATCTACTGGTAACTTATCTCAAACAAGATTGGCAGATAGATATAGTAGATTACATGGATCTAGAAAACATGCAGGAGGATCATATGGCGGATATGATTCAAATCATTATGCTCAACAAAATCGTATGCAGTTATATACTGATTATGAAATGATGGACAAAGATCCTATAATATCATCAGCATTAGATATATATTCAGATGAATCATCATTAGCAGATCAATTTGGAGAAATATTAACAATTAAAACAAATAAAACTCCAATTCAAAAAATATTACATAATTTATACTATGACATATTAAACATTGACTTTAATATGTGGCCATGGATTAGAAACTTATGTAAATATGGAGATTTTTATTTAAAATTAGATATTGCAGACGGACTTGGAATAATGAGTGCTAGACCATTTTCTGCTTATGAAATAGAAAGATTAGAAGAATTTGATGAAGAAACTGGAGAGTATAATATCAAGTTTAGACATTCTTATACTGAATTAAATGAATATGAAGTTTTTGAAATAGCACATTTTAGAATGATTTCTGATTCAAATTTTTTACCATATGGTAGATCGATGTTAGAAGGAGCTAGACAAGAATTTCAAAAACTAATGATGCTTGAAGATGCAATGTTAATTCATAGAATAATGAGAGCGCCAGAAAAACGTATTTTTAAAATTGATATTGGCAATATTCCACCAAATGAAGTAGATTCATTTATGGAAACAATTATTAATAAAATGAAAAAAGTTCCTTACATTGACAAAAATACAGGAAATTATAATTTAAAATTTAACTTAAATAATATGTTAGAAGATTATTATTTACCCGTAAGAGGTGGAAATAGTCAAACTCAAATAGATACACTACCAGGAATGCAATTTACTGGTATTGATGATATTGAATATGTAAAAAATAAAATGATGGCTGCTTTAAAGATACCAAAGCCATTTTTAGGATTTGATGAAGGAGTAGAAGGAAAAACAACATTGGCTTCTATGGATATTAGATTTGCTAGAACAATTGAACGAATTCAAAAAATTGTTGTATCTGAATTAGTAAAAATTGGAATTATACATTTATATTCTCAAGGATATGAAGGAGAAGACTTAGTAGGATTTGAATTAGAATTAACAGCTCCATCAATTATTTATGATCAACAAAAAGTTGCATTAATGAATGAAAAAATTCAATTAGCAACTTCAATGAAAGATTCTAAGCTATTATCAGACAAATACATTTATGAGTTTATATTTAATATGTCCGAAGATCAATGGTTAGAAGAACGTAATAACGTAGTAGAGGATCTAAAATTAAGATTCCGTCAAAATCAAATTGAACAAGAAGGAAATGACCCAACTATAACAGGTGTGTCATATGGAACTCCGCATGATATGGCTTCATTACATATGAGTTCAGACGATGTAGAAGATAAAGATAAAGGCGGCCGCCCACCAGAAGGACTTAAATATGGACAACATAACAATGAATTTGGATGGGATCCAACCGGAGCAAAAACAATAAAACAAGGAACTAATCCTAAAAACTTTGATACAACATTTAAACCAGAACCTAGAATGAGGGGTAAAGTAACTAAAGCAACTGCAATGGAAAATGCTAGTATAATTAAAAACTTAACATCAAAAAAATCAAAAATATTAACCGAAACTGATAAAAATATAAATAATTCTTCTTCTTTATTAGACGAAGATAATATTTTATAATTAAACCCATATTTATATGAAAAGGACTATGTATTAAAGTAATGAAAAATTTAAAACATTCAAAATATAAAAATACAGCAATACTCTTTGAAATATTAGTTAGAAAATTAACTTCTGAGTCATTGACTACTGATAAATCTTTAACAATTAATATTATAAAAAAGTATTTTGGAAAAAATACAGAGTTATCTAAAGAATTACAATTATATAATTCGTTAATTAAAGAACAACTAAAATCAGAAGCTACTGTATTAGACTTTATTCGTACATGTAAAAACGCTCATAATCATTTAAATAAAAGTGTTTTAAAAAGACAACGATATAATTTAGTTAAAGAAATTTCTGAGAATTTTAATTTCACAAAAATATCTAAAATACGAATTAATAACTATAAAACATTGGCATCTATATATAAAATATTTGAGTATAATGATGTTGATAATCCAAAACAGTTATTAGAATGTAAAACAGAAATTGTTGGGCATATATTAATACATGAAGAAAAAAAGCCTCAACTTGACACTATAATCGAAGCATATAAATCACAAAGCACTGATACAAGATTATTATCATATAAATTATTAGTAGACAAATTTAACGAAAAATATTCAGGATTAAACGAAAGTCAAAAAAATCTTCTTAATCAATATATTACATATGTTAATGATACTGAACAATTAAAACAATATTTTAGTAAAGTTATTCCTTCAATTAAAAAAGAATTAAAAGAGCAAGTATCATTAGTAACAGATAAGGCAACAAAAATTAAAATAAATGGATTATCTAAAATGTTATGTAATGTTGAAACCATAAAAGTTGTTAAAGAATCTCATGTTTTATCATTATTAAGATATTATGATTTAATAACTGAATTAAAGAAAGTAAATAAATGAAATCTTTTCTAAAAGAAATAGAATCTAAGTTTAAAGAAATAAACGAAAAAGATTGGGATGGCGATGGCGAACAAGAATCTGCTAAAGACGAATATATGGGTGTCAAAGATAAAGCTATCAAAAAAGCAATGAAAAAAGAGGATGCTAAGCCTGACTTCTTAGATTTAGATGGTGATGGAGATACTGAAGAAGATATGAAAGATGCTGCTAACGAAACTATAAAAACATCAGATCCAGACGCCGCTGCAGCATTACAAAAAAAGAATCCAGATGCTGACATTGAATTAACAGAAGATGAAATAGCAGAAATGAGTACGACCGGCGGTGTAGCAGGATATCAGACACCATATGCATTTTCAAAGCCAGGATCTAAAAAGAAAAAATATAAATGGTCATCTGTTTCAGAAGCAATGGATCTAAAATATGAAAAATTAATTGAATCATATTCAAAGTTTTCAACCGGCAATCCAAAATCAACTCCTTCACAAACAGTTAATGGTACTATTAAAGAAGTAGCAAAAAAATTACAAGAAATAGAACAATTAGTTAAATATACATCTAGATTAAAAAATGAATCTGGTATAGCTGGATCAACATATAAAAAATCAACTCATACCGCATTAAATAAAATTTCAGAAAGATTATTAAAAATTTCAGAAAGAGTGAGAAGTTTAGGAGAATAATATGAGTAAATCATTATTAGTTGAATATATACCATTCAAACCAATTGGTAAAATTAATGAAGATATGGGCGCACAGTTTGGAGTGCCAGGCGGATTAGTTGTACAAGGAGTATTACAACGTGCTGGAGCTAAAAATCAAAACGGTAGAGTATATCCAAAAAATATACTTAATCGAGAAGCTCAAAAATATCAAAAAGAATATATTGACCAAAATAGAGCTTTAGGAGAATTAGATCATCCAGAGTCTTCTGTTGTTAATTTAAATAATGTATCTCATAACATTTTAAAAATGTGGTGGGATGGAGATGATTTAAAAGGCGCAGTACAAATATTAGAAACTCCAAGCGGACAAATATTAAAATCTTTATTTGAAGCCGGCATTACATTAGGTATATCAAGTAGAGGATTAGGATCAGTAAAAGAACTATATAAAGAGTCTGCAGTGGAAGTTCAAGAAGACTTTGAATTAATATGTTTTGACTTTGTATCTAACCCATCGACTCATGGAGCATTTTTAAGACCAATGACTGAGTCAGTTAATAAAAATTTAAAAACTAATTATTTAAAAGTAAATGAAATTATTACATCAATCTTATGTGATGATGGAAAATGTAGGATTTAATCATGAAAATAAAAGAAATATTAGAAGCATTAGAAAATGAACCAATACAAATCTCAAAAGAACAAAAGCGTGAATTTGTTGAATCTGTAAAAGAATATTCACAATTAGGAGAAGCTGTATATGGTAAAGGTAATCTTCAAGAATTGTGTGAACGTATTAAGAATATGGTTGAAATGGCTCAACAAGTAACATTAGCAGAAGGCGATTGGTTTGATGGTATTACTGTTAATCGACACATGAAAGGTTTAAATGAATCATATAAGGTGTTTGAAAAAACAGCTAAAGAAATTTCTCAACTACAAGAAAGAATGTCTGCAGCATATGAAGATATAGGACAAGGTTTAAGTAAATATTTTGAAATTAAATAATTGGATCTTTAACAAATAATTATTATAATATATAGGAAACAAATGGCAAAATTTGATAAAATGTATCACGATTTTTTTGGAATAAAACCTCAATTAAACGAAGCGGATTTAGTAAATAAGATATCTGACTACAGAGGAGGATTTCTTTATAAATTGATTGATCCAGCAACAGCTGGAAATGTAAAAGCAGATATACAAGCATTTTTAAATAAAAAAGCTATGCATGTTATTAAAACAAAATTTCAAGATGAAAATGGAAAAGGATTTTTTTATGTTAGATTGGGAGAAGATCCAGCTAAAGAATCACAACGAATACAGGGATTTATAAGTCAATTACCTGAAGTTGAAAAATTTTCATTTACATTAAAGCCAATACAAAAACAAGTTACAAAACAAACCCCAAATATATGAATAAAAAATTAAAACAACATCAAACAATTATTCCAGGACATAGTATAGGATCAAGCGTAGTTGATAAAGATATAAACTTTGCACTACGTAATTGGAAACGAAAATTAAAATTTGCAGACACATTAACTATTCTTAAAGATAAAAAAGAATTTATTAAACCTAGTGTTACAAAAAGACAACAAATGATTCAAGCTAGTTACAAACAACGAATGCAATCATTAAATGATCAAGATTAAATAGCATTTTGTTAAAATTTATTTAAGCAATAAAAGCCCTAGCAGAAATGTTGGGGCTTTTTTACTGTTTTTTTACTTCGCTTATATTTATTTAAAATACGTTATCAATCTATATAACGTCATATAACAATATAATCTTATTAAGATTCACAATAATCTTATTTCCAAAACATAAATTTAAGGAGAAAACAATGGCAAAATCTGATTTGCTTAAAGAAGCAATCGCAGATGCTAAAGCTGTTAAAGAAACGGCATTAGCAAACGCAAAGATAGCACTAGAAGAAGCTTTTGCACCTAGAATTCATGGTATGTTATCCGCAAAGTTATCTGAAGAATTAGACGACGAAGAAATGGAAGCACCTGCACCAGAACCAACTATGGAACATGACGTAATGTATGAACCAGAAGGCGAAGAAGGAATGGGAGCTGAAATGGAAATGGAAGCACCTGCACCAGAAATGGATACAGAAATTGATATGGAAGCACCTGCACCAGAAATGGAA
>TARA_R110000851_G_scaffold165758_1_pt1 | contig 12516 bp, 14 predicted proteins | sample TARA_R110000851 | Tara Oceans TARA_R110000851 (sample SAMEA4397627) | marine metagenome | biome: Polar Biome; feature: [DCM] deep chlorophyll maximum layer (ENVO:01000326); material: water (ENVO:00002006), including particulate matter (ENVO:01000060) such as... | depth 17 m | reverse complement strand
AAATATATTAAATATTACTGACAGCGAGATAATAGATGTTGATATAGTTCCTGATGAAGTGGTTGGGGATTATAGTTATATCGATGGGGAGTTTATTGAGCTAGTTAAAGAAGAGGCGATATGAAATACCTAATACTAATTGTGGCATTGTTTGCCGCGCAAGCCAGTGCCTCCGAGTACACTTACTCAGTTGGAGGCAGTAAAGCTAAAACGAGTTACTGCTGGTATGGCGCGAGCGAAGCTTGCTTTGATTACAAGATGGACATCGCTAGGTTTGAAGTGCAACATGAAAGTGGCTTTGCGGTTCGAGTGGCTAAGGCTATGAACAAACCTACATCAACTCAAACAACTATAACTAATCAAGTATTTAAAATTAATTTTGACAATTATAAAGAGGTGGAGTTGATTTACAAGCACAACGTAAACAACTCTTTAGTGGTCTATGCTGGCTTGGGTTACTATTTTCAAACCGTTCCAATTTATTCTTTTGACGATGTGCTTATAAAGTACGACGAAGATAATGATAACGGCTACCTAATAGGGATGATGTATAATGTGAGCGATAAGCTTTCGATTGACTTTATGGTTAAACAAACGAGTGCAATAGGGAAAGCTGGTGGCTCGTGTAATAGCCAGTGTATAGTTGACTGGGAAGCTAAGGGCTCAACTATAAGACAAATCGGGCTAGGATTTATGTTTAAGTTTTAATAACAGGAAGTGCTGATAAGGGAAGTTTATCCCTTGTCAGACAATTGCAAGGTGGTTGTATGAAGATAGATAAATCAAAATTTAAAGATGAGGGTGGCAGACCTATCACTCAATCTTTATTCTTAGAGATAGGGTATACTAATAACGCATACTACACCTTTAAGGATGAAGATTACAAGTACAAAGGGGGTACTTACCCCTCTCTTAAAAGGTTATACTTAGAGCATGAAGATGTAACGGAGTACGACTTTGCCTGTACATACTTACTAGGTTGGAAGCACTGGCAACGCTTGTGTGGCAATAAACAAGTGCGTAAAGAGATAGACGAATGGAGGTTAGAGTTAGAGCTTAAGCTTCGCTCTGCTGGACTTAAGGCTATCATAGAATCAGCACTTGATGAGGACGGAGGATTCCAAGCTCAGAAGTACTTAGCTGACAAGGGCTGGGATAAAGCTGGGGCTGGTCGTCCTAAAAAGGACACTAGCGTGTATGATAAAAAGCAAGAGGAGTTGTTACATGATGACTTCTCTGCGGATATAATAAGGTTAAAGAATGTCTAATGATTGGCTAGCAGATGCAAGAGTCAAGATTAAACGTATGCCTGAGGCGGCTATGGAAGTTAGGGAGAGGGCTAAAGAAGATTTAGTCTTCTTCGCTCGCCTAGTCAACCCCGGTTACGTTTACGGTTCAGTGCATGAAGAGATATACAGATGGATGCAAGAGTACGCCCTATTCGGACAGGGTGAGGAGTTAACTAGTAACAAACTTATCATGCTTCCACGAGCTCACTTAAAGAGTCACATGGTAGCTACTTGGTGTGCGTGGATTATAACGAGACACCCAGAAGTAACTATGCTATACGTATCAGCCACAGCAGAGCTTGCACAAACCCAACTGTATGCTGTACAGAACATCTTAGGTTCAGACACGTACCAGCGCTACTACCCTGAGTACATTAACCCACAAGAAGGTAAACGAGAGCGTTGGTCTTCTGTTAAGATAAGCATTGACCACGCACAGCGCAAGAAGGAAGGCATACGAGATGCAACCATCTCCACTGCTGGCCTTACTACTAACACAACAGGTTGGCACGCTGACATCGTTGTAGCGGATGATTTGGTTGTACCAGAGAACGCGTTTACAGAGGATGGCAGGGTTAGCGTATCTAAGAAGAGTTCACAATTTACTTCTATACGTAACAGTGGTGGCTTTACAATGGCTTGTGGAACACGATACCATCCAGTAGATATATATGATACTTGGAAGAATCAAGTATACGATGTGTATGATGATGAGGGTATTAAGATTGACCAAAGAGCTATCTGGGAAATTAAAGAGTTTGTAGTTGAGAAGGAGAACATATTTACTTGGCCTCGTACAGTTAGGTCTGATGGCAAAGCGTTTGGCTTTGACATACAAACACTCTCACGTATTAAGTCAGAGTATAGTGATAGAGTGCAGTTCTTTGCACAATACTACAATGACCCTAACGACCCCGGTAGTGACCGCATAGGCAGAGACAAGTTCCAGTACTACAATCCAAGGATGCTAGTAAAGGAAGGTTCTAGGTGGTATTACAACGGGCGCAAGCTCAACGTGTATGCAGCAGTGGATTTTGCTTTTAGTTTATCTAAGGCAGCCGATTATACAGCTATAGTTGTAGTGGGCGTTGACTGTGATAGTAACTATTACGTATTGGATATAGACAGGTTTAAGACAGACAAGACTATCGAGTACTTCAAACACGTATCAGCTCTACATTCTAAATGGCGCTTTAACAAGCTCCGTGCTGAGGTGTCAGTTGCTCAGAAGGTGATTGTAAACTCAATCAAAGATTACGTGCGTAAGGATGGGCTAAGGCTCTCTGTTGACGAGTTTAGACCTAGCAGGGCGGAAGGAACTAAAGAAGAGAGGATAGCGGCTGCTCTAGAGCATTTGTATGACAACTTACAAATGTGGCACTTAGAGGGTGGTTGGTCAGCTATATTAGAAGAAGAGTTAATACTAGCAAGGCCAGCACATGATGATGTAAAGGATGCACTAGCGTCTGCCGTAGAAATAGCAATAGTACCAGCTAAGAGTGCCTCACATAAAATGAAGGACTTCTTTGCTCCTAATATAAATAAAAGGTTTGGCGGAATGTCATACTAACAAGGATAACACATGAGCACTAAAGTAGCAGAGATAATTAGTATTATTGATAGAGATGATGCAGCAGCGTGGGTCACCCACTTATGGGATAAGTTTAATAACCAACGCAGAGAAAAGATAAATGAGTGGAACGAGTTGCGTAACTACATCTTTGCCACAGACACAACCACTACGAGCAACCAGAGCCTCCCTTGGAAGAACTCTACCACTCTACCTAAGCTATGTCAGATTAGGGATAACTTACACTCTAATTACATCACAGCCCTGTTCCCTAACGAGAACTGGTTACAGTGGGAGGCCGAGTCACGAGATAGTAATAAGATAGAAAAGGCTCAAGTCATCGAAGGCTACATGGCTAACAAGTGTCGCAAGAGCGGGTTCAGGACTACTGTAAGTAAGATGGTTTATGACTATATTGATTATGGTAACGCGTTCTCTACTGTTAGTTTTGACACTAAGTTTAAGATTAACGCGGCTGGTGAGAAGGTTATTGATTACATGGGTTGCAAAGCTCACCGCATTAGCCCACTAGATATTGTCTTTAACCCACTTGCGTCCTCTTTTGAAGATAGCTTTAAGATTATACGCTCTGTTAAAACCTTGGGTGAGTTACAATTACTAGCTCAGGAAGACCCTGACCAGAGTTTCTGGCAAGAGGCTTTAGACAAACGCAATATGCTAAAGAGCAATGGTGGGTTTAGCATAGAAGACTTTGACAAGGCTATGGGGTTTTCTGTAGATGGGTTTGGTAGTTACTATGAGTACCTACAGTCAGACTTCGTGGAAGTGCTAGAGTTCTATGGGGACTACCACGACCAAGCTACAGGGGAGTTAACAACCAACCGCCTAATTACTATCGTAGACAGAACTACTATGGTTCGTGATATTGATATCCCTACTTACTCAGGCAAGGCTCCTATTAGACACGTAGGCTGGAGATTACGTCCAGATAACCTATGGGCTATGGGTGCGTTAGATAACCTAGTGGGTATGCAGTATAGGATTGACCACTTAGAGAATCTGGCGGCTGATGCTATGGATTTGATTGTCCACCCACCCCTTAAGATTAAAGGTGAGGTAGAGGAGTTTGAATGGGCTCCCGGGGCAGAGATTCACTTAGATGCTGAGGGTGATGTATCAGAGGTGGCTAAGAGCCTTAATGGTATGCTTACTGCTGATAGCAAAGTACAGTCATTAGAAGATAAGATGGAGTTGTTTGCTGGCGCTCCTAGAGAGGCTATGGGCATACGTAGTCCCGGGGAGAAGACTGCTTTTGAAGTAGACCAACTAGCTAGTGCTGCTGGTCGTATCTTCCATGAGAAGACTACATCCTTTGAGCTACTATTACTAGAGCCTACTCTTAACGATATGTTAGAGGTTGCTCACAGGAACTTAGTTCATGTTGAGAGTATCGGCATACTCGATAGTGAGTTAGACGCTGTAATCTTTGTAGACATTACTAAGGCTGACTTAACTGGGGATGGTGTTATACATCCAGTAGGTGCTAGGCACTTTGCTGAGCAAGCTAAGTTTGTACAAGACTTTGCAGCCTTAGCTAACTCTAGTGTACTTAACCTACTAGCTCCACACATATCCTCTAAGGCATTGGCACAGACGTTTGCCTCAGCCCTTAACGTAGAGAAACTAGGCATCTTCCAAGCCAACATAGCCATACAAGAACAGATGGAAACAGAGAGGCTTATGAAGGGCTCTCAAGAGCAGATGGCTGTAGAGGAAGGACAAGAGGTAATTGAATAATGAAGCAGTCTTGGACTAGAGGGTTGAACGCAGAACTAACTACAGAGATGAGGATGTCGTTCGCGTCATCTTTAATCTTACGTAAAAGGTTAGTTGAGTTACTACGCGTTAAAGAGAGGGAAAACTACAAAGCTAATATCTCTAAAGAGGACTATGACAGCCCTAACTGGTCTGCTAAGAAGGCTGATTCTATTGGGTACGCCAGAGCCTTATTAGATATTATTGACTTAATTGAATAAATATTAATTAATTTGTAGGGAAAACCCTAAAAAAAGAGTATAATAAGTATTATAAGTTTATTACTATAAGGAGTGCGCCTAGGATTACTTGATATTAAAATAAATTAATTAAAGTTATTAAGAATATAAGTATTGTCTAGGAGTACTACTTAATAGTAAGTATTATTTACAGCGTGTAATATCAATCTGGTAGATGGCTCGGTTTGGAACTGAGAGGTTGTAGGTTCAAATCCTACTGCGCTGACCAATTTAAAATCATAAGGAATATTAAATGGCTGACCAGCTTTTTAACGATGAACAAACTCCAACTCCTCAGGCAACCCCTGAACAACCGATTACACCACAAGCGAATCCTAATGACCTGTTTACTGACCAGTTAGCAGCTATTAAGAATAGTGACGGTGCGCCTAAATATGATTCTGTAGAAAAAGCTATAGAAGCCTTACAGCATTCGCAACAATTTATTCCTGAACTCCAGTCTAAGATGACTAGTCAGGAAACATTAATTAGTGAACTAACAGCGAAACTAGAGGCTAGCCAATCCGTGCAAGACATCATAAATAAGCAAACCCCTCCTATTGAAGCATCGCCTACCAGCGTACCTACATATAGTGAGCAAGATATAGAAGACAAGTTAACACAACTATTAGAACAGCGTTCAGCTGTTACACAAGCGTCCACTAACGCGTCTACTGTAAAAACAACCTTAACTACTAAGTACGGTGCTAATGCCCAAGCTGAGATTGCTGCTAAAGCAAAGCAGTTAGGCATGAAACCATCTGAGTTAGGTGAACTAGCTAAGAAAAGTCCGGCAATGGTATTAGCCTTGTTCGGAGAAAAACATGGTGTATCTAATCCGTCTATGGGAACTCACGTTCCTCCGATGTCTAATCCAGCCATTGAGCCCGTTAAGCGCCCTGACAAGTCTGTACTTTCAGGTGCTACCTCTAAAGAGCAGGGTGAGATGATGCGTAAGATTAAAGAAGAGATATACCGCAAACATGGTATCACAGGATAATAGGAATTATTTAGAATGCAATTAACGACAAATACCCGTGCCTTTATTGAGGCAGAACAATACAGTTCATTCATCTTATTGAACTTACATGACGGCTTATTGCCTGACACGTTCTACCGTAATGTCACAGACTTTAGTTCAGGTGACGTATTACACATCAAGACAGTTGGTAGCGTAACATTACAGGAAGCGTCTGAGGACACACCTTTAGTTTACAATCCAATCGAGACTGGTGAGATTACTATGGCTATTACTGACTACGTTGGTGATGCTTGGTATGTTACAGATGACCTTCGTGAAGATGGTAATCAAATTGATACTCTGATGGGTGAGCGCTCCGCGGAGTCTACTCGTGCTATCCAAGAGAACTTTGAGACTCGTTTCTTAGAGACTGCTCAGTCTAGCCAGACCAATGCCAATGCTAACCTCATTAATGGTTTTGCACATCGTATCGCCTCTGTTGAAACAAACAATGTATTTGCACTAACTCAGTTAATCCAGCTACGTTTAGCGTTTGATAAGGCTAACGTTCCCGGGGAAGGTCGAGTGTTCATCTGTGACCCAGTTGTAGAAGCAACGCTTAACGGCTTAGTAACTATCACTCACGATGTTACTCCATTCGGTCAGAAGATTTTAGAGCAGGGCATGGCTCGTGGTCAACGATTCATTATGAATTTATATGGCTTCGACATCATCCAGTCTAATCGCTTACCTACTGGCACATTCTCAGATGGCACTACTTCGGTATCAAGCGCTGTAGCTAACATTGCTATGTGTGTCTTAGATGACCAGACCAAGCCTGTTATGGCAGCTTGGAGACGTATGCCTAAGTCAGAGGGTGAACGTAATAAAGACCGAGCTCGTGATGAGTTTGTAGTTCGCGCCAAGTATGGTTTCGGTACTCAACGTTTAGATACGTTAGGTGTTATCATCACTTCTGCTGTTAACGTATAAGGAATAGAAAATGAGTAATACATATTCAAATGGTTCAGGCTTGAATGTCAACAACCATTACGGTGCTCGAACTACTGGCGGTACGGAAGGTATCGTTAGTACTAAAGGTACTAGTAACGAGTTTATGCAAGACCTAGATAATACAGCGCTAGCCTTTGGCTTCCCTGTTGTTGATGGCTCAGCATACGTTACAGAGGCGGATGTCTCCTTAGCTGGTGGTACTATTACCGCTATCTTAATTGGTGGTGTAAACGTTACTGCGGCTACACCAGAAGCTCCTGTTTTAATCCCAGCAGCTAACACAGGTGTTATCGTGTTAACAGGTGGCAATGGTACAGGTAAATATCTAATCGGCTTCAAGAAGTACGCACTTTAAGAACTGATTTTTAATCAAGGGCTGGCTGGCTTACACTGGCTTAGCCCTTTTTTATTAGGAGAAATTTGACATGGCAATACAACACGCAGACATACCTAACGTGGGCATACATGAACCTAAGGGGGCTAGTGCCGCTTTAGTTGGTCAAGTGTATATCGCAGATGGAGCTGGCAGTGGTGTTTGGACTACCTCCCTAAACACCCCCTCTGACTTAAAGATAGAACGCTTGCTGGATGCGGTAAGCCTTGCAGCGGCTCAAGAGCCAGTTGCTCTAGACACCCCACTACAGATAGAGATGGGGGTTGCACAATTTACAGCCTTAGACCCAGTGTCTATAACCGCAGCAGGCCTTGTTACTTTTAATGAGACTGGCACTTATAGGGTTAAGGTTTCAATAGCCATAGGTCGTACAGGCGGTGCTGGTGTATCAGAGTTATACGCAAGGGCTTTAGTTAATGGGGCGGCATCTGGGCAGAGTATCCATTTTAAGATAGGGTCTTCGGACTCTTACCAAGCGTACAGTGACGAAGCTTGGTTAACACTTCCAGCTGGAACTACTTTAGCTTATGAGATACTTAGAGATTCAACTGGCACTAATTCAGGTGGGGCTTTCTCAGGGAACCCAGCCACGGCAGGTTGGGCTGACAATCCCTCCGCTGCACTCCGCATAGAAAGGTGGACAACTTAACATGATGTTTTAAGGTATATAAATAATGAAAATGACTTTACTAGAACTAGTACAAGACATACTAAACGACATGGATGGTGATGAGGTTAATAGCTTAGATGATACATTTGAGTCTGCTCAAGTAGCTCAGATTATCAAGTCAACATACTATGCTATGATGTCTAACCGTAACTGGCCTCACACTAAGCAAGCTATTCAGATAGCCCCATCAGGTGATTCAGCTTTACCAACCCACATGGTTCTCCAACAGGAAATCAAAGAGCTTAGTTTTATTAATTATAATAAGATTAAGTCTGGTGAAACACGTAAGCTATACAAGCCTATCCGATGGTTAGAGCCTGATGACTTCTTACGAGTAACTAACCGAAGGGATAATGATAGTGCCAACATTGATGTTATCACAGACCCCACTGGTGTAGAGTTACTAATTAAGAATGACCTAGCTCCTACATACTACACATCATTTGATGATGACTCTTTAGTATTTGACTCATACGATATAACAGTTGATACAACTCTACAGCAAAGTAAGATACAAGCTCAGGCTTATGTTATGCCAGTTTGGAGTCCTGTTGATGACTTTATACCAGACCTACCATCGGAAGCATTTACAGCTTTACTGGAAGAGTCTAAGAGTAGAGCAATGCTTAAGCTTAAGCAAGTGAGTGATGTTAAGGCTGAACAAGAGTCTGGTAGGCAACAACGATGGCTAGCACGTAAAGCTTGGAGGGCTCATGGTGGGATTAAGTATCCTAACTATGGTCGTAACACACGTAAGTATAAAGACGTAACATTTAGAAACGAGGACAGTTAATGGAATACAAAGGCTATAAGATTACAGCGGATGGAAGTTATGGTAATAAGACTATTAAGCCTATAGGCAGAGGCAGTGTGCCTAACGCCTTGGTTGGTAGTTTTACAACAGCGTACTTTGCTATGAAGCAGATAGACGCACACTTAGAGGGTATTACAGATGGCAAGGTCAAGTCAAACAAGTGAGTTTAATACCTTCGTTGGGGGTTTAGTTACAGAGGCTAGCCCTCTTACCTTTCCAGAGAACACGGCATTAGACATTCAGAACTTCGAGATTAATAAGACTGGTACGCTACGTAGGCGACTAGGTATGGATTTTGAAGCAGAGCACGTAGTCATAGACAGTGGTGTTTCAACTGGCATTGACGGAGAGATAGCTGTTAGTTCTTTTAATTGGAATAACGCTGGTGGTGATAACAAACTTAAGCTGATAGTAATACAGACTGGTAAGGTGTTAAAGTTCTTTAATACTAATGGTAATAGTATCTCAGGTGGTCTTGTATACACTATAGAAACTATAGCAGCAGATAACTCTACTAAAGCCTCAGCTACAGTTGTAGATGGCATACTGGTTGTTGCTGTGGGTTCTAGTTCTATATACAGATTTAACTACAACATAACAAGAGGTGTAACATACAAAGTGTTCTCTTTAAAAGTTAGGGACACTTTTGGCACAGAAGCTTTAGGTTTTGTTACACTAACGGAAGGTGTTCACCCAGACACAGCCATAGACTTAAGAGAGCCAGCTAATATAAACTTAAGACCAGACAGGCTAACAGCTCCACAGTCACACGTATACAACCTGAGAAATTCCACTTACGCCTTAGGTAGGATGTCTGAGTTTACGGAAGCTATAGGCGACCCACTAGCTAAGTTTACAGAGAATAGGGTGGACAGCATAGACCAAGATATTAACCTACAGCAAATGCCATCCAATGCAGACTCAGTGACATCAGCACTATTCCCAGACCCAGAGGATGCAGATGACAGGTTCTCTGAAAGATTCTTCTCCACAGTATTAAGAAAATCTCCTCGTGGTAACTTCGAGAGTCCTACTGGATATTTTATTATAGACGCGTTATCTCGGGGCGCTAGTAGATTAGTGGAAGCAAACAAGTTAGAGTTAAGTAGGATAGAGACAAACCCAGACTACTACCTTAATATCACAGAGTTACCAGAGGATAGAACTCCCGGGGGTGCTACGCTAGTTAGTGAGTTTGGTGGTAGGGTATGGTACGGTGGATTCTCTGGTGAGGTTATCGATGGAGACAGGCACTCTCCTAAACTATCTTCATACGTAATGTACAGTAAGCTGGTTAACTCAGGGGCAGATTTAGGTATCTGTCATCAAGTGGGTGACCCAACGTCCAAAGAGGCTCCAGATTTAATAGACACTGATGGGGGTTTTATAAGGCTTGATGGGGCTTACGGATTAAAGAGGCTTATCAACATAGGCAGTGCTTTAGTTATTATAGCTGAGAATGGCGTATGGGCTGTGCTGGGTGGTAGTGAATTTGGATTCACAGCTACAGCAAACAAGGTTGTTAAGATAACAGAACATGGCTGTTCTAACACTGGCTCTGTTGTACTAGTAGATGGTACAGTTGTATACTGGGGGGATGATGGAATATACCAAATAAGCCCTAATGATGTTGGCTCTTTAAAAGAAACTAATCTATCCAACTCAACTATACAAACGCTATATGAGAGTATACCAGACTTAGACAAGCTATACGTACAAGGTCACTACGACACTTACGAGCGTAAGGTTAGGTGGTTGTATGGTAATAGGGTTGGTGATGCTTCTGACACTGTAGAACTAGTGCTAGACTTTAACGTCTCCGCTTTCTATAAGAACCTAATCCCGGGGGTTGATACTGGCAGACCTAATGTGGTCGCACCTGTAGAGGTTCCACCTTTTAAGATAGGTTCAGTTACCCATGATGTTTATGATGGGGCTGAGCAAGTATTACATAATACAGAAGCAGTTCAGGTTACAGCCACCACTCAGATTAACGGGTTAAGGGAGTCTAAGTATTTAACTATTTTAGAGGTTTTCCCTACAATCAAGTACACGTTTGCTTCATATAAGGATGACACCTTCAATGACTGGAAGACTCAAGATGGGGTAGGGGTTGATTCACCAGCGTTCATCTTAACTGGGTATGCAGGGTTAGGGGATTACCAAAGGTATAAGCAAGTTCCATACATTACATTTCACTTTAATAAGACTGAGGATGGTTTCTTTACAGATGGTAATGGTGATATCTTTCCACTACATGAATCCTCTTGTAAGGTTCAAGCGCAGTGGGAGTGGGCTAACTCCATAGCATCAGGTAGGTGGGGGAGAGAGTTCCAAGCTTACAGGCATAAGAGAGCTTACATACCAGCTAATGACGGAGACACATACGATAATGGTTTTAGTACTGTAGTGTCTAAGAGTAAACTAAGGGGTAAGGGCAAGGTGATTTCCTTACTAATACAAACTGAGCCACTTAAAGATTGTCAAATCTTAGGTTGGTCAACAATAACAAGTGGTGCAACGAATGTCTAATATTAAATGTGTAGTGTCTAGTATATCAACCTTACTATCTAGCGAGGTTGCTACAGCCCAATTTGTGAGCCTAATAGAAGCTCAGTGGGGGGAAGTAGACCACCGACGTAAAACTGGCGGATTAGACTTAGACTTTGATAGATACTTAGGCTTAGAGGAAGCAGGGGTACACTTCATGGTGTTCGCCTTTGAGGGAGACAAGTTAGTTGGGTATAACTCCATGTTGTACTCAGAGTCACCTCACACTAAAGAGATGACAGCCCTGACAGACTCTATGTATATTCTAAAGGAGTATCGTAAGGGGGGTCTTGGCAGTGATATGATTAAACTAGCGGAGTCAGAAGCTAAGAGCAGGGGATGTAAGCACATAATGGTTACGTTCAAAAACTCCCATCCTCACCCCAGTATTGTAGAGGAGTTAGGCTTCTTCTCTTATGAAACAATATATGCGAAACAGATAGGAGACTAGGATGAGTACAGCAGCAGCAATCGCTTTCGTAGCGGGTACAGCTATATCCCTTAAAGGTACAGCAGACGCAGCAAGCGCAAGTAAAGAACGAGGCAAGATACAGACAGCTAGCCAAAGGAACGAGGATGTATCTCGTAACAGGCAAGCCGCTAGGCAAGCTCGTATTAAGAGAGCCCAAATAGAGCAAGCAGCGGAAGGCTTGGGTACTAGTGCTAGTAGCTCTACTGGAGGTGCTGTAGGTTCCCTATCCACACAGGTTAGTGAGAACAAAGCTAGGTTGGAAGGCCAACAACTAACAGCACAAGCTATATCTAAACAGAACCAGAACGTATCAGATGCTCAGGTAACACAAGCTTTTGGTGGAGCTGTGTCTAGTGTAGCTTCATCTGCCTTTAGTGCCACTGGCGGTTTTGATAATTTATTCAAGGATTAATGATGGAAGAGATTGAACTAGGTAGCAACGAAGTGGAAGTTGAAGAGAACATCTACAACACACAGAGCACTCCCACAGACAAGAACCAGAAGAAAACATTGTTAGCTGATAGAGCTGCGGCTACTGTATCTAGTGGTGGTGACTTAGTTCAGTCTATGGAAGACAGCGCTATGTTGTCAGCAGAGGAGCTTCAAACCAATGCTACACAGACATACCAGAACGACCAAGCACAACTGCTTACAGATACGATTGAGTACGTAGCGGCTGAGAAACCAGAAGACTTAGAGGTGGTAGTCAATAATGCGCCAAACAAGTTTAGAGAGATTGAGGAAGCTGGTGCGTCTAAACTAACTCC
>TARA_R110000851_G_scaffold112700_1_pt1 | contig 12542 bp, 11 predicted proteins | sample TARA_R110000851 | Tara Oceans TARA_R110000851 (sample SAMEA4397627) | marine metagenome | biome: Polar Biome; feature: [DCM] deep chlorophyll maximum layer (ENVO:01000326); material: water (ENVO:00002006), including particulate matter (ENVO:01000060) such as... | depth 17 m | reverse complement strand
TACTGCCCAGCTCCAGGCCCGTGACGAGAGAGAGAGGATGGCTCGTCTTAGTCAGGCTGGATATGCGCGGTTTGATGCGGCTGGTCCTGAGCCTCAGCCCATCCAGTCTTCTCCTCGCGGGACCTTCCCTGTGATGCAGGGAGAGGCTGCTTCTAGTCGCCCTGCGACCATGATGGCTCCGAGTAGGTCTAGCTACGACACGATGAGCCCTCAGGAGCAATTCAATAGTACCGCCGACGCTTCGCTGCGTGGGGCTCTCGCGTCGATACCAGCGGCGGCACTCACTGGTGGTCTCGCGGGGACTGCTCTTGGTCGTGGGGCTTACGCTGCCATGAGCCCAGGATGGGGGGCCGCCTTCTCTGCCCCGCCATCTTCCGCCGTGACGATGTTTGGGGCTCTTGGCCCTTCTGCCCTGGCGGGCAGGGCTAGCGACAAACTTGCTGGATCGATGTACCCGACATCGCCAACAGCGGGCCGTTTCACCCCCGGTCCTCGTGTCCAAGAGGAGCTTGAGAGTAGTTACTTTCCTGAGCAGCCCTGGACTCGGCGTATGGGCATCTCAGGAGAGGCCCTTGCCCCGGCGTCTATTGAGGCGGCTGGAGAACGGGTTGCCGCTCGACGCGCACAGGAACGGGCCGCAGAGGACGAGGCCATCGCCGCGAGAAAGCAAGAGACCAATGCTTACTGGAGTCAACTCGCTGAAGAGGCGAGGCAGACTAGGGCGGCTGAGGCTGCTCGTCAGCGGAGACTCGAGGACACCTTTGGAACAGCGGAAGGTCGAGCTCGACAGATAATGCAACTTGAAGCGTCCCGCCTTAGAGGCAACGGCAGGTAAGTCCCGCCCCGCAACAAGGATAACTCTAGGAACACCAACATGCCGAATGACTACTCTTCACCCCTCCTCCCGACACGCTCTGTTCCGTCCTTCGCCTCGGACCCTCGATACCTTGAAGAGTTGAGGGCGAGGAAGTTGAGGGAAATGCAGTCCCGGCAACCCACTCCCTCCACGGCCTCACCTTCGTTCCACAGCAGGAACGCGATGTCCTCTGCCGAAGGACCCATGCTCGACGGGATGCAGGCAAGCGAGCTGTTCTACGACAGACCAGCCCCCCAACTCCGAAGCGCTCGAGATATTTCTGCTGAAGGACCCATGCTCGATGGCATGCGTGCAAGTGAGTTGATCCGGCAACCCGCTGCATCCACTGGACGCGCCAACCCTTCCGCAGAGGGACCGCTCCTCGATGACATGCTGGCCGCTGAGCTGTTCAAGCGGGCGCAGGAGTACGAGGCCACGGTAGGGGGGGCTAGAGCAAACCAAGCGTTCCAGCAAGGACTCGGAGTGCCGATGGACGCCTTCCAAACCTTCAAGAACGTCAACCGGAGACCAGAGGCCCGACCGTTCCAGCAAGGGCTAGGACTGCCAGCGGACGACATGCGGGCCATCCTTGAACGCCAGGAGATGGTCCGTCGCATGGAATCTCAGGGCTACACCCGGTAGCTCTGGCATCGGCGTGCTACCCTAAGAACGCAAACAAGCCCCCCCCGAGCTACAAACTCATATGGGGAGGGCTTGAAACCAGCGGTAACTGAGAGTCCAGACTAACTGGCCCCCCCTTCTACCGCAACAAGAGCCTAGCGATGAGAGCCCTAATTCGTGGGGAAACGGTCGCTAGGAGCAGCCCCAGAAGGGGGAGAGTTGATTTGCAGGCTCCCCCCGAAAAGCGTTTTCGACGCACTGCACGGTCCTCTTTTGAGGGCTGAAGGTCTTCGGGCCTAGGTCAATGTGGGACTTACCTCCGTCCCCCATCGCAGAGTGTCGATAAGGTGATCTTTCCCGATTGACCAGGGGAAGAAGCTGAAGTGGGTCTGCCTCGCCAATGTCCTCTCTCGCAGAGGTCATAGGGAGGGAGGTTTACCTATCGCTCGACATCAGCGACACTTGACGGGAGCGGCGGAGTCTTACAGGCTAGTGCCGAAGGGAACGCACATGGCACATATCCAACCTGGCGACCATACGGTCAAAGAAGCTACCAAACTCTTAACGGGACTCACCGACGAGGAGTTGGCTGCTGCCTACGACTCTGAGCTCGAGGGCAAGGGGAGGCGATCTCTTCTTGGTGCTATCAGTGCAGCCCGAGATACCATTAGAGAGGAACTGGAAGCAGTGTCGTCCGAGAAGAAGGATGTCGCTACTACCGGGAAAGAGGTGGTCGTCGGTGGCCGTCGTTACATCGTCCTGACCACAGTAGATGGGTACTCCATCTCAATGCCGAAAAATTAGAGGGGAAGTATGTCGTCTACAGAGTCATCCGTTCGTACTAACAACCAGAGCTACCTCAACGGGAAGGTCCTCACAATGGACCAGCTCGACAAGTGCCTTTCCCACCCAGAAGTCTGGGCCCGGTTTGAGCGTTACACCACTTCAGGTCGTGTTCGCGAAGAGGGGACCATGTCTGAGACTGATGCCCTTGAAGAGGCCCTTATGGATGTCTTTGCTGGGGCACGGACTCGAGGCTACCGGCTCTTCAAGCGCTACGCAGAGGATGCTCATGTCAGCCGCCTCAAGCGGATCCGAGCCAACCACCACGGTGCCATGAAGGTTGAGGAGTACCTCCCTGACTTGGTTGGCCTCCGTGCTCGGCTCCGCAAGACGAGTGACCTCTCAATCCTCGCTCATCTTCTAGCTGCAGAGCAGGGCGGTCGAAACGACGACAACGAGACTCGTCCCGAGGCGGTCAAGCTGATCCTCTCCCGAATCGACAAGGTCTCCAAGGAAGGAGACAAGTTCGCTGGCGCCAGTGACGAGGAGCTTCTTGAGGCTTCTGAGACTGACTAATGCCACGAAAGGCGATGAGCAAAAAGCGATCTGCTGAGATCGCGGAGAGGCTCACCACCACAGAAGATCTTAGAAACTTCCCGACCTTCGCTCGGCAATACCTTAAGATCATGAATCGTCCAGAGACCTCGATGTACGGGAGGATCGGACAGACTGTTCCGTTCAAGCTCAATCCGGTCCAGCAAGACTTCTACAACCGGATCATGGAAACGAGGAAGGCTGGCAAGCCGGGGCGATTCATCGTCCTCAAGGCTCGCCGCATGGGGTTGAGCACGATCACCCAGGCTCTGATGTTCCATGAGTGCCTGGTAAACAGGAACCGCCAAGCCTTCATTACTGCGGTGGATCGGATCAGCACCAACAACATCTTTCAAATGGCTAAGAAGATGTACGACAACCTCCCGAGTAAGGGGGTGGGTCGTATCGAGAAGGTCGAGAAGGCTGAGGGCCAGGAAGCTGCATCGCTTGTCGCGACCGTAGACGAGGAAGACCTCAGGCCAGAGCTCCGTCGAAACAACGACAACGAGTTATGGCTCACCCACCCTCTCGACGAGACGATGGGTCTCAACAGCAAATTCGAGGTTACGGTCGCAGACTCGGTTCACAGTACCCGTGGATTTGAGATTCACTGTTTCCACGGATCGGAGATCGCGTTCTGGGGTGACCCTGAGACTTTCATGCTTGGCCTGATGCAGACGATCTCGGACGACCCCGAAACGCTGGTGGTCCTCGAGTCCACAGCCAACGGCTCTGGCGGGTACTTCTATCGCGAGTTTATGAAGGCTTGGGAGGGGAACGAGGACTCAGACTGGCAGGCGGTTTTCTACCCGTGGTGGCAGATGCCGAACTACAAGCGGGCCTTACCTGAGGACGTTACTCCCGAGGCGCTTCTCAAGCGAGTCGATCAGGCTCTCTTGGACATGGTCTCTGACTACGACCTCTCTCCCGAACAGACTTACTGGGCCCAGCGAACTTGGGCGGATAAGTGCCAGGGGGATTGGGACCTCTTTAAGCAGGAGTATCCCGGCTCAGTAAAGGACGCCTTCTCTTTCGCTGCTGCGCGGGTCTTCATTGAGAAGGACATCAGCCTGATTGAGTCCTCCTCAGTGCGAAGTCCCACCTTTCGCGGTGACATAGTGGATGTTGGTGAGGGGTCGGCTGAGCTTCAGATTGCTGCTGCTGGTTCAATGGAGCCTAAGCTTTCCGATGACTTCAACGGGGCCCTGTGGGTTTGGGAGCATCCCGAAGAGGGGGTCGAGTACATCGTCTCTGTTGACCCGAGTGCAGGGAAAAGCGTGGGCGACTGGACTGCGATGCAGGTGATCCGTGTGGACAACCGAAAGCAAGTAGCAGAGTTCCAGGGTACGCTTGAGCCTCTCAAGACGGCCGAGAAGTCAGTGGTCCTCTCGCGACATTACAACGACGCCATGCTGACCTGGGAGGTCAACGGGGTGGGTCACGCGGTTAGCCTCGGTATTATGCAGTCGGAATACTGGAATCTGTACCAACGAGAGCAGATTGAATCGACAACCTTTGACAGCCGCTATGGTTGGTCTACAACCGTGGCTACCAAGCCGATGATGGTTGCGGTCGGATCGAACATCGTCTCAGACCAGATGCCTGTGATCCGAAGCGAGAGACTAATTGAAGAGATGCGGAGCTTCATGGAACTCACGAAGCGACGGTCTAACTCAGTAGCGCTTGTCTCTGGGGATGAGAATTATAAGCGCGTTAAGGTAGGGGCTCCTCCAGGGGAACACGACGACCTTGTCATGTCATGGCTCCAGGCGCAGGCTGTATGCGAACTCGAGAGAAGTTACGCTTCTCAAGGTGACGTTATACGCTCAAGAGACCCCCACTCGGATTGGACCAAGTGGGGGGATGGAGCTGACACACCGGCAGTCTCTTCAGAGAAACCACTAGGATCAGGATGGCTTTGATGGCGAAGTTCGACCCACAAAAGATACCAATCAGTGAGGAGGACTCTCATTCACTTCTTCAGAAGGTCCTCTCGGCAGAAGAGATCATTCGGAGAGCTCACTTTGACGACTGGAGGACACTCCTTAGGAGTTACCAGGTTGGCCCTGTCGAAGAGGATTCGCCCCCCGGTGTCGGTCTAATCGCTGCGAGTATCCAGTCGGTGAAGCCGATGATCTTCCACAACGACCCTTCGATTTATTGCAGCCCACGGAGGGAGTCAGGCGAAGAGCAGCTCCGTCAGGCGAAGATCGCTCAGGCCGCTCTCAACTACGAGTGGGAGGAGGGTGGTTATTCTAACGAGGCGAGTAAGATCCTAGACGATGCCCTCATCTTTGCGGCCGGGATTGGACGGGTCACCTACCAGCCTACGGGTCTCTTTGTCCCTGTGGAGGACTACGACCGAGACCTGGATGTCGAAGAGGAGGAGGAAGAGGTAGACCTCGCCGCTCAGACGATCATGGATCGGCTTGAGGAGATGGGCCTCCCGATAGATCGGCCTCAGGCCCATGCGACTCTGCTTCGCGTGTCCCCGTTCAACTGGATCTTCCCCGCGGGATATGACGAGATTCATCGCATGCCGTGGACCGCTGTCCGTCACCTTGTCCATATCGACGAGATCAGAAACGACAGTCGCTTTGCCAACACCAAGGGGATTGTCCCCGACAAGGTGAAGACTGAGTCCAACGCCTCAGATAGCTTTCAGGGCTACTTCAGTCCAGAGGATGCGGAGCACGTTGAGGTCTACGAGATCTGGTATCACGCCTACGCAAAGCGAATGGTTCTGACTGGTGGTAAGCGAAAGCGCCGTACAGTCAAAGAAATGCGTGTCCTCTGGATTTCACCACAGTCTAGTGACAAGCAAAACGGGCCCGTCGTCCTCAAGCACTGCATCAGCCCCCTGGACATGGAAGGCTACCCCTTCATTGATCTTCGCTTTGAGCGGACACCAGACAAGTTCTACGGGCTCAGCATGGCGGCTCAGATCTATCCTATGGCTGTGGCTATTCAAAGATTGATCGACGGTGCTGTCGAAGGTCTCGAGGCCGGGATGGCACTCAAGACTATCTACAAAGACGGGATCTTCGATAAGAGCGCCAAGGCTCTATTGTCCTCTAAGCGTCCTGCGCTCGTCCCGGCGAAGAGCAAGTCTCCCGCAAGTGACGTTCGACATCTGGTCACACCAGCCTTTCCTCAGGAGTTCCACGGCGTGATGAACATGCTTCGTGGATTCATGAACGAGGTAGGAGCTGGCGACGAAGCTATGCGCGGTGGGCGTAGCTCAGCACGGTCTGCTACAGAAGTGGCCTATCGAGCTTCTGCCATGAAGGGGCGAACAGAGAGCAAACTCCGCATCTTTGAGAAGTTCGTCGAGAAGGTCTCCCGAAAGACACTTCAAATCATGCAGCAGTATTACGATGCGAAGCGGTGGGTGAAGATCTCACCCGATCTCCCCCCCGTATTCTGGACTCGCTCTGACATCCGTGGAGAGTACGAGGTCGGCATTCACGCAGGCTCCATGAAGCCCGTGGGGCCAGAGGCCGAACGAACGTCCTTCATTGGATTCATGAACGCCCTCGGGCTGGCAGCACAGAGCTTAATGTCGGCACAGGTTCCGCCCACAGCTATCGCAGCCTTCTACGAGAAAGCTCTCGCACTTTGGGAACAAGATAGTCCTGAGCTCCGAGACTCTTTCGCCCAGCTATTTGGAGACGCAGCTATGAAGGCTGGCGGGGCACCCCCTGGAGGCGTCCCCGAAGAGGAAGCTATCGGGGAAGGTGCCGCAGTGTCTCCAGAGAGCGGGGCTCCTTTGACCGTGCCGATGGGCGCACAACGAGCGGATGATTCCTCAATGGGACCGATTCCGCCGCCAATGATGTAGGGGACAGCTATGCCGATGTACACGCTCAAATGTGACCGATGCGACCATGCAACCGAACAAGGTTTCACAATCGCGGCCTTCAAGGCTCAGACTACCCAGGGGTTTCGCTTTCTAAGATGCAAGCGGTGCAACCGGAGAGGGAGTCTATGTCACGACTTCATGGCTGACGCCAGGTCTCAGGTTGTTCATCTGGACGGGTTCACCTTTGCGGAGAACGCTCCCGATGATCTCGCCGGAAAGACTTTCTCTCGGAAGGAAGCTGCGGAGAAGCTGAAGGAGAGGGGTCTCTCTTTGTCCGGTAAGGACGGGAAAAGAAAGAGTGCCTCTGGAACACGATCTTTTACTGAGCAGGAGATCGTGAAGCGTTGGAGCGAAAAGAAAGCGGCTGAGCTCGAGGTGAAGAAGCCTCAGGAACTCCCGGTAAAACCTGAGGTTGAGCCCAAAATGGTTCTCAAGGTAAAAGACCCATCTTCTGACAAAAAGTCGCTCTCCCTCCTAAAGCGTGCCAATCTGTCGCGTAAGGATGGGGTTGACAGTGACACGCTGTCACAGGATACGATTGCAGGTACTTGGCCTGCCTTAAAGAAGCAAGCAAAGTGTTTGGGGATTTCGGTCCCAAGAACGATGAAGCGACCTGAACTCGAGCGACTAGTTCAGGAAATTATCGCCACTTAGTTGCAGTGCGGAGATTCCGTGAATCCTACGTCTAACGACGGCAACTCTCTTGAGGTAATCGTTAGCGATCCTGTTGATAACTCTGTCCTGGCCGGGACTGAGACCACAGACGCTATTGAGAACCATTCTGTAGAGACCGATGGTGACGATGGTGACAATGGAAGTAGTTCTTTCTGGTCTGGCAACCCGATGGAACTGGCTCCTGAGTCCTTGTCGATTTACAAGGAGATGCAAGGAGCGTTTACGCAGAAGACCCAGGATCTCGCCTCACAACGGCGAGACTTTGAGTCTGACCGCTCAACGCTCCGAGAGCAGCAAGCCCAACTCCAGCAGGCTTACTTGGCCCTTCAAGCCAAGCAGGCCGGACCCTCACCAAATGACGGGGTGGTCGATGGAGGCCAGGAGACTGGCATGTCTGTCGAGGAATTGCGTAAGCGGTTCACCGAAAAAGCGAAAGCTGGAGATGGGTTTGAGGCTCTCCTAGAGGTCATGGACACTCGACTGAAGCAGCAAGCTGCAGCAGGCGCGTCCACGAATGAACTTCAGTCATTGAAGGCGCAGATGGCGTCTTTGGTGGATACGGTTCGTCCTCAACAGGAAGCGTCTCGATTAAATACGATTTTTGAGGATCTCAAGCGGGAGCGTTACCGAGAATTTAAGGATGAGCGTGTCCAACAGGGCATTCGCGAAGTTCTTGACTCGGGCGACCCCACCATCATGTCTCTTCTCGCGCAGGGAACGGAGGACGGTTATCGCGCCGCCCTGTCTCTCGCTGGGGAGCGATCCATTAGGTCGATCAACGAAGGTCGTTTGATCGAGAGTGCAAAACGAAGAGCTGACACTGGAGTTCCATCCAGCGCCTCAGGTACGAGTTCTAGCCCGTTGGGTTCCACTGTAGGTCTGTCGATGGGCGACCTTCTGGATAAGATCCTCGGTGAAGACAAAGACCTTGGGCGAAGGTTGGGATAGTCACCTCACAGACAAAGGAATCGTAAAAGATGGGACAACCATTTTCAACTAATCTCGCGGACTACACGAAGGCGTTTACGCTAACGTGGGGTGCTTCGTGGGATAAGCTCGTTTGGCTTATTCTGCAGCAGAGTCCGCTCATGTACCTCTTCTACAAGAAGGGTGCAATTCACCTCGAGGCGGCTCCGTATGCACGGATCCCCTTCGTCAACGCTGAGAATCCGAACGTCCAGACCTATCAGGGCTCGCAGATTCTCAACACCGCAGACAGTCAGTTTGCGAAGCCGTTCATCTGGGACCAGTGGGGTCAGATCTCCTGCCAGTCCGTGGTTGCGGCCGACCAGGTTGACCTCAACAAGGGTGCCAAGCGTCAGATTGCGGACCTGCTACAGGCCGAGATGACTCAGTGTGCCGTCACCCTTCGGAACTACATTGAAGAGCAGCTCCACACCGCCTTCATCGCCCCCGGCGATATCGACGGGTTGCGTGGCTTCCTTCAGTTCCTGACGCCAGTAGCCCAGGCGGGCTCTGGTGTGAGCGTTGGTAACGTCGCCAAGAACTCGACTTACCACTTCAACCAGTACCAGCAGATTGCTGGTGGATTTATGAGCGCCGGAATCCCGGCCTGGACGAAGCTGTACCGCGAGTGTTCGCAGTTCGGTCGTCGCCCTGATGTCATGCTCGTCGATCCGGCTGTCTATGACGGCTACGAGGAGTGGTGTGGTCCTGAGCGAGCTCTGGTTGACGAGTCAATGGGCTCTGCTGGGTTCACGGCACTTCGCTTCAAGGGTGCGTTGGTCATTCCCGACTACAACATCACGGAAAACAGCGGTGAAGGCTTCATGCTGAACCTGACTGGTGGTGCTCCTTCGGCTGACTCGGGCTACAACTTTGAGCCTGGAATGCTTGACCCGGTCAAGGGCAAGAGCCAGGGCCAGACGAACCTCGGCAACATGAAGCTGTGGATCAACCCGAACGCCCACTTCTTCATGGATGACTGGCGCCTCGCGCAGGAACAATGGGCTTGGGTCTCCAAGACTAAGTTCCACAGCATCCTTACCGTCAACAATCTCCGTGAGCATGGTTGTTTCAACTTTGCTGGCGGCGGCTACACCCCATAGAAAGGAGGGCTTAGAAAATGTCTTTATCTGATCCTCGTCGAGTCTTGGTGCAAGCTACCAACACTAGTGGAGATACCCTTACTGCCGGTGATGTCGTTCACGTTGTGAATAGCAACAGCTCTGTGGCTGCTAGTCCTGGCATTCGTTACGCGATGAAGCGTGATGGTGCTACGGGCAGTCCTCAGGGCCGCGCTGTTCCCACCGTTGGTGTTGTCGTCGATGTTTTGCCTGTCACTACTGGCGCCACAATGAATGTCTGCATCCAGGGAGCATGTCTTGCCCTCTGTGAAGCAAACGGTGCCAACATTGATTCAACCGACTACCTGTATGTTTCGGATGCAAACATCGGTGGAGCGGTGTCCTACTCGCTGACGAATAACAGCGGTCGGTCTCGAAACTTTAATGGTAGTGGCGGCAACGGTCCCCTTGACCTTGGAACTGGTGCTCTGGACGCGACAGTGTGGACTACGGCCATTCGTGCTCGTACATCCGACCCTGTCGGAGGGCCTACCCTAAACGGGCTTACCTTGCTTGCCGATGGTACCGAGGGGCTTGTCCCCGTGATCATCCTGAACAACCCCGGCACTAACGCCGAATAACAACTCGCCCGCCAGTCGCCTTCGGGTCGCTGGCGGGCCATACGCCCGAGGGTGGGGGGCTTCGGCCCCCCACCTAACCGGGCCGAGAAAGTGAGAAAACTATGGCATCTAATATCGCACCAGTAGGCTTCGGCCGCTCCGCCTGGACGGCAATTCGTCACGGCAACCAGATGAATGGAATCGGGCTTCAGGCTACCTTTGGCTCTGGCCCCGGTAGTGCTGGCGACTTCGCGGTACCACTCTTCGTCGCACCCGAGTTACTCCTTGGTGGGCACTGGAAGGTTGAGACTGCAGAGATTCATATTACAGGGGCTGGACTTCTAGACCGAGGAGACGCTGCCAACAACTGGTCGTTCCAGATTGCTCTCGGAGGAAGCGGTCCTCTCGATACAGTAGGAGGCTTGAACAACATTGATCAGACTATTCCTGCCCCAGCGTCTTATCCGTTACCAGTGCAGGGTCCTGAGTCTACTGACCCTCAGGCCGTATTCCTTGCCCCCGGTGATGTGGTCATGCTCAGTGGAACGATGACTGGAGCTGGAGCAATTGCTGGAGTGCTCCCTCTTGACCTGTCCAACTACTTCTTTATGGTCACGCTGTACCTACGTCAGACGCCTCCTGGCCGATAGATTCAGGTAGCTTAGAGACACAGGGGCTACTGACTCGCCCCTGTGTCCCTTAGGCTCCTGAGAGGAGGCTTGGATGTCAGACTTCGGCACGCTAAAGCAGCGGCTAGGCAGGCGACGAGGATTCGACGGTAATGTTGACCGCCTCGGCGGGTTTATCAACGACGCCTATCTAACCCTCTGCTCGAGACGACCTACCTGGTCATGGCTGCGACGAACGCTTCAGTTCAATACGACGGGTAAGCTGATAGTTGTTGCGACTGCAGGCCCCCCTCTTGTTGACGGGGCCACGTTTACTAACGGTTCTACTACCGTGACCTTAAACGGCACGCCCATTCAAGATACGAACACGGGCGCTAAAATGTCGTGCCCCGACACTACTATCCACAGAATCCGAGGAGGGAACCAAGCTGGCACCAGTATCTCCCTTGAGTCCCCGTTTAGCGGGACGACAACGGCAGCAGTAGCGCCACACGACTCCTTCTCTATCTACTTCGACGAGTACCCTCTTCCTCCAGAGGCTACGGTGATTGAGTCTCTGGTTGCGACTGGAAACGGGTGGTCGGTTCCGGTAGTCCAGCAGTCCATGCTGTCGCCCCACATGAAGGCGATGCCGGTCTCCAACGATGAGTCTTATCCCCGCTATTACAGCGTGGAGCGACACAACACTGTGCCGCCCCCGATGGCAGCCCCTGTGCTCTCGGTTACTGGGCCGTCATCGGGCCTAGCGCCAGACACGACTCACTACTACGCCTATGCTTACTTCAACTCCCGCACCCTGGAGATGGGCCCCCTATCCCCGACCGTGGCAGCATCGACGACTTCAACAGATCGAACGATACAGGTCACATTCATCCCCAGGTCTGACTACCGAGTAGTGCTCTATCGGTCTCTTGGGATCCCGAACGGAACTTACTCTTCTGGTGTGGCATCGCGGACTGCCCTAGTTCCAGAGCTCTACCACCTGATAAATATGAACTCAGGGGATGGGAACCACGGGGATGGGATCCCTGATTCCGCTCTTGGCTACAGCGTCACCAACGATATTGCGTGGTGGGCTGAGCGTGGGATGAACACCAGCGGACAGCAGCATATCCGGCTCTGGCCTCCACCCGACAAGAAGTACCTCGTTGATATCAGCTACTTCATCGCTCCGAAGATGATGTCACTAGACAGCGATGTCCCTGCTACCCCCAGGGTGTACCAGAACGTGATTCTAGACCTAGCAGAGTCCCTGTGCTTATCCGAGGAGGAGAACCACGGCGCAGCGGCTCAGAAGCGCTCCTACGCCCTCGAGATGATCCAGCGCATGGAGCGCGACGACAATGTGGACCCAGCTACTTCGATTCAGATCGGCCGAGGAACAATGGACCCCTACGAGGCAATTCTAGGTGGTGGCAGATGGCCCCGCGATGTGACGGGGTAAGGGTCCACTATGGCTAGAATCGCTCAAGGACGAGGGACGCGGGCAGTTCCGATTCTCACTAAGGGTCTGAGCGACATGCTCTGGGCCACTGGGGGTGAGGCCAGCAAGGTAGACGGCGTCTTCTTCAACGTGACAGGAGGGGTAGAAAAGGCGTCTGGCCTTCGGGAAATGATCCACTGGGATCCGAATACCCCAAACCCATTTCAGGGAAAGCGAATTGATTCGCTCTCACATTTTCGCGCACCTCGATCTCCAGACGAACTCATTATCTCTAGTGCGGGAGAAGTCTGGATAACTCGGGGGAACCGTTCATTCACTCCTGTTAGTTCTCGGCAGATGAGGGTTCTAAGAGATCGTTCTATCCCCTCATCCCCGTATGACGGAGAGTATTTTGCGGTTCGTAATGAGTGGCTGTTTATGACCAACGGCAT
>TARA_R110000851_G_scaffold4150_2_pt1 | contig 12553 bp, 31 predicted proteins | sample TARA_R110000851 | Tara Oceans TARA_R110000851 (sample SAMEA4397627) | marine metagenome | biome: Polar Biome; feature: [DCM] deep chlorophyll maximum layer (ENVO:01000326); material: water (ENVO:00002006), including particulate matter (ENVO:01000060) such as... | depth 17 m | reverse complement strand
AACGAATTAGGTATGTTTTTTCATTGTACTAGCAACGGATGTTGGGTCCAATATATTACCCCTGAAGAAACTAAGGAAGTAAATACTATTGATGATAAACTTAGAACCATTCCAACAAACGATAACAACACTAAAAGCTGAAGGAAAGTACAGAGTATTCAACGACATTGTTCGTGAACGCGGTGATTTCCCTGAAGCTATATGGTACGGCCCATATAATATTAAAAATATTGTAAACTGGTGTTCGAATGACTACCTAGGAATGGGTCAACATAAAGTTGTCATCGATGCAATGCATACTGCACTAGACCAAACAGGTAGTGGGTCTGGCGGTACAAGAAACATTGGTGGCACTAGCCATTACCACGTAGCATTAGAGAGTGAGCTTGCCCGACTGCATAGCACCGGAGCGTCTCTCCTCTATACAAGTGCTTACGTAGCCAATGAGTGGACACTCATAGCATTAAGCAAGATCGTTCCCAACATTGTATTCTTAAGTGATTCTGGAAATCACGCTTCGATAATTGAAGGCATAAGAAATAGTGGTGCGAATAAAATTATCTGGACGCACAATGATATGATGGACCTTGAGGAGAAACTAGTAGAAGCCACTGAAAAAGGATGGGTGCCTTGCATCGTATTCGAATCTGTGTATAGCATGGAAGGTGATGTATCTCCTATTTCTCAAGTCTGCGACCTTGCAGAAACGTACAATGCGATGACCTATATCGACGAAGTGCATGCCGTAGGTATGTATGGGGAAACAGGCGCAGGATACTGCGAAAAGATAGGGGAAACACGAGTTGATATAATCAACGGAACGTTGGGCAAGGCTTATGGAGTACAAGGCGGTTACATTTCCGGAGACGGATTGGTCATAGACGCAATACGAAGTGTAGCCAGTGGATTTATATTCACAACAAGTATGAGCCCGGTTATTTGTGCTGGTGCCTTAGCCTCTATTAAGTATCTAAAAGATCATAATGAACTAAGAATACAACACCAAGAACGTGCGACTAAACTTAAATATATGCTAGACGAAGTAGGCATAGAAGTACATAAAGATAGTTGCACTCATATCGTACCAGTAATGGTACGTGATGCAAAACTTTGTAAACGTATGAGTGATATGTTGTTAGAAGATTACGATATCTATATACAGCCTATTAACTATCCTACAGTTGCAATTGGACAAGAGCGTTTACGCATCGCGCCTACTCCATTACATACCGATGCTATGATGCACAACCTTGTTGACGCTTTAAGAAAAGTATTTAAAAGAGTCAAAGAAGGTTGTGTTTAAAAGGAGTTAATTTACATGAATATTAAAAAAACGTTATGGTTCAGCTTAGGCTGTATCTTATTAGCAGTAGCATTTATAGGAGTTTATCTACCTGGGCTACCTTGGAGCACACCTGCTGTTGGTGCCGCGTATTGCTTTGCAAAGTCGAGCGATCGTATGCACAACTGGATAATGAATCATAAACTATTTGGACCTTTCCTTAAAGGATGGGCAAACAAACGAATCTTCCCTACCAAGTTTAAATACTTTATGATTGTAACAATGAGTTCAAGTGTAGCAGTACTTTGGTTTACTACTGGTAACCCTAAGGCTGTATTATGGAGCGGAGGCTTTATGGCTCTTTGTGCTATATGGGCATGGAGATATCCAGGTAGTGAAGAAATACATCAAGCCCGTATTGATTCAGGAAAAAGAGTAGCGTGGCTTAGATAACTGTTATGATATTTCAAACCCAACAAAAATTATTTGAACTAAACCTACCCGCAAATAGAAAACAAGTTATAATTAAAATGTCTGGTGGCGCAGATAGTGCCATACTAGCGTATTGTTTTGCTTTATACAAAAAACAAGAAAGACCTGATCTAAAATTATATGCCGTAACTGTAAATTCAGTGCCGCCAAAAAACTATCATGTGAAGATTGCAAAAAGAGTTATGGATAAAATAACTGAACTAACAGGCGTAACATTTGAAAGACACTACACGAGAGATTTAGAAGAACCAGGGGTTGATGATACAGGATTAAGCATAAAAGAATGGCGTAAAGCAAGCTCATACACAAGAACATCTCAGCAATTAGTGGAAGAGCTAAAGTTGGAAATACAAATTGATAAGAACCCAATAAACCGTCCACTACACTATTCAGGTGTTACTGCTAACCCTCCGACTTCATTGTCAATGTTTTATGAAGATTGGTATGCAAGTGGCGGTATGAAAGGCCACTGGATCTCTGAAAGAGATCCGAATGTTATACGAGATGAGGGCTTTGACCACAAACATTGGAGACAGCCTTTCACAAACATTGATAAGAAAGCAATATATGAACTATATTCTATACACGGTATAGTGGACGAATTGTTTCCTTTGACTAGAAGTTGCGAAAACGAAGCAAAAGGACAACAAATGCTAGGCGGCGGACCTGAAGAACATTGTGGGAAATGCTGGTGGTGTCTAGAAAGACAGTGGGCATTTGGCAGACTAGTCTAAGTTATAAATACTCAAAAGGAAACTTCAAATGTATCAAGTTAGTACTCAAATAGTTCGACCTCCAATAGCAGACGATAATTACTTTTGGATCCCTTTAGAAGGAACATCTCAAGTTACAAACCAACTTCCAATGTCAATTAAATCGCCTTCGATATTAATAGTAACACACAGGCGAGCATTTGAACACTATAAGTTTGTATGTAACAGGAACGTTACTGTTCTGTGTGTAGGAGAACGCACACGAGATTACCTAGAAGCACAAGGCTTTGAACATGTAGTGTATCATAAGTCTGCACAACAAATATCAATTGATGATTGTTATAACTATTTTTGGTTACACGGCGACAAGTTTAAGGTTAACTTTCGTAAGGAAGGCCTTAAGTATAGAGAGAACGTAGTTGCAATTAAAACATATTCAACTAACACTCTACTTGATAATGTAAAAGAAATAACAAGAGTTACGCCTAGTATAATTAGTGTATACTCTCAAGGTCAATATAATCTAATTGAAAGCAGTGGATACATTCCAGACTTACTAAGAGTCGTTCCAAGTGTTGAGATGAAAAAGGTTGAGCAGTGGAAAAAGGTTGAAGTCTTTAATCCTGCATAGGCCCCGCTGTTACAAATAGGCATCCCAACTAGGATGTGCGATTGCCATTTCTAACTGCTTACGCTTGTTTACTAACTCATAATAATCAGGAGCATACGGAGTCTTAATAGGTTTCATGTGTGTCTTGTTACCTTTAGCTGTATTGCATGGTCCACATGCCGCAACAATGTTCTTCCAATTAGTTTTACCACCTAGTGATAAAGGTATTACATGGTCTAGTGTTAGATTTGATTTTGTGTAAGGAGTGTTGCAGTATTGACAGGTATATACATCTCGTATATAAAGATTAGTTTTAGAGAATCTTGGTTGTCGTCGCCGACGTTGCATTTGCTTTAACATCATAACCGCAGGAACTCTAGTCTCCCAACTTGAACTACGTACTACCCAGTCATCGTACCATTCTAATACAGTGACCTTGTCAAGCCATAGGTATGTAATTGCTTCTTTCCACTGAATTGCACTCAACGGCAAGTATGATACAGGCTGAGCGTCTGCATTAAGTAATAGTACCTGACTCAACGTTCAGTCCTCTTCTGTTAGTTAAAGTTCTTGTTTAGGTTGTGCATATGGTGTGAACATTGTTCCGCTTGTTACTAGGCATCCTGTTCCATCTGGAAAAACTCCAATGATGCTCCAACTACCAGACTTAATGTTCAATGTCATATACATTTCTGCTTTATGGAACATACCTTTAGTGGCTTCTCTCATCAAAAGCTGACCTTTGCCCAAAAGTTTCTCGCCATGCTTTTTTGTAACTATATCAAAGACTTTTGTCTTATCACTGTCACATTGTATTGACGCTAAAATACTCTTGTTTTCAGGCGGGGAGGTTTCTTGTGAGTAAGTTGGGGAGGTTACCAATAGACCAGCAACCATAATTGTAGTAATTAATTTAGTCTTCATCACACTATCCTTTTCTAGTTAAAGAAGGTACTGACCATTTGATTAGAACTAAGCTGTAAAGCTCGTTGCCATTGCTCTTCTCCATCATATTCAAATATTATACTATCTGTTGGAGTTAATGTCAACCATCCTTTGTCTTTTTTATAAGGAGACTTTCCGTTTACTTCTGCACTCAGTTGGCCGGGTGCCCATCCGCAGACACCACTTGCCATTCTCCAAGCCGCAGGTAAATTACCTGTTGACATTTTTTCAATCATGAAATCGTCACTTGTTAAATTGTAGTTACCTGCCGGTGCAGTATTTGAACTATACCATTCTGCCGTATGGAGCATTGATACTGCACGTTCATGAACTGGTCCACCTCTATAGATAACTTCAGAGGTATCAAATTCAAAACCGTTAGCTTGAAATATATTAGATACAGGAAATTGACTGGTCTTGTTTAGTATAATTCCTTGACTTCCGTTTGGGCTGTCTTCGCATACATAAATGACGCTATGTCTAAAGAAAGAAGAGTTTAGTCTTGGATGGGCAACTAGGAGCTTACCTGTATAGTTCATTGACACGCTCCTATGAATAGTCGGGGATTGGGCCACCGTATTTTTTCCCTTTGATCTTTGCTCCTCCCATTTTCACTCTTCTTTTTCCGAGCTTATGAGATTTTTTGCCTTCTCGAGAACGATAGCCTTGCGACTTACATGAAGCTAGAGCACTTGCACCAATTGCTGAATTAGACTTAGATGACTTGCAAAGTTTAGACGTTGCCTTCCATTCTTCAATGTCTGCTTCTGATTCTAATATATCTTGTACTTTCATAAAAGTATTTATCAACGATAGCGGTCAGCCGGGTTACTAAAGGCCCCGCTGTTAGGATCAGGCCTATCGTCACAAAGACTAAAGGTCAGTGCTTTTCGCGGGCCTTTGGTCGTATTAATGGAAACTTCTCCTGACTTCTCGTGAAATTCAATCTTGGTAATCTGTGCAGGTTGTTGATTCTGCCCCACGAGGATGGTTTGGCCTAACTCTAGGTTAATGCTAAGATTCTTTAATGTCATTGGAGTTCTCCTATTTGGATCTAAGGTGCTAGACAATCTTCATTGTCTGCTACAAATATTTATCTTACCAAAACCTCTTGACATCTTACAAAAGACATATTATAATGTAGAGGTAAGTTAGAAAAGTGGAGAAAGACATGACAGTGTATTTGAGTTTATTAGGAGCGGCACTTATTATTAACACCGTTTCTGTTATCATTACAGGTGAACCTTTTATGATTAGCATAGGTTAACTATGAGACATTTAACTTTAGTTTTAGTGGCATTAATTGGCCTAAGTGGTTGTGCAGGCTCTTCAGGCTTGCCAGAATGGATTGGAGATCAGAATCCTAATAGGCATGGATATACATCTTATGATCCATGTATTAGGTGTGGACAAGGTTGGATCATCTTACCAAATGCCCCACAAGGATCAAATGATCGAGCCAAACTAGGACGACACGGAAATTAAAAAAGGCACCCCTAGCTCAGCTGGATAGAGCGTCGGTCTACGAAACCGAAGGTCAGAGGTTCGAATCCTCTGGGGTGCACCAAATCTTTTTTCCAAAAGTGGTTGACATTGTCTATAATAGATCGTATACTGTATAGACAATAAGGAAACAAAGTAGAGGGGCACTACAAGATGGAAAACACTTACTGGTCACAAAATGGCAAATACCAAGCAGAATATGATCGTTTGGCAGGGCTTATGCCTGCAATGGGCAATTCAAATAAGGTAGCAGGCGAATTGATTCGTTGTGTGAGTCGACTAGGTCATGAACTATATAATAATGGCATGGGAAATAATAGTTCTGGGGCTGTCAATATGTTAAGAGCTTATGGAGCCATAGACGGTGACACTTACGAAACAATCTATCCTATGACACGAGGTAGAATTTATAACAGTGGTTATAATGGCGACCCGTTCCAGATAGCAATAGAATCATCCATAGACCAAACTATCAAATTCATCTTAGATAATCCAGAACTTGAGACTACACCAAATACCCAGGATATGTTTGATTGGCAAGAAGACGAACAATCATTTTGCGATGAGTGTGGCGACGAAAACGAAGGTTATAATGCGATATGTGATGATTGCGAACAATCATTTGAAGAGCAAGAGGAAGAAGACTGCTATTGCTGTTAACCAAAATAGGTTGACATTCCCTAATAATGATCGTATAATGTATATAATAATTAGGCACACAGAGAGGCACATAACATGATTTATTCCGTACTAGAATCCACAATGCGTTCAGCAATTGATAAGGATGAAAATAAAAAAGAAGACGGTTCCATTAATTGGAACTTCGTAGATGCAGACGCTTACATGGATTGCAAAAATTTATTCCGTAGCGATGCAGACTTTTATGAATCATTTGACGACATCGGCGATAAGATCCAAGCTGAGATGCGTGGAGTAGATGAATACGGTAACCAACTTGAGATGGAGATATAATGAGAGATGAAGTAACGGACGAAGATTCAAAGGCAATGAAAGAATGGCTAGCCAAAGGTAATAAGGTAACTATTTGCCCACCAATGATGAGGTCTGATCCTGAAGAAGTCGGTTATACCTGGGGAAAGAAAAAGAAGAAAGCCGCACCAAAACCGGTTGACAAAGCCAAGAAGTGACCGTATACTGTATATAATAATTAGGCAATTAAACAAAGGGCAAAATAAATGGCATATGTATCACAGGCAGATAAGGCAAAATTAGCACCACAGATTAAGAAGGTGCTTTCCAAATACGGAATGAAAGGTTCAATTAGTATCCGTCATCATTCTTCATTGGTAGTGACTCTCCAAAGCGGAGCAATTGACTTCAAAGACTACACTCATGGTGATGGTTACATTCAAGTCAATACTTACTGGATCGATGATCACTACCAAGGCAAAGCCAAAGCATTCCTAACAGAACTGTTGGCCGCAATGAAAGGTCCTAACTATTTCTGTGAAGATGATATTCAATCAGATTACTTTAGTCGTTCACACTACACCGATATCAACGTAGGCAAGTGGAACAAGCCCTATTTCCTGCAAGAGACTGCTAAGAAGGCGCCTAAGAAGCCCGTACAAGCGTCTATTAAGGTACCTACCAAGTCTACTATATCAGACAAAGATACTGCTGAGGATCTAGCTCGTATGAATAACAAAGAGTTGGACAAGGTAGTTGATAGATTAGTTGATAGCTATCCTACTTTGGCTGAAATGATTATGAGCCGTATTGGGTTTGCAATGTTAGAAAAGGATGGCATAAATGAGTAAGAAAGAAACTTGGTCATATTCATTTGAATGGACCCAACCTTATGTAGAGATGCATGGCTTCTTTGACAAAGAACAAAAGATTGACCCTCGCATTGAAACTTCAAATGAACTTGCACGTTTGGATTTCCTAGAAGAAGAAGTTCAAAATATGTTGACTTATCCAGACGCTGATGCTATTATTAAAAAAATAACAAAAGGAGACTTTAATGTTTAAGGCAATTATTTTTATGGCGATTGGGGCTTGTGGTGCATATCTGTATATGAATCCAGGCGATGTAGACGGCATGACTAACATGGTCAAAGAAGGAGTAAATACTGGAGCAACTATTATTCAAGAGGCAACGAAATAAATGATTGACATCAGTGAAATCCAAGTAGGCGAATCTTACGCCTGTAAATTTAAAATTGAGACCATGCTAGATGAATTTGGTAGACCTCCGGGGCTAAGTGATACTCCGTTGAAAGGTCCTGGAATGTATGAAGGCATTGGGGTTATTCAAGTTAGAGATACTGCTAATGAACACGTTCAGTTGAAGGACGAAAAGAGCGGAAAAGAGTTTATCGTTCCGTTCACACAGATCTGGGATATCGATACGGCGGAGTTTGCAAATGATTGATCATGTTTATTATTTCTTAGGCGGTGCATATATTGTTGGCACACTCTTTGGACTTTGGGTCGGTTACCGAAGAGGAGTATATGTTGGAACTGAACACTCAGTTGATCAATTAGTTAAAGACGGGTATCTTAAGACCCGAGGCGAAGAGATACTTAGATACAATGAAGGCGAATAATATACAAATCCAATCTCTGTCGCAGACATTAGATGAGAGACTTGCAACTCTTAAAGATATGCAATCTAAGAATGTCAAGTTTCAACATCAGCAAGGCACCAAAGAAGATATTTGGAGACTCAAGCGAGAAATAGCAGAACTAAGAGAATTAAAAAATGGATAGTATCTTAGAAGTAACCAATGAACCAATAATACCTTCACCCTTTCGAATATACTGCACCAACAAATGGTACGAGCATAAAGACGAGCTCTTTAATTGGGAGGGGCATTTACCAGATTACGAGGCTTCTTATTATTTTAAAAAGAACCGATGGCTCCTAAAAAAGATGTATAATGATTCCAAAAGTGGTTGACATATACCTTAGTTGATCTTATACTGTATATAACAGTTAGGCAAAAGGAGGGCAATATGGCTTACTACACTTACACCGAAGCACCAATAGGCAACTTCATTGAGAAGGAGCATGGTAACAATTTTGAGTATAGTCTCAACGAAGAGCAGGATACTTACTCGTTGAGCATCGCTGAAAACTACCCACACAAGGTATGGGTAGGCGGAGGCCAAATTAATGACAGTGGTTGGCGCTATGCCAACGTCAAAAAGACAGTCGCCTACATTATTGTAGACGAAGACGCCGGCGGTCCTGTATTAGAACGTTGGTTCATCAAAGGTCATAGGGAGTACAATTAATGGCAACGGCAATAGACGATCAAATTATAGACGACGGTGAAATCATCGTTGGACAAGACGACAACGGAAAAGATCTCACAGTGAAAGATCTTGCTGATAGGCTCACTCAAATAGATATCTATCTTATCTTAGATGATGCAAAGACTAATGATTATGCCTATATTGCAGAGCTTTTAGAACACGGTCATAGAGGCTATATTAATTGGTCGCCAGGCGAATTGTGGTCCGAGTGGAAAGAGCAAAAAGAACGTTGGATAACCCTCACTGAAGAAGAGTCCTTGCCCTTATATTAATCAACAGGAAAAGATTATGTTAGACATGACTGATAAAGCTAGGATCTTTGCTACGGCCGCTCACATGGCTGTAGGACAAAAAAGAAAGCATACCGGAGAGGACTACATTGTTCATCCTACGGCAGTCGCTACGACTGTTGGGAATTTCTTTAGCCATAGGACGAGCTTGTTCCGCGATCGTCACATTGCGGCCGCTTTCTTACACGATGTGGTAGAAGATACTCACATCACTTTAGATCAAATTAAAGATCTATTTGGGCGAGAAGTACATGATATCGTCGAAGCACTCACTGACGTTCCATTTGTTGAAGGTGGCCCGAACAGACAGGCACGAAAGGCGATGGACAGAGATAGGCTTGCTCAAGCCGACGCAGGCACCCAAACTATCAAGGTTGCAGACTTAATCGATAACACCAAGACCATCGTTGAGTTTGATCCGAAGTTTGCTGTCGTCTACTTGGCTGAGAAGGCATTATTGCTGGACGTATTGACCAAAGCTGATCCAACCTTACTTGCTCAAGCAAGAAGCCAAATCGATGGCTAAGGGAGGATCAAAGCCCCAGGCGCCGAAGGTAAGAAACTTCACGCCTGCGGGTAAGATTATTAAACATAAAATTATTAAAAAGAAGCCAAAACCGGTTGACTCCTCTGACGAATGATCGTATAATATACATATATTAACAAAGAGGGCAAAGAAATGAAACTGAAACTAGCATACTGTGATTATATTGCGGCTCGAGTACATACTTTGATTGATCGCGAACTTAACGACAATCAAACAATGATAGAGAGTGTCAGCCTGCCTAAGATGGACTTGCACCCCACAGAAGGATACTTTATGAGCACCAAGAAAGTTCTTACTGTACATGATGTGAACGGCAAGGCATATGTGGTCACAGTTGAAGAAGCACCTTTTTTAGATAAAGATTAAATTAGGGGTTGACAATATAGCATCGAGGTGCTATATTATAAGAGTAATTTAAACAAATGAGGTATAAAATGGCTACTAGAAGTGCAATAGCAATGAAGACTCCAGAAGGTAAGATCAAAGCAATTTATTGTCACTGGGATGGTTATGTAGATCATAATGGTAAGATCTTAATCAACCACTATACAGACGCTGAAATGGTAAACAATCTAATTGAATTAGGTGACTTATCTACGTTAGGTACTGTAATTGGTGAAAAGCAAAACTTCGACGCCAAACACGGTAACGAACCGGAACTACCAATGACAGACGACTGGTGCTTGGCTTATCACAGAGATAGAGGCGAGAACTGGGCAGATACTTCACCACAGACTATGAATGACGCTGTCGAATTTATTGATGCGTTCGAAGGTAGTGCCTGTGAATACTTTTATCTATTTAATGGTCAAGACTGGTTAGTATCAAACGGCAAAAAAGATGCCAATGGCTTTCCAACTTTTGATTTTGTAGAAGTAGAGATCCTGAAAGAAATCACACAATGAAAATGGTAGCAAGGTTCGTCTCCGCTTTACCGATTTGGGTATCAGCGGCGGCCCTCTGTGTCATAGCATGGAAGATAATAGAAATTGAGCAGAGCCATGCTCTTTTGCTTAATTATATTGATATGCTCTATGTCCAGACTGAACAATATACCATTGAGCTTGATCAACTTAGAATGGATTTGGTTGAGCAAAAATTAATTGAAGGAATGGTAAAATAATTTCCAAAAGAGGTTGACAATATAGCATTGCGGTGCTATATTGTAAGAGTAAGTTAAACAAATGACATGGAGGGCAATATGTCAACTATTATTTCCGTAGACCAATTTAATAACAAGGCTCAAAAGGCTTTGAATGACGAAGAACATCAATGGATAGAGAGTCGTAACCATTACGATCTTCTTAAAGAAGAATTAGGTTACGAAACAATCTGGGACATGGGAGACGTTAAAAATTCTTTCATGACCTTAGATACTGTTCTTTATTCTAAAAATTCGTATCCAACACCTATTGTGGTTACCTACAAGGTGATTAAAGAAATGGGTCCATCATACGACGATGCGACTTGGATCACATTCACAGCCGTTGCAAAGGACGGAACAGTTGGTGAGATGTGGGGGGCGGCCGAGGCATTATTCCAACAGGCTAAGTTGGCAGTAGGCGACTGGCATACCTTTATCGAAGGCTTTGATAGAGCAGAAGACGGAACTTTACAACTAATTACAGGGAGCTAGAATATGAAATTTCAAGATTTAAAAATGGTTGAGATCCGTAACGGCCACTTTCAGGCAACCGAACAGTTCGGCCAATATCAATTGAGTGTGGTATTGCTCCCTGGAGCAACCAAATATGAAGTCGCAATATTTGACGATGATATGTTCGTTCAATTGCCGGGGATTCATCCTAGCTACGGTGATGATTGGGGTGATGATGTTATCCCAGGCCTAATGCCAGAAGATGTCAGCGGCATCATGAACAAATTAGAAACCTTACAAGGTCCACCAAAATAGGTTGACAAACCTATCCACCGAAGCTATACTGTATATAGTTAAACAAGTAAACATAGAGGGAAGTAAATATGTCAAATTTAGTTACACAGGCAAGCGAGTTAATTTACAAAATGGACTCAGATCAAGTTGATCAAGTTATTGAGGCAATTAAGCTCAAAAGAACGCACCTAGCTAAGTCAGTGGCACGTTCAATCGTCATAGGCGATATTGTATCGTTTCAAGGTAGACGCGGTAACTTGGTACAGGGCAAGGTTACAAAGGTTAATCAAAAGACTGTGGTCGTACGTGATTCAAAGACACAGGTCCAATGGAAGGTAACGGCTTCTATGTTAACCAAGCTAGGCATTGGAGCCTAGCATGGGACCTTATTGCGAAGAAAAGCAATATCAAAGAGCAGAGGCTATCAAGTATCTGCTCGATACTAATCCTGATATTGAACCGTCTTATAGGGCAATATGGGAAAAGCATCTTTTAAATTTAGCTCATAATGAAGCCATGTATAACGATAGGGTCAAAAACATCTATTCAAATATGATGAGAGGTCCAGTGGTGAATTGGGATGGCTAAGTTCAAACAATCATATCTTAAGCCTAATCTATTCAGCCCTAAGGATCATTGGATGACAGGAATAGTTTGGCCAGTAAAAGGATCGAAAGATAATGTATATGATGTCGAGTTACATCCCAGAGGATTTACTTGCGATTGTCCTGGTTTCAGTTTTCGGGGTCGTTGTAAACACTCTCTACAAGTCCTCAAGCAAGTCGAAAGACAGATGCATTGAAACCCGATTGGGCCGCTTGCGTCGGCCTTACAAGGATTGGATCTAGCATATGGCCTTGGAGGCAAAGAAGAACAGAAGTATGGTCGGACATGAAGAGCCGTCCTTATCCATTCTATCTTAGGTGTATTCCTAATCGTTGGATATGGTATGATAGAACAGGAGCAATTTTAAAGAGTAAGAAGATAACGCTCCT
>TARA_R110000851_G_scaffold120092_1_pt1 | contig 12553 bp, 8 predicted proteins | sample TARA_R110000851 | Tara Oceans TARA_R110000851 (sample SAMEA4397627) | marine metagenome | biome: Polar Biome; feature: [DCM] deep chlorophyll maximum layer (ENVO:01000326); material: water (ENVO:00002006), including particulate matter (ENVO:01000060) such as... | depth 17 m | reverse complement strand
CTTTATGGAAAATTTTAAAAATGGGGCAAAGACCTTGGTGGCCGGCAGCACTTGGCCCGATGATGAAGAGGTCTTGGTTCCTTATATCAATACTAGTGAATCCTCCTTGAAATTTGTTCTTGCCCCTCACAACATTAAACCGGAGCACATCAACAAACTTAAGTCCTCCATCAATAAGAAAACAATACTTTATTCGGAATTGGAGAATAAGGATTTATCGGCCTACGAGGTTCTTATTATAGACACTATTGGGCTATTGACCAAAATTTACAGTTACGCGGAAATTTCCTATGTAGGCGGTGGTTTTGCCACCGGATTGCACAATACTTTAGAACCTGCAGTTTACGGTATTCCCGTAATTATTGGCCCAAGTTTCAAAGGATTTAAGGAAGCAGAGGATTTGGTCAATAAGGGTGGAGTATTGGTTGTTAAATCGCCAGCAGAATTCTTCACCCTGGTCAACGACCTGCTAAAAGATGAGGAGCACCTTAAAAGGACAGGGGATATCAACAGCACTTATGTCTCTGAAAATAAAGGGGCAAGCATCCAAATCATGGCATATGTACGTACATTAATTTGAACACCTATGTTACGACTATGCAAAATTCCCGAATTACACACTTGGTTGCCCTGACCACTTTTGTCCTCTTCTGTCTCTCGTGTAGGGAGCCTTTGGGCAAACAACAAGGCACTACTCCACCTGAAAATGCAGTTCCTTCTTCTAAAAAGGACGATGTAAAGAAGAAAGAACCTGAAAAAGTTGCACCCCAAAGGGACAAAAACATCCCTACCAAATCCAAAAATGGACAAAAGCCCAGAGCAAGGGACACCCTTGCCCCCAAAATTGCCCTGTCTTAAACTTACCATTCATTTGGTTTCCTTTTTTTGTTAGCTTTACAAAAATCAACAAACCAAATTATGAATTCCAAAATACTTCGCATTTCCCTTATTGCCGCCTTGGCGGGATTTTTATTTGGCTTCGACACTGTAGTTATCTCGGGTGCCGAGAAAAAATTACAACTTTTATGGAATTCCTCCGAAGCTTTTCACGGAACTGTTGTTATTGGAATGGCGCTGTTCGGAACTGTAATTGGAGCTATATTAGGAGGCATTCCCACTAACAAAATTGGCAGAAAAAATACTCTTATTTGGATTGGGATACTCTATTCTGTCTCGGCCATAGGATCTGCTTTTGCCAATGACCCCGTCACCTTCGGAATATTCAGGTTTATAGGCGGATTGGGAGTTGGTGCCTCAACAGTAGCAGCCCCTTCCTATATCTCCGAAATTGCCCCGGCAAAAGACCGTGGAAGATTGGTTGGACTTTATCAGTTTATGCTTGTTTTTGGTATCATGGTGGCCTTCATGTCCAATTACGCCCTGAGCAACATAGGTGAAAACGATTGGCGATGGATGGTTGGCGTTGAAGCTTTCCCCGCAATAATATATACCTTATTTGTACTTACGGTACCAAAAAGTCCAAGATGGCTATTGACCAAAAACAGGACCGAGGAAGCCAAAAAAATACTCAATTCTATAAATCCGGATCTTTCCGTGGAAGAATTGGAAGCTGAGATCGCCTATGGTGAAGAAGCTGGGACAGCCTCAGAGAATATTTTTATGAAAAAATATCGCTTTCCGTTAACCTTGGCCTTTTTAATTGCCTTTTTCAATCAATTTTCAGGGATAAACGCCTTTTTGTATTACGCCCCCCGAATATTTGAAGCGGCAGGTCTGGGTGAAAGCACAGCGCTGCTCAGCAGTATTGGAATAGGTATCACCAACCTTATCTTTACCTTTTTGGGTATATTTCTAATAGACAGACTTGGGCGTAAACAACTAATGTATTTTGGCTCCATTGGCTATATCATTTCCTTGTCGCTGGTAGCCGCGGCATTTATTTTGAACTGGGAAGGCATGGCTGTCCCAATTTTTCTTTTCTTGTTTATTGCATCCCATGCTATAGGCCAAGGAGCTGTAATCTGGGTTTTTATCTCCGAGGTATTTCCAAATCATTTAAGAGGTTCTGGTCAGGCTTTTGGAAGTTCCGTACATTGGGTATTGGCCTGGCTTATTCCCTCCTCCATCCCTGCACTTTTTGCCTGGATAGGTCCTGGGCCCGTATTTGGATTCTTTGCCTTTATGATGGTTTTGCAGTTGCTCTTTGTAATTTTCATGATGCCGGAAACCAAAGGAATTACCTTGGAAGAACTTAGCAAAAAACTGAGTAAGTAAGAAAATACCACTCATTGATTTTCAGTATTTTATCGAAAATTTTAACAGTACAACGGATTAGTATACTAATTGTTGGCCGTTTAACGGATTTGACTCCAAAACACATGATAATTTGAGGATAATTCATTAAATTGTTTTAAAATCTAAATATCATGGAAGATGTTACTTTTGGCACAAGGGTGCTCAATGGATTCCTAAGCCTTATGGTCGTAGTATTGGTAGCCATTTTATTGGCTGTGGTAGTCTGTTTGATTTTAGCAGCTTTTGGTTTCTTTTAATGGGAAACAAAATTTGCTCCTACTTCTTGGCCCAATAAATTTCTGCCCCCCTTAATTGGGCATGCCCGGATTTTTTATTTCCCTATGGTTTGATATTTTAATATCCTTTAAGAATTGGATTGATTTTCTGCTAGGTGACCATTGGCTCCCCGAACAAGTCCAATATAGGTTTCCCCTGCCCATCAGGCGTGGTGTAAAAGGGCCTCCCTTCTATAGTATAATTGGTTTCTGGATCCATGCCCAAGGCGTGATAAATGGATTGATGCACTTGATCTATCACTACAGGGTTTTCAATGGATGAGCAAGGCCGTTCATCTGCCGTTTTACCGTAGACCAATCCTTTTTTAATTCCACCGCCCCACATAAGAATTGAGCTGCCATCCGTAAAATGTCTATGCATACCATAGAATTTTTCATCCTCGATAATATCCGGTTGATCCACTTGGTCCTGGACAGGTACTCCGGGGCGACCTTCCATTATAGCGTCCCTACTAAATTCACTGGCCAGAATAATCAATGTTCTATCCAAATGCCCGGACTCGTCCAGATCTTTAATTAGCTGTGCAATAGGCCTATCTATCAACTCCTTCATTTTCGCTGCACGGGTATGACCATTTTCATGGGTATCCCAGCCAAGGAAAGGTTCATATTCCGTAGAAACACTTATAAACCTGCCGCCGTTCATAGCCAATCTTTTCGCCAATAGACATCCCAGACCAAACCTGCCGGTATTGTAGGTGTCATATACCTCTTTAGGTTCCTGGCTCAAATCGAACACCTTGGCTTCAGGGGAATTTAGCAAGCGATAAGATTGCTCCATAGATCGCATCAAGGATTCCCTTTGATAATCGCTTCCCCCCTCCATAATCTTGCTCTTATTGGCCAACTCCTTATAAAGTTTATAGCGGGCCTCAAATCTTTTCAGTGACATCCCTTGTGGAGGCCTCACACTATCCAAACCTGTAGAAGGGTCCGGTATTAGAAACGGGCCATATTCACTCCCTAAAAACCCAGCGGAATGAAACGCCTTTAACTCCTCGGCTTCCCCGACAGTAAAACGCTGGCCCATGGCAATAAATGGGGGAATAACAGGATTTACAGGGCCTAACTCCTTGGCGATCCACGCACCTATGTGAGGAGCCTGGACCGATTGCGGGGGCTCATAACAGGTATGCCAATGGTACTGATGTCTCGTATGCAGGATATGACCAAGATCGGCAGATTTATAGGAACGGATTATGGCTCCTTTGTCCATTACACTTCCGATAGATTCCAATCCCTCTGAAAAATGTAGGCCATCCACAATAGTGGGCACCTTGGGAAAGGTGCTTAAAACCCTTTTGCTCTCCACCCCCTTGGAATAAGGTACATATGCCTTGGGGTCAAATGTTTCCGTATGGGCCATACCTCCCGCCATCCAAAGTAATATAACAGTATCCGCTTTGGAGGTTATTGCAGGTGCCGAATTACAGGAACTTAAAAAACTGGCAATGGGAATACTGGTTGTGGCTGCCGACAGACTGGCGGCGGCCATCTTTTTTACAAAATCCCTACGTGCATTGATATGTAAATCCTTATCCATTATTGCTTAATATATAAATTGAAATTCGGGCGAAATGAACATGGACCAAAAAAGGTCCTGCAATGCCTCCTCTTTCGCATCGGTTTGCAAGGCGCTTAACATTATCCCCTTTTCCTTATCGGTCGGATTTCTTCCCAATGTTTTTTGATATAAATTGAGTACTATTTCCTCATTCCGATCACCATACTTCTTAAGCCATTCGGCTGCCCCTTCCTTGAGTACACCATTAAAATATTCCCCATTGGTCAACTCCAGCGCCTGCAACAAAGTAGCTTGTTCGTCTCTTGTAGTGGCTACATTTTCCCTAGTGGGCCTACCCATAACCTTCATAAACGGATGTTGTTTTACAAGGCTGGCCCTGGCAAATTCCTTTTCCGGATTATCGAAAGTAAAATTCACCAATTTGTCCCAGTTACTGGAACCATAATTACGTGTCCCTTGCCAGCTACCATCATCGTATTTGGCGTTTACCCATCCCTTCCCAGGTTGTTTATCCGTACTTTTCCATTTATCATTGGAAGTGATCAACTTTTCCGACCCATCCGCATATTGAATTTTCATGGCAAACAGGATTCCTGCGGGATTGGCAATGGTTCCCTCGTTATTACCCTCTATAGCCAATATATTATCGCCTTGAACAAGCATGTTGGTTACCTCTAAACGATCTACTTTTCTCCAATCCGTACCTTCCGAGATTTTTTGGCCGTTGAGATATAGCACATAGGAATGATCCACGGAAATCAATGCTTTTGCGGCCTGTATTTTGTTATCATTTAAATTGAAGCTATTCCTAAAATATCGTTTTCCAGGTTCGGGCAATACATCACGATCAAACTTAATTTCCCTGTGCCAGATTCTATTGGAAGGCAGGCCTTCATTATCGGGATCATAAGCGGCCGCATAATACATGGGGGCCACTACTTGACTAACTGCATCTGAAAATTGCTCTGCACTCAACCGTCTTAGTATGGGCCCATTAAAGACATACCCCTTTTGTAAATCCTCCTGATTTTCCAATCTGGTAGATTCAAGCTGATAGGACTTTGAGGTCATTATCGTTTTCATTAAATGCCTTATGTCATAATCAGACTCCACAAAATCGGCAGCCAACCAATCCAACAGATCGGCATTCCATGGTTCGTTGTCCATCTCGTCTACAGGTTCCACTATCCCTCTTCCCATAAGACGTTTCCAAAACCTGTTGGTAATGGTTCGGTACAGTCTTCCGTTCTCCGGTTTTACCATTACCTCTGAGAGCAATAACAATCTTTCCTTTACACTCTCCGCCTCTACCGAGCCCAGTTCGGGATATAAAAAATTTACTTCGGCCATTTTCCCAATGGGCATATCACAACGATTCAGTTCCATTATGGAATCTGCAAAAATCGAGGCAAACCCGTAGGATTGTTCCAAAGTAAGATTGCTAACAAAACTGTTGTGGCAGGAGGCACATTTTACGTTCACCCCCATCAAAGACTGACCTATATTTTGGGCCGCCTGCATTTCTGTACGCTGACTGGCATTGACCAGGCCGCGCCATTTAATCCCTTTAATAAATCCTTCAGATGATTCGGTTGGATTTATCAATTCTTTGATCATGACATCATAAGGCTTATTTTCCATAAGCGACTTGTACAACCAATCTGTAATCTGTTTGCGTCCTCCTGTTATAAATCCGGGACCACTGTAATCGTTCCTGAGTATATCATTCCAAAAACTCAACCAATGTTGTGTGTAATTATGCTTATCGGCCAACAATTCATCAATGAGCTTAGCTCTCTTCTCCTTATCCCGATTGCCCACAAACTGATCTATTTTAAGCGGTTCCGGAAGCAGACCCAGAATATCAAGATAGGCTCGTCTAATAAAGGTCCTATCATCCACCACCTCTGGCCATTTCATCCTTTTTTCCTTAAAATAAGAATCCATTATTTTATCTACGGGATGACTTTCCAAGCTGCCCTTTGGTAATTCGGGTTGTGAAAGGGCCAACTCGGCCTCAGGAAAAATTTTTAGCGCCCCATCCGACCATTTTGCACCATTCTTGATCCACAATTCAATCAACCTTATTTCACTTTCCTTCAATACTTTCCCTTTCTTTGGCATTACATCATCATGATCGGGCGGAAGGCTTACTCTTATAAACATCTCACTCTCTTCCGGCCTGCCCTCTACAATAATGGGGCCCGACTTTCCTCCTTGGTATACCCCGCGTTTATTGTCCAGCACCAAATCGCCTTTTTGCTTATTTTCACTGTGGCATTGATAGCAGTTATGTGCCAAAATTGCCCTAACTCCCAAATTTAGGTCTTCCTGCTGCGCTTCGGACAATGAATCCAGTCCCTTTAATTCTGCCAAAAGCACCTTTGTCCTTTCGTTATCGTATGAATCCTGATTATGGGGCAGGACACTGGTTAAATAATCTTCCCCATGGGTCAGATTTGCCCCCAAATGACCCGCAACCACCAAAACCAATACTGTTGCAAATAGCCCAATTCGATAATATATATACGAGCTAAGTTTACCTTTCAAAGTAGTGCGCAAAATATAAGCGGTAACTACTGCCAATACAGCTGTCGCAATACCCGCATTCTGGTGAAACAGAACCAAATCACCATCATAATCGTCGTAAGTACGAAGCAGCCAACCCAAGACTGCGGCCAGCAGGGCGAATACAGCCCCCAAAAAAACCATCCAATTAATCCCTTCCCTGAGGCCCTGTCTTTTGCCTCCCAAGGTCAAAAATTCCAAAAACAAAGCAACCACCAATAGGCCTATGGGGAAATGTACCACCAAAGGGTGCAAGCGTCCCAACAACTGAAATATCCAGTCCCAAGAATTAATGTCCATAGCAGCAATTTAATATTTTTTTGTATGCTAATATTACTTTAAATGTGAGGTTTGCTATACTCAACATAATTTTATGCCCATTACATTTATTTTCCTCTAAGTTAACTATTCAATGTAAAAATGCAATACGAAGTGCAGCTGATATTCACAAAAAAAAAGCAACCCCCCTGGGTTGCTATTAATAATTATTGCCTGCACCATTAAAATGTCTCAGTGATAAAAACAACTAAGACGGATTAAGGCCAAGAATGTTATTTTTTTGTCTTTTTAATACTATCAACTTCTTTTCTGAACCTCAAAATCATTAAACTATCCAATTGACCACCAATACTGTCCCGCATTGAAGCCCAGTTTTGGTCGTTCATATCCCCAGCATACCGCATTATCTTGTTAAACCTGGCCACATTGAAGCGGTTGGCCTTCCAGGCTGCCTTGGTACTTTCTTGATGTTTTAAATCCTGCAAGTAAATACCGACCCCAAAACCAACTATGACAAGCCCCAATACCAATAACCACCGAGCGGATGTTTTAGACATTATTCCGAATTTAGATTAAAACAATAAATTGTTCCATTGAGATACCGTACTATACTTACGTAAAAATTGGTATCCTTGGACCGCTAATTTTAAGAATCTTTCCTATGACCTTAGTGCCAAACGCCACTAAACGAACTTGGCTACTACCAATAACAATACAATAACCGCATAGGCACCGCTACATGTCAATACCAGGTCTATAAAATTGAATTTCTTTTTCATTCTTAATTTTTATTGTTTTCCATAGTCATCACCATTCTACAGGAGGGGCAATTAGATTTGATTGGGTTATTCCTGGGTTTAAATTTCAATTGTGCATTTAATCCACAATTCCATTTCTAAAGTTAGCATGGAATGACCATGTTTCAAAATATCAACGTTCAACGCTAATAAACCTTGGATAAAATGTAGATTTCCCTAGAAATTTTACCAATAAAAAGGTGTTCTACTATTATAAACTAAAGAAAAAATATCGGTGCTAGATTCCAATTCAGTTCTCAAATCCTGGACGGTTTCATTTTTTCAAGATCAAAAAAAATACAGTTTCAAAACTAGGGTCCACTACAAATTTATAACCACATTGCCTTTTTTGCGACCAGTGTCCACATAGCTGTGGGCTATACTAACTTCATGGAGGGAATAGCGTTTATCTATGACCAATTTTAGTTTCCCGGCAATCAAAAGCTTTGTGAGCTCATGCAGCATTGTCCTAAGTTTTGGAACAGCTAAAAGTCCGGTTGCCATAAACTTTGCCTTTTTGCTTCCAAATTTGGAGGTCCACAGCATTTGAACTAGTAGTGGCATACTTAGTACAGGCGATAGGTAGGTGCCATTTTTCTTAAGTATTTCCTTGCATGCAGGGAACGAGCTCTTGCCCACTGTATCAAAAATAACATCGTATCTGTTAGCTGTTTTAGTAAAATCCACCTTTGTATAATCTATGGCATGATCCGCTCCGAGCGATCTTACCATGTCAAAATTGGAGGAACTGCAAACCGCGGTTACTTCCGCGCCAAGATAATTGGCCAATTGCACCGCTGCAGAACCTAGACTTCCCGAAGCCCCATTAATTAGCACTCTTTGTCCACTTTTCACATTGGCCATTTCCTTTAAATAATTCCAAGAGGTCAAAGGCCCGTCACACACACATGCAAGTACTTCATGAGCTACATTTTTAGGCTTAACCCCCACTAAACCGTCTTCTGAAACACATAAATATTCCGCATTTGCGCCTGCACCAAATACAGACTCCCCAAAGACTTCATCCCTTACTTGGAAACGTTGCACACTGCCGCCAACAGCCTCAATGGTTCCAGAAAAACCCGTTCCGGCTATAGGATACTTGGGCTTTGTTAAACCAATAAAAATTCTACCGTACCAAGGATTCCCTTTACGCATCATGGTATCGGCAGTGGTAACATTGGCCGCTTTTACCTTAATCAAAATCTCATTTTCTTTAGGTGTAGGTTTTGGAACATCCTGAAGTTGCAAAACCTTGGGAGAACCATACTTTGTAATTATGATCGCTTTCATTTTGTCATTTTTTTGTTTTGACAAATGTATCCCAAACCTCTAGGCCAATCGTTCCAGTTTAGGAATCGGAACAAAATGGGTCAGAATGTTTTTATGGTAGTTATTATAATTCTTTTCACCTAATTGATAGCGAACGATGTCCTTACCTTTTTAATTCCATATGTAATATGGGGTAGGGTTTTCCTGAAGCATCCAATTCTGAACGACTTATTATTTCAAATCCACAATGCATATAAAATTTAACAGCCTGTTCGTTCTCTTCATTAACATCCACCTTATTAACATTCAATTCATGAATGGAATAAGTCAATAAACTCTTGCCTATTCCCATTCCCCTATATTCGGGATGTATAAATAGCATTTCCAATTGCCGATCTGCCACCCCCATAAAACCGATTATCTTCTTATCCGTATTCCTAATACACCCTAATTGGACAGCATTTAAATACTCGTTCAATATTAGCGGTTTAAAATATTGAATGTCCTTTTCATCTAAAAAGTGGTGTGTGGCCCTGACCGATGCCTCCCAAACCTCAACCACTTCAGGGTATTCGGCTTTGGAGATCGTATCTATTTTATATGTCATAAATATGATTCTTGAATAGATCCTAAAAATAATATTACTTGGCTATATATTGGATAAGGTTTAAAGTGACGGTCCAATTCTTGTTTGTTTTTATTGCACTTAGGAGCCTTTTTTGAGCTACAAGGTCTATTGGTTATTCGCAGGAAGTATTTAATTCTTGATATTCCGATATTGATACATTAGGTATGTTCTGAGCACCTTGGATTTTGATACAGCTTAAATTGGGATTTCTATCCACCTTTAAATCAACTAGTTCCTGAATGTTGCCCACATCTAGATCTGTAAGTGAATTGCTTGAAATATATAGGTGCGTTAAACTGGTATTATGTTCAAGATCAATGTTCTGAATATTATTGTCAGAAATCAATAGGGTTTCCAAAAGTATATTTTTACTAAAATCTACAGAAGTCAGCTCATTCGTAGTCAGTAATATATTTTTCAGACTTATAGACCCCTTGACATCAAAGGAATGTAATACGTTGTTACTTATTTTCAATATTTCAAGAGTTTCATTTTCAATGCTAAATTCTTCCAATTCGTTAAAGGATAGATTTAATTCTTTTAAGTGAACCGCTTTGGAAAGTCCGTTAATGGCACTAAGTTGGTTAGACTGCACATCCAATAAAACTAAATTGGGGTTGTTACTGATATCAATATTAGAGATATAGTTGCCTGCAAGAACTAAAGTGTCCAAAAAAGTATTGTGCCTTAAGTCGATTTCCGTTATTTCTTGCTGCATTGCGGATAGCTTCTTTAGCCCCACAAAACCTTCAATTCCGGTCAAATCACTTATTACAGTCTCACTTGAAAAATTTAAATCAAGAACACTCACTTCCAACGCGTCTTTCCTCAACATTCTTTGATTTAGGGTTCCGTCCGAATCTATACCCTCTTTAATTAATATAGCTTCAAAACTAGCATCCGGTATGTCCAGGTATTGATTATCATCGGAGTCCGTATCGCTACTGGAACATGATGTTAATAATATTGTAATCAGAATTGCCAAGAGAATTGCCTTCCCAATGATATATGTACTATTCATTATTAAATCTAAAATGGTTTATTTGAGACAAAGGTGTTTATAATGACTAGACCGGTCGTTCCATTTTGTAAATCGGAACCTTTTAAGACACAATTTTTTTCCAATAGGTGCTGGGGGTTGTACCCGTTGTCTTTTTGAAATAGGTATTGAAAACGGTCTTGGAGTTAAATCCACTATCATATGCCAGCGCAAGTATAGTAAGATGTCTTTGGGATTTGTCGGCCACTTTGGCCTTAAAAGCTTCCAAACGGTAGGAATTTACAAAGTCTGCAAAATTTTTCCCATAACCCTCATTGAGCAGCTGGGAAAGATGATTGGAAGGAATTTCCATCATTTCCGCCAAAATGGGCAGTGTAAGGTTGGGATCTATGTATGGCTCCTCTTCCAACATTAACCGATCCAAATTTTCCCTGTATTCCTTAAGCTGTTTTTTATTAAATAACGATTTTTGATACCTCCGTTTATTGGTCGAAAGCTTACTGTCTTCTCCCAAAACTTCCCTCCTAAGCTCCTGAAATCGGGGCATTCCAAAAAATGGCTTGAGTATTGGTTCCACAAAAATGTAAATCATCATTGGTAATCTTTGGGCAACACCCTGTTCTATTAACCTAATGGTTTCCGGCACCTTGCCCAAGAGCGCATTGCAGAGAATAAGCAAGTTTATAGCCCTCCCCATAAAATCGGTTTCCATAGCTACCTCCAACATGGCAATTCCCTTTTCGGCCTTATCCTTATTTCCTAAAACGGCGTGGGCCATTGTTGTTCCTCCCAGCCTCATGATATCTTCGGTTTCATTCTGTGGCAATTTCTCAAAAAAGGCCAAGCCTTCCTTGCCTTTACCCATCAGCAACAATGACTGTCCCCAATACAAGGTAGAAGTTTTAAAATCTACTTTGAGCTCTACTCCCTTTTCAAAAGCAGTGATGGCAGCATCAAATTTCTCTTCACAGTAATCTATAAATCCTTTTAAGTGATAATTTATAGATGAAAAAGGATCGAGCTGAAGGGCGGTTTCAATATATGTTCGGGCCGCTCTAAAGCTTCCTTCGGCTACCAAAATGGATGCCATACTCGGGTAATAGTCAACAAGTGGTCCCGCTTCATACACTTTGTTTAAATGCCGATATGCTCCAGGAAGATCCCAATTTTGGATAAAGGAGGCGTAGGACAGGTGCAATTGACATTCCGGTAGATTTTCGTCTATTTGTATTGCCTTTTCCAGAAATGGCTGTCCCTTTGCAAAGGCCTCGTGTAATGGCACAAAGCCTATTGTACCCAACAGGGTGTAGGCCAGATGCATCCCTAGATGGGCCAATGCAAAATGAGGGTAATCCTCTATAATTGTTTCTAAAATTGACATCCCTGTTTCAATATCGGATTTGCCCATCTTTAAAATATGATACCTGCTTTTTAAATAGCGTTGGTATATATCAATTGGCACTTCGGGATCTTGGACCAATTGGCCTTCAATTTCAAAATGTCCAATATGTTCCCGCAACCTTTCGGCAATGAACAGGCTAATTTCATCTTGAACGGCAAAAACATCTTCCAAGGACCTATCAAAGGTCTCCGACCAAAAATGAAAATCGTCCTTAACATCTATCAGCTGTGCCGTTATGCGCATTTTATTGTTGGACAAGCGCACACTGCCTTCCAAAATGGTAGATACATTAAGTTCCTTGCCTATCTGTGCTATAGGCAGATTAATATTTTTAAAGTGAAAGGAGGAGGTTCTTGAAGTTACTTTTAAGCCCTTTATTTTTGCAAGGGCGTTTATGATTTCCTCCGTCATGCCATCACTAAAATACTCGTTGTCCGTATTGGAACTCATATTTACAAAGGGGAGAACAGCAATAGATTTGGGCTCAGTTTTAGGAACCTCGACCAGGTCCGAACGGCTGGGCACCTGTA
>TARA_R110000851_G_scaffold10031_1_pt1 | contig 12553 bp, 13 predicted proteins | sample TARA_R110000851 | Tara Oceans TARA_R110000851 (sample SAMEA4397627) | marine metagenome | biome: Polar Biome; feature: [DCM] deep chlorophyll maximum layer (ENVO:01000326); material: water (ENVO:00002006), including particulate matter (ENVO:01000060) such as... | depth 17 m | reverse complement strand
AGGTATCAATAAAGCTTGTGAGTACATCGTAAGCTTGAAAGTTAACAGTGGCTACACGGACAACAGCGCCCGCAGGGACAGTTACCCTTAAGTTCTCCGCAGCGGCGACCGTTCTATCTTGATCAACGTGCAAGACGTACCCCGCCACCGTGTGCCCTATATATGAGTCTGCATTGTTCCCCGATATTGATAGGGCTGCGTCCGTACCAGATACAGTTTTAATGTATGCAGAAGCACTAGCTTTACCACTTGATATAGCCCCCGCCCATTCAACGTCCACAGGTGAACCACCCCCACTATTGTCTAGCTCCCAAACACTTGTACCTGCTGAAAGAGCTTTGGAGGGATTGTCTGCCTCTGTAACTATAGCTGCGATAGAAGAACCTGCACTTAGATGGTCACCTACAGCGCCAGTACTTGGTCGTGAGTATAGATTATCAGCGGTCACCGCAATTTCAACAAGAGCACCCCTACCCGATCCATATACCGTACCGATACGGATTGTGTTGCTCGTAGCTTCGTTTTGGATATAGCCGTCAAAGTCTTGATACCACCCACCTCCTGTGCGTGTATTGGACATACCCTCGGGTAGGGCGTTCAAGCTCTCAAAGTTATAGTCTACGGCAAACGTGATACCTCCACCAAAACCCATCACAGGAGTTAGAGCTGAAGTTGTTATTAGAGTTAGTACTGTACTTATTACAGACATGTATTTCTTCCTTATGCGTCAAAGTCAAAGCTAAATTCAACAGTAAATGCTGAAGGGTCTTCTCCACCCTCAGGGTCGCTACGAGCATTATCTATTGGGTAAGGATCCCCAAACTTATTGTCTAGGTACCTATGCAAGTTGTTGAGAGGGTGTTCAACAAAACTAAACTCCCCATCGGACTCAGTGAAGTGGACTAACCACCCAGTTCCAGGTTCTTCAACCATCTCATTCATAGGAAATCTCCAACCACTTCTGTCAGAGATAACACTAGCCCCTTTACCTTGAAGAGGTTTTACACGGGTTTTCTTCATTATCTACCCCGTCTAATACGAGGACGAATAACCATATCAACTCTCTCACGATCTTCTTCAAAAGTAGATGGAGCTGCTTGAGCTTTTTCTTCTCTAAGAAGTAGTATCTTCTCTGGAGGAACACCTTCTAGGTTTATTGAAAGTTCGTACGCTAACCACTTGGTTAAAAGAGGTAAGTAGCGATAAGAGATGTCAAGTTTCTGGTATGAAGCTGTAATGTCTTCGATACGTTTACTAACTAACATTGTTATAGTGTAAACAGCATCAGGGGTAGGCCATAGCTTTACCTTAACTGCGTCTTCTTGTCTGTCAGTAGTCCAGAGTGTAGGACGGTTCTCCTGAACCTTATTAGGGATCTGGTGGAACTCTCTTAAACCTTTTCTTTCGATAGGAAGTTCTAGACCTCCTTGTATAGAGTTATCCTGAACATTGAGCTCTAAAACGTCTACGATGTTTGCGTCAAGAGTGTAGTTGTTATCCGATATCACTGTGTCAAAAGAGGTAGTCTCTATCTTATTTAGAGGGATATTAATATTCTGCATCTCTATAAGAATAAGGTTTAGAGTACGACGAGCTTTGTCCATGTCAACTCCTGAGACATACTCATCACCTATCTTACCTAATGCGTCCTCAATCAATTGATCTACATCAAGGTTGAAGGTTGTTGTGCCTGAAGTTGTACTAGCCATATTATATTCCTTTTCTTATGAAGATCTCTCTTCAACCATTACCGCACCACCTGCGACAATTGTAGCGTTACGACCGCCTGTTTGATTCTCTATCCACATCTCTAGTCGGTCACCTTTTATTAAACGAGCTGACCCAAAGAAGGTTAAGTTCTCTACTCGACCTGATGCGTTCATTGTACCTGAGAAGACTGCACTTACATCTGAATAAGAAGATAAGAGGTTATCCCACTTACGTACCTTTAATCCCACGATATCGTTGTTAGTACCTGAGACCGAAAGAGAGCCTTTAATCGAGTATTCTATACTTAGATCACTGTCGTGTGTTATAGCGTTGTCTGTAAGTCCTGTCATCCATTGAAGGTCTGTGTAGGTAGTTGTTCCTGCTGCTTTAACAAAAGTACTAGGAGAAGCTATTACTGTAGCTGCTGCAACGTTCCATGAGTAAGCTCCACCTACATAAGTGTTACGAATGCCTGAGCAGTCTCTGTAACGAGCTTTAACACTGCTTCCTGCGAGGTTAGGTATAGCATCATCTGCTACTGTACGCATGTTAGTAAGGGACATACCCCCATCTGCTGTAATGTTAGACTCTTGAAAGTCAAAGAGAACACTCGCTGCGTTAACACTTAAGAAGTTAATGTCTGAACGAACTCCTCCTGCTATAACAAGTGAGGTTCCTTCTTTAAATAAGGTGTTAGCAGGAAAGCCAACTGCAATTGTTGTTAAGACAGCTATGCCACCTGACCAGTTACCACTAAAGGTAAGGCCTTCCGTAATGAAGATAAAACCAATGTTGTTAAAGAGTAACTGACGGTAGTCTGTAAGCTCTCCTAAACTTGTGCAACTGACAAAGTTGGTGTCAACTATATCTAGAGCTGAACCGTTCTCTGCGTTAGTTAGGTCGAAGACCTTAGAACCCGCACCAGAAGCAGTAAGAGTGATACCCCCTATTACAACGTTGCCTGAGTAACTAGCAACAGGACTTACAAACATTGTGTAAGAGTCTTCTGTAGATTTTAGTATGCCAATGTCTCTTGCACCATTTAAGGAAGAGATAGAACAGCCACTAGTAGGGATAACTAAAGAGTTAACACCTAGGTCTACTTCTCCATCTATATGATAAACGATGCCTGATAGGAGTGTTATAAGGTTTCCTACAGGTGTAGGGAAGTCTGCTACTGACTTAATAACCTTTACGAAGGTCTCAGTAGTAGCGTTTATAGCTGACTGTACATCCGTGGCACCTGAAAGAAGTTCAGAGTCATCAAAAGTAACACTAGAAGCAGGGCTTACACTAAATGTAGCACTGTCTTTCAAGTCTTCACTTATAGTTGACATAGAGTTAGAAACATCTCGTAAGTCTTGGGCTGAGATACCTCTATTCTTGTTGTCAGCTAAAAGGGTAGTGATACTCGTATTAAGAGTGTCTATCTTTACTTGTATCTGTTCTTTGGTAAGTGTAGCCATTGTCTGCTCCTATAGTACTGCGGTTACTTTAGCAGCTCCTGTGGCACCTGTCTTCTTGATACGAACAAAAGTCCACTGACCGTTCAGGATGTCACTGAAGTCTTCTACATACTCTTTTAAATTATGGATATCTCCTGCCGTGATAATGCCGTCCAAAGTAGGTGTATCTTTAGCTATGACGTGAGTGCCTTCTAAAGTAATTGTATCTCCGACAGTAAGCTTAATCGCAAGAGTGCGTTCGTTTGCTTCTTCAAATCGGTAGTCTAATTTGATCCAGTCGCCTTCAGAGGCAGTAGCTGCGTCAAACATTGTGTAAACTTTACGTAAAACCATTGGGAATCTCCTGTGTGAATCTAGTAACCATTATACCATAAAAGAAACCCCCCAATCTAGGAAAGGGGGGAGACTTGTATTCTATCTATGTGGTGACAGGACTATGCGCCTGTAGAACCATACCAACCGCGTGGGTCAGACCAACCGAAAGCATAACGCTCACGGAACTTGAACATTGCGTTGTCAGTATTAAAGTCTGTGTCATCAGAGCCTTGTAGGGCTTCACGGATGAACATCTTAGTACCGTCTTGGCAAGTAGTTTTAAGGAACCAAGCATCTGGGTCAGTGAAACGGTGATTAACGAATACGCCACCAGGAAATTTACCCATGTCGCGTAGTGCGTTAGTATCGTTTACGTCTTTAGCTGCTTGTGCATGGATACCAATACCTGTAGAAAGATCTGATTGAAGGATCTTATGAGCAACGAAGCTCAACTCAGGTGGGATATGCAAAGAGTCTGGACGTTCTGACATTAGGATGCCACGGTCATCAACGAACTTGCTAATAGCGATGCAAGCATCTTCTAGAGCACTTTCAGAGAGATCGACTGCAACAGAGTTGTCAAAGTCAGTACCCGAAGTAGTAGGGTGGTCTGAAGCAAATAACGCTTTACCGTCACCGCCAATAAAGGAAGCATTAAAGCCGTTGTTAAAGATAGAAGCAGCTTTCACTTGCTTAGTATCTGCCATTGCTTTACCAAGGGCCAAAGACTTTTGACGAGAGATGTTGTCATAAAGATCATCATCAATCGCTTCTTTAGTTACTTTGAAACCAAGAGCTACTGTCTCCATGTTGTAACGTGAAGTGTAGGTCTCTTGAATGTCGTCATACTGTACAGCTTGGCCTTCAGCCTTGTCGTAAGCACCACCCATACCGCTCATGTACACTTCTTCTTCAAAGGCACGTTGAGTGTTTAGGATTTGGAATAGAGGAAGATGCTCCTCTGGAGTTTTACCGTAAGACATGCCCACAAACGCGTGAACGCCTGGAACTAGGGACTTCGGTATACTATTTCTTGTAGTAGTCATGTGTTATGTCCTTTTATTATAGATTAACCGTCGTCACGTAGAGCGTGGTCTACCAAAACAACTTCTAGAGCGCGAGTATCTACGTCTAAAACTTTGATAACTTTAACCAAACCAAGGGCTGCTGCAACTGTAGCTGAGACATCTACTGTAGAAGTAGAACGACCTGTGATTGTGTCTGGAGCTGTCAAGTTAAGTGCGTAAATATCACCAACGTTTACACTAGTAATAGCTGCGTCACCTTTTGCTGTAAAAGTAGCAAATGGAGAGTCGTTTACTAATGCGACAATGTCAGTAGCCACTGTAGAAGCGATCCACTGTTTTGAGAACTTAGGCTCACCAAGTGAGTCTGTATAGTTCACACCTAAGAAAACACCGATTGCGTCATCAGTATCATTAGTTGCTTTATTTAGAGTGCCAGTAGCGCTAAGCTTGACAGCATCTCCTTTACCTAGACCAGTTGCGTAACCCGAAGTAATCTTGTAGTCTGTAAGACCACCGTTGTTCGGGCCACTACCGACCATTCTAGCAGGATTTAAACCTGTTAATACACCTGTAGCCATGAAGCTATCTCCTTTATAGTGTGTGTGTTTAATAAGTACCTTCCCCGCTAGAACGGGATATTCTATAAGGACACTATGCCCTTAATTTTTAAAGGAAGGTGGTTCTCTATTTAGTACCTTGGAAGAAGAACCAGTATCTTTCAGTCCGTGTTTCTTCCCAAGTACATTAACATCAACCGACGCTAATTCTGCTTGTGCAATACCTTCATAGTGTTTCCTGCGTGAAGCACGTAATTCAGTATCAACTTTCATTAAACAATTATCTCCTAGTGTGCATATACCTTTAGAGATTGCAGTATCTCGGGTATTTAGCGTAGCAGAGAATTGTGGGACTACTTTCTTTAACTCGTCGGCGGTTACAAATTCATAACCTTCTTGTACACGACGATGTAAGTTACGGTAATCTTCGACACCACCGATAGCCCATCTAACAAGACGTAGCTCGTAATCGTCCTTCATAAATGCATCTTGCACCCAATTAGGGATATGAGTTTCACGAACTGGCTCATATACTTTTTTACGTGGTTGACGTCCACGAGTCTGTGTTGCTTCGTCTTGAGTATCTTTTGTAGTGTTAGTATCTTTTGTAGCTTTAGTCATTCTAAATGTCCTTTATTTAATTTTGATTGGTGTGTAACCACCATTGGATTCATTTTCGATATGATTAACCCTACGAGCCATAGTTTTCAAGTCGAGTCCCCAACGTTCAGCCATTTGCACTTGAGATGCATCTAGTTTTACTGTATCACTGCTACGAGCTGATTTTTTACCCTTTTGGGCTACTGGGGTGCGCGACGACCCTGCTACAGTTTGTGGGGGGGTTTCTTCTTGAATAGGTGTTGGCTTTACGTCATCTACACCTTTTGACGTGTCTTCCTTATATTGTACATCATTTTTGTCTGTCTTGTCAAACGCACTTGGGAAAAGTTTCTCTAAGCGTTTATCAAGTTCGAGATAAAAATCATCTGAGGTATCGCTAAAGCCCTCTGCTACGAGGTCTCCATTGATAAGCATAGCGTTACGGTGAAACATGTTGTCTGTTTTAAATAGAGGCGTTGCTTCAATCCAATCCATTGCTTTTGGTGGAATCGCATTACCCTGCTGTACAACTTTGGTAGCTTTTGGCTCGGGGGTATTATCGAGTTGTTGTAGTTCTGCTGTAAGACCTGCTAATTCCATAGCCTTACGATGACGTTGATCTTGTAGTTGTATTGTAAGAGCAGAGTCACCATTCTCCATAGCTTCTTTTAGACTCCCTGCAAGGGTATCCAAAGACTCTTCGAGTAATTCTTTTTTAGTAGCTCCAGAAGACTTGTTACCGTCTAGGAGTTGTTTCTGTAAAGCAGCATTCTCTTCAGCAAGCTTTTGAGCAACCTGTTGAGCTTCTGTCTTTTCATTAGCTAGTTGACGAATACGTTCTTGGGCTCGGGAAGGTTTAGTATCAGTCTTCTCCTGCTTACTTGCTGCTTGTTCAACTTCCTTCTTCTGTTCTGGTTGAACTGCTTCCTCAACGATCTCTTCCTTCTCTTCTACTATTTCTTCTTCAACTACTTCTACTGGTTCAATAGGAAGTTCAGCTTCAGTCATAGTGTCTTCACTATCAACAGCGTCTGCTAAATTCTTTGAGGTGGCAGGAGTGCCGATATTAATTTCTGTATAGCTCATTACTTAGTATCCTTTTTGTGGATTGTGTTGTACATCTCAAGGTGTTCTTGAGGAATGTCGACTTTAAAGTACTCTTCATCATCGTCTAGGATCTGAGGGTCAATAAGTCGTTGAGTGATTTCATCATCTACTAGAGTGATAAATGAAACACCTTTAATTTTATGCTTGGCTCCTGCGTGACGTGGCCATGCTACGAAGTCACCTACTTCTACCCAAGGGAACTGTTCACCTTCCATATTACGGTGTTCAGCACGAGTCCAACAGCAAGGACCAACAGCAACTACACGACCTACACAGGTAACGTAGTTCATATGGTTCATTGAACTTGTCTCGATGATGATTGAGGTTTTAGTCTCGTTTGTTTTGATAGGGTATGGACGTACAAGAAGAGTCCAACCTAACGGTAGGGGTAGGTTAATTGGGTCAGGTACGAGAGGATCTGTGATATACTCGTTCTGATATAGTTTTGTATTCGACTGCATTTACTTTTCCTTAATCATAAGTGGGGAAAAGTGCCTCGTACATACTTTTAAAGGTTGCCTGAGCTTCCTTAAATGCTTGTACTTTACCGACGTTCAAGTGATACTCCTCTAGAGGAAGGGGGTAGGAGCTCACACTATCTGCTATAAACTGCTCACTGTCTTTCAGTTCTTTTGTAAACTTAATAAAAAGTGTTTCATGGGATTGTTCTATAGTCATTTGTATATAATACTACTCTTTGTTACGATTGTCAACATAATTATCTCTAAGGGTCTCAGCTATTAAGTCTAACCCCTTAGTTTGTACTGCCTGAGCTTGGTCAGCAATGATCTTTTTATCTGAGTGCTCATCTTTTTGAAGTATCCGTAACTTCTCTAAGTCGATCTTCTCTTTACCCAATTCCAACTGCCCTGTCTTATAGACTTCATCAAACTCTTGCTTACGTTTGTTTGTCTCTGTATCCATTAGTTCAGCTTGAGCGATCATACGAGCAGCGTCATTCTGAGAGTTCTCTTCAGCTTTCTTCTGTTGTTCGATCGCTTCTTGTTGGTTCATTTGAGCTACCTGTTGAGCTGCTTGCTCTTGAGGTGCACCAGAAAGTTCTGTCTGTGCTTGTACACTCTCTTCAAACTGAAGGAGGTAGTGTTCTTGTAGGTTAGCTTGAAGGGCTGTCCCTGCACGTTGCATCATAGGACTGCCTCCACTTTTAGGATCTTGCATGAATGCCATCTTCATAGAGATGTGAGCTTCGTGGTTTTGTCCTTTGAAAGCTTTGATAGGCTTACCTTCAGAAGCTAGGCGAATATCCGACATAGGATCTTGTGCAGAAGCTTCTTCCTCTGGTGGTATAAGACTGTCGATGTTATCAAAGTCCATAGAGATCAGGAAGTGTTTGTGCACTTCTCTTGTGTCATAGATATCAGGAGCCATCTGAGCAGCCTGTAGAATTGTTTGTGCTTTAGTCATACGGTGTGCACTTGAGCTAATGTTAGGATCTGATATAGGAACTACGTCTACCCGTTTATCATAATCTGCTCGTGACACAGCTATTGTTTCGTTAGAAAGATTGTATTCAAGCCCTGAAGGTAGTGTCTCTGCGTTAATCTCTCCTAGTAAACGAAGCTCGTCCTTTAAAGACTTGTGTAAGCGTTTGTGGATAGCAGAGAAGAACTTGGTAGAAGCATCAAGTAATGCCATAGTTGTTCCGACAGGACCTTGGTTAGAAGCATCAGCTATAACTTGGTCAGCACTGTCAGCAAACTTCTGTCCTTTGCGATCAAGGAAGTCTAGCATCTGGAAGAGTACTGTAGAAGGTTCCTTGAAAGGAAGAGGCATTATTGCTTTGCTAATATCTTGGACAACAGACTCGATTTCTTTGAACTCTCCAGGTCCGATAGCGTCACCGTTTCCTGTGATACGCACTCCTTTAAGTTTAAAACCACCCTGAAGGTTGGCAAATTGACCTGCGTCAACAAGGGATCTAAGAGTAGACGTAAGAGTAAGTTGAAGATTCCCAAGAAGATGGAGGTAACCAAAACTATAGAAACCAAAAGCAGGTACAAAGTTGTAGTGAGTGAAAACCATTTTCTTTTTACGTTTAGCGTCGTCTTTTCTCCAGTTTCTTCGTACTCCAAGTACGACCCCTGAGCTCTTGTCAACGGTGATAATGTAGGGAGAGGCGAGTGTAAAGTCTTCTTTTCCTTCATAAGGATCTAAACCTTCTATGTGGCAGTCTACGTGTTGCTCATAGATAGAGTAAACCTCGTTGTTTTTAGAGACACCTACTTCAACACCGATTAGAGCATTCGCTTTTAACTGTAGGTCAGTTAGTTCTGGTTCAGAGGCATCACCTAAGGTACCGTCTTCAGGCTTGTCATACAGACCTGCTGCAAAGTCAGCTTCAAGTTCGTACTCTGACTTATAGAGAACGTGTGTGTAACGTGGAGCACGATGTAAATCAGAAGCACTGTTAGGTACAATTAAAACATCAGCAGTGACTAGTTCAGACACTGGACGCTCAAGGTGACCATCGTAGTATGTTTTCTTAAAGGCAGTCCCAAAAAGTGGTACAAAAAGAAGTAGACGTTCCATATCAGGGTAGAACTCAGTCATCTCTTCTGTAAGTTGGTAGTTCATGTGTTTAGCAACACGGAGGGCTTGGTCAGCTCGCTCAGTGTCGTTCACCCCTAGTACTTTACATTGTACAGGGCCGTCAGCAGGAAGAAGTTCGTTAGAAGCTTTAGATTGGAACTTGATAGAGCTCTCCATAAGTAATGGATGTTGAGCTCCACAAGCGCCTTCAAAAGGTTCGTTCTCTTCTTTGACCTTAACTCCAATTAAGTCAAGACCCATCTCTAGAGTACCTAACCATTCAGAGCGATCTATCTCGTCTGCTTCTACATTGTCAATAACAAGAACAGCAAGAGCCTTAAGCTCAACTTCGTCAATGTCTTCAACTAAGTTTTTATAGTGGTCATCAGAGTTGTAGTCAATGACATCGTCATCTGCTTCTTCAACAATATTCATTTCTACTTCTACTGAACCGTCTTCGTTTAGTGTGAAGGCCATGTCGTCATCTAGCTCTTTGCTTTGTGATGCTACGTAGTCTTCTAAATTCTTTGGGGCGTTCTTGTCTGCCATGTGATCCTCGGGGTTCGGGTGTGTCTTTCAATTATACAGTAAGCCTCTAAAAATGTCAACCTGACAAAGAGCTCCAATACGTCTTTCTCTTCTGTCTAAAAGTATCTTGATCGTCGTCGTAGTTAGTGTAGCCGTTGTTGTCGATCATAAAGTTATCACGCATCCATAAGATAGCCTGAGAGAAAGTATCCGTGTAATCATCGTGAGGAGCTGTGTTGCCCCCTGTAGGCTTAGGGTTAAAGGATATCACCTCAGATACAAAGTCAGTAGCCCACTGTCGATCAGCAGGTACATAGATACGGCTCGCTTGTAGGTAAGGAGTAGTAGCTTGGAGTCTGTAGGTCTTATCACGCTCTGGCATGTAAGAGACAATGGGGAGACTACGCTTTCTCATTTCTTGAATAAGTGATTGACCTGAAGCTCTGTCCTCAATAATAAAGTAATCAGGTGAGTAGTCGTTGTTTATCTCCTGAGCCTTATTACATAGTGCAGCAAAATCCCAACGTCCTTTGTCAGCAGCTAAGAGTATTAAGCAGTCCTGTGCTATCTGTCCCCCTTCAAATACGTCAACCATGTGAGTGAAGACACCCCAGACTGAGTAAGCTGAGAAGTCAGCGCTTTCTTTTGTACTGAAGGCAGTATCCATAGAAACAAGAATGTTCCTGCAAAGGGGAGGGCTTCCTTCATCCCAGATAATAAACTGGGACTTCTTAACAATACCTCCTTCTTCTGTAATAGGAGTCTGCATATAGAGAGCCATCCACTCAGGTGCATGCATAGACTCTTTCTTTTCCTCTAGGAGCTGTGTGGGCCAAAACTCAGGCCAGAATGATGTTCCTATATCAAAACGTTCCTCGTCGTCGTCTAGGCCGTTCCTCAGGTACTCAGAAGCTTCTTTAGTAAGCAACGCGGGAAGAGATATAACGTTCCAAGGTCTACTTGTCTTCTCATTAACTCCTCTTTGCCCATCAAGCTTTAAAGTGTAACCACTAAGATCCTCGACAAACCAACGTGTATTAATAATGATCTCAGCTCCTCGAGGGAGAAGCCTCGTCCGTAGACCTTTCTGGTACCATTCATTAATCTTTCTTCTGTCGATGTCCTTAGTCTGCTCTGTAATAACATCGTCACAGATAGTGATGTGGGCACGACGACCTGCAATGTTCTGTCCTGCACCACGTGCAACGAAACGACCTTTGCGAGTAGTATCCCAACGACCTGCTGATGCAACGTCTTTCTTCAGGATGGTCTTAGGGAAGATTGCTTGAAACTGGGGAGTGGACAAGAGATCTTTCGTAGGTCGACCAAAGTTATCCACTGCGAAGTCGAAATCAGACCCTATCGCAAGGAAGCACCAATTAGGGTTTCTGCCCATACACCACGCAGGAAACAGGTTTGAACTCAGCTTCGATTTCATCGAGCCAGGGGGGAGAAACAGTTGTAGACGTTCGGGCGACTTAGATTTATCTTTAACAGACTCTTCAACCTTTTGAAGTTCTGCACATATTAATTCGATATGGCGACCTGTGACGAACTCCTCAGGGAGCACTACCTCTGCCATTAGACGTACGAAGGTATAGAAGTCCACTCTAGCTTTCTCAACAAGCTTATCATAGAGCTGATCTTCTAACTTTTCTACGTCTTCCATGCTTAATTGTAAGCTCATAAAAAACATTCCTTTAATATCAGTGTGTTGGGGTTAGGGGTAAGAAATATAGTAGACAATACGTGATTTATGTGTTAAAATTCTCTTGTACCCCCAGAGGTACTTATATAGGTATACCCTACATTCCCTCCTTATAGTATTACTGTGTATCTTTAATTAGTTTAGTTAGTGCAGTGATACGATCTTCTTTCTCTACACCTTCTGCTTCTTCTTTAAATGCTTGTATATCATTCTTAGGATCAGTACTAGACTTAGACAAGATAGGAGCAGGTTCCTTCTTAGACTTATCAAATGCACCAATCATATCTCCAAGCAGTTGAGCAGCTTTATTAGCATCAGTTAGTTTACCAAGCTCCATAGCTTCATCATAAACTCTTCGTAACTTCTCTGCTACCTCTATATCGTCAATAACAGAAGCTTTAGCTCTCTCTTGTTGTAAGTAGAGTATATATTCCTTAACACCATCCTGCTGCTCAGTATTATAACCTACTCTACCTTTATTAGCTTTACCTTCAGCTTCACTTCCTGCTTTCTCTGCTGCTTCCCACTGTTTTAATCCTTTAGCTTTATACTCAGCATACTTAATAGCGAATGGAGTCAGCTTCTCTAGTTTTATTTGAAGATCTTCTGGAAGTTTAGATGAAATTAGTACCATGTGGGAGTATCCTTTAAATTGCTCTAGAATAGCCCTAGAGTTGATGTAGTGTTTTGATAGGTATTTGTACCTAGTATAGCATAGGGGCATCTTATACATCAACCTCAGGCAATTATGTAGCTATTCTGTAGAAGTATGTAGTGGTATTGGGTAAAAGAGTGTACTTCTAGCGATAAAACTACATTTTAAAATAATATGGGAGGGTACACTGGAAATACATCATAAAATTATCCTTGTATATTAAGTATTTAAAAGTCAAATAGCGAAACTCTATCAAACATTTCGTAGGAGCTAAACTAATACCACACCACCGACTTAATTTCCTCCCCCCCTCTCCCTTATTATGTTAA
>TARA_R110000851_G_scaffold31375_6_pt1 | contig 12561 bp, 10 predicted proteins | sample TARA_R110000851 | Tara Oceans TARA_R110000851 (sample SAMEA4397627) | marine metagenome | biome: Polar Biome; feature: [DCM] deep chlorophyll maximum layer (ENVO:01000326); material: water (ENVO:00002006), including particulate matter (ENVO:01000060) such as... | depth 17 m | reverse complement strand
GAAATTCGTCTATAGCAGAGTTTGGAACGTATAACATGCCCGAAACCGCAACAGGCGAAGAGGCAGCCGAAATAAATACGGACAGAATTCGTGCGGCACTGGAAGCTAGCTTGGCGTCAACATTTATGGCGTCTAATCAGGCTGTTGACACAACGGCTGCCGACGGAGGAGCAGCAGCGTTCGACACTTTACAAACTGCTCAGATGGCAGTACTTGATAACCTTGTTAAAAAGGTCCAAGAGATTCAAAAAGGGGCAACGATTGATGGGGTTGATGCGTCGGCGGAATTCTCCGCTTTGGGGCCAGTAATAGCCGCGTCAATGAGTAGTATTTTTCTTCCGGCTATGACAGCAGCTATGAAGGACCAAGCGGCGGGTGGACCGCTTGGGCTTGCACGAGGGGGAATGGTGTACCGTGCTGGTGGTGGCTCAATCTTCCAACCAAAGGGTACTGACACCGTTCCTGCGATGTTAACGCCCGGTGAGTTTGTAATTCGTAAGTCTGCTGTAGATAAGATTGGGGCTGGAAATCTTGCCGCAATGAACAACGGAATGTCAACGGGCGGTGTCGTGTATCGTGCTGGAGGAGGCCCAATAGGAGTTCCGACCGCGGGTGTTTTTGGGAAGTCGTTTGTGAGTGAGATAGCTGGTAATAAGAAGGGTGGTAACGCACCACTTATAGAGGCACTTAGTGCTGGATATGGTCTAAGTAAAAATAATGCTGTTACGGCGTTAAGGAACTTGAAATTCTTGAGTAAAAAGGGCAATCTTAAGCCAGAGAGTATAAACGGCCCCTCTCAGTTAGACGCTATGATGGACATACTAAGACAAGAGGGTTCGTCAGTAATTCAGAGTACATTTACAGGTGGCGACCCGAACACTATATTTAAACTTCCGGATTTCGGTTCAGGGCTGGACGGGCTTGATTTAGGTTGGATTGCTGATGAAGCTGGTGTTCGACGACGATCACCGGAAGCTATGACCGCTGTAGGACAGATGATGGCGGACATGGGTCATTACGAAGCCAGCCTTAAAAAGCTATTTGAGATGTCGAAAAAACATATAGACAGTAGTTCTATGGTTGAGGGGAGTCGCTTTTTCAAAAGTCTAGGTCTAGTTGACAAGGATATCAATGAGTCGTCAGCAAAGACAGTAGAAGCGACCATAAAAGAATACGGCGTAGCCTTAGGGGAAAGGATAATGCTCGGAGTCAACTATAAATCCTCTAATGAGAGGGGGAATAGATACACTCCAGAAGCGATGGCAGCCATGGCAGGCAACAACATCGCTTTTGAACCTGCTTTGGGAGCACCGGCCGGTGACGGTAAAGGTATTTTAAAATCGGTGGACGGTCCGACTAGGAAAGCGGAAGAGTCTTGGGGGCTAGTAACTGCCCAGCTTCGGGAGCTACAAGGTCAAAGGGAAAACCAAGTGGGAGTCGCTGAAGCAGCTCAAGCAGCAGCAGCTCAAGCAGCAGCAGCGAAGAACGGAGCAAAGAAGAAAGAGCCCGAGCCGAAGAAAGTGGACGCTGGTGAAAATAGGGCACAAGAGTGGCTGAAGACCAACGGCATACTAACGATGGCGACGGGAGGCTCGGTATCTAGTGTTTTGGACAAGGTTCCAGCCATGCTGACACCCGGCGAGTTTGTTATGAGTCCAGAATCCGTACAAAAGCACGGCGTTGGGTTTATGAAAAGACTAAATAGTGGTCGTGCCCCCGGATTTAGACGAGGAGGCCTTGTGGGCAGCGGTGTGGCCTATAGAGCAGCGGGCAGCACTGGTGCAGAGGGTGGTGGTGGCGGTATGACCCTGTCGCTAGATTCCTCAAATATTCAGGGGGTTTTGGATAATTTTAATGCAACCTTTGCCTCAACTCTAGATAATGTAATAGTACAGTTTTCCCAGATTAGTGCAGGATTAGACAAACTAGCAGGGGCAATGCAAAATGGAATGGTGATGACTCACAACTTTACCGGAGACTTGGCACTAGCGTTTAAGATAGAGAATGCCGACGTACTAAAGAAAACCATAGCGGATGCAATCACTCCAAAACTTTCAGAGATTATTACTACCGAGATCGACAAGAGACTAAACAAGGACTTTAAGGCAGGATCATAAGCGATGCCATTTGCAGTACTTACCAATACAACATTAGCAATCCGAGGTGCTCCCGACGTCTTAGCGACGGGGACTTTATTTATTAGCGGCCCAGATGGCGTTAGTGGAAACTCTACGTTGTTTATGGCTGCTCCTCCCAGTTTAGCGATGCCTTTGGTTATTGGTGTCACCAAAGATGGAAGCGGGAATGCTACTCTATACACTGATGGTGTGGCTACAGTAGATCCAACAGCGTCAGACTATCAGGGGTATGCAACGTTAACGATTATCCCAACACCAAATGCTAGCGACAGTAGTACAATGTCGCTATATTTGAACACCCATCAGATAGGAAGTGGGATCAACACTGGTCCGCTTTATCTTTCTGGTACGTCTCCGCTTTCCGTAAACAAAAGTGCGGATCTTACGGTTCGCGGTATGCATGCTGTGCCGGATAGTGTTTCAGGGTTTGAGGGCGGGGTCAGCCTATTTATCGAACACAATAAGGAACTGTCGGACAACATGCCACTACATATAGAGAAGGGGTTTAACACAGCCAATACCGCAACATTATACATAAACAACAGAATGGGAAGTGGGCATCTTCCCCTAGTGATGGAAAGTACTTATGTGTCGTCGGGAATTATGCCACTTTCCATAAAACCACCCCAGCAAGAAAATGTAACATTATACACGAGAGGTTATTTGGAGTAAAAAATGGCTATTACATTTACACCTAACAACGGAACATCTTTTACAATTGGAGGCCAAACAACCGCGTCTAACGGTCTTGTTGGTCCCTTCGCGAATTTGTCTATTAGTAAAGAGATTAGAAGACAGGACAGTTTAGTTTTAGGTACGAAACACAGTATCAGTATAACTGGCACAACACTGATTAGCGGGGACCACCTAACAAAAGGCATAAGACAAGCTGCGGTTTTTGCTCAAATAGAAAAGATAATAAATTCGGCTATCGGTAAAGAGGGAACCTTGGATATCGACGCTTATGGCGGGGTGGGTAGTGGTCTAAATTTTACGAACGCTTTCTTGGTCAGTGCAGATGCTCCCGAGCAAGATGAAGCGAGTATGGGTACACAGAATCAATCATATTCTTTTACATTTGAGGCTTTTAGTGATACGGATGCAGACCCGTATCCTGAGTCAGCAGTAGGAACAGGAACGAAGTGGATAGAGAGCTTTGAGGAGAGCTGGGATATGAGTGTGCAAGAGGGGCCATATTCTAATATAGACGGGGGTGTGGACATCTACAAAACTTATACGATTAGCCATTCTATTAGTGCACAGGCTGTGTCGCCTTATCCCGACTCAGCAAACATGGGTTACACAAAAGCAAAGGCGTTCGTGGAAGAACGTTTAAGTGACACCCCTATTGCAACCGGAGTTACAAAAGACGCACGGGGAACCGTTATTGAATTAGATGTTCCCGCTGGTTATGCCACATATAACCATGTTCGACAAAGAACACAGAACATTACTGGCGGCAACTATGGTGTTTCGGAATCTTGGGTAGCCAGTAAATACTCTGCCACACACAGCGTGGACTATTCGCTTAATAAGGATTCTTCCGCTGAATATAACACTGTTGATGTAAACGTGTCGGCCCAAGGGTTGGATTTGGTACACCCCGAATCCTCAGACAAGCAAGACAAATACACCAACGCTCTCGCTAACTGGGATGCTGTTAAGACGGCTGCCGAAACTGGTGCCGCAGCTTTTTATGCTTCAGCGAATCCGGGTAGTGCCTATTCTCTCCGCACGATTAAAAGATCTCAATCAGAATCACACAATAAAACAGACGGTAGTCTAAGTTATTCGTGTACGTTTGATGATGGTGTAATAAATTATCCTAACGCTATATCCGAGAGCCTAAGTGTTACTTACGATAATATAGAGGCCTTGAATGAGATCGTTGTTGTTATTCCTGTTCTGGAAAAGGTCAACGGTCCCGTTATTCAGGATATGAAAACAACAAACGAAAAAGTTGTCTCTGTCTCTTTGGACATAACAATGGGGAGAGATTATCGTACCGATAAACCTGGGGACGGCGGCACAAGTGATCCTACGACCATAGCGGAGGCTTATAAGCCTTCGACTAGCGTTAGTGGCCCCTATCAAAGAACGAAGTCAGAAAATTGGAATCCCTATAGCGGAAGCTATAATCTTTCTATGGAATGGGTGTATGTCTAAATGGTAAGTTATTCCCCAATAAAAATGTTTGGTGCCTATGTTGCCAACGCGTCCTCTAGTATTGGATGGGGAGGACAGGGCGGCTCCATGCAATTAAAGTTAATTGAAGACGAGGATGACGGTGTGCTCATTAATCTTCCTGAAGTTGGAACCCCTTGTTATTTTAAATATGAGAATTTTTATTTTGGTGGGATCTTTCAGCGTTATACCTACGCGGAGAGCGTTAGTAGCGGCAGAACCTATGATATTGTCATTGATTCTCCCTCCAAGCTCATGGACGGCGTGCAGTTGATTATAGAGGACTTTATGGGTACTACTGACCATTTTATCAGTCGTCTAAACCAAAACCAACATAGTACGAATATATTTAGCACGAATCTCGTCTATGGAAATATAGAAAATGTTTACAACTTGTTTGGGTGGCAGGAAAATCCGTTTTATAATGGATATTTTGGGGGTTCGAATTTTAACAGCAGTGGGATGGAAGTCGATAGAGCTCTGTTGGTACTAGGCTACTTGGCAAACCGAAACAGTACCCATCCTTTAGGGGGGCCAATAAATCTAGGGGGACACAAGTTGGATCTTGATGTTTCTGAAGTGTTGGCCGAAGTGCAAAGAATTTGGTCGTTTTCGTCTGACGCATATAGGGTAAAAGGCCCATCCAAAAGTGTAAATGGTCTTATCTCAGAAATTGCAGAAGCGATTCAGATTGACTATTTTTATGATATTCAGCCGTCTAATGGTTTTTCCGGCCTGCCAGACGGTGGTGATTCAATGGCAAGTATACCAGATTACGGCGTGATAAAAATAAAAACCGTTAGTAAGCAGCAGCAGCCGACTAGGGGTGCTATCAAGAGTTTCATACAAGCAGAGAAGCCTAGTGGAAAAGTTATCTCATACAGTATTGGTGAAGAGTATGGGGATGCAACTACCCAAAAATTGGTATGGGGAGGCAGAAGAACAAGATACCAAGCCGTAAACGCACAAGCCTGCGAGCCTATTTGGGGAAAGATTTCAAACGTTCCATTTGGTATGCCATACCGAACCCAAGGTCTTACCGCCAATATTATGGGTAGCCCGTCTAACATAATCAAGATAAATCTAGGAAATAACTTTAACAACGCAGAATACAACGCTACCATTTTTGAGATTAGGATGGCTTTAGGAGGCAAAACAAGCTGGGAAATTTATAAGACTTTTGAAACCACGGCTGGAGTTGAACCTAATGGGTTTAATGACTTGCTTACGTGTCCTTGGACTGGTCAATTTGATGCCACAAAAGATGTTCTAGAGCTAATGAGCAGGAACAGGGCTGCGGCTTACGATGCTGCTATGACAAATAAAGACCCCGCCTTGAAGGCGTTTCGAAAGCAAGCGAACGAAACTGCGTCTAAGATGTATACGGCTGTTAGCGAGGTGGCGAATAGTTATTACTGTCAGCAGTTCTTGGTCCCGCTAACGGCTGAGAGCATGGATCAAACTCAGATGGAGTATCGTCCCCCAGGGGATTTTGAAGTAATAAGAGCTTGGGAAGTTTCAGACGCTGCTTTTGTTCAGTACCCGTTAGCTGCCGACATAGCTTTTCGTGACGGTAATGGAAAACAAAAAAGCATGACATGTTGGGCAAAAAACTCGCTTTACGACTATAGTAGTTTAGGTAGTGACTACGATTCGGGATTAGAGGACTTTGCTGGTGGGGTAGTTTCCACAAAAGGAAGTCCCGACAAAGAAATGTATTGGGATGGCAATAACCATTGGGTCGCTTATAAAGCGGGTGCTACGGTCAAAGTTTGGGACCACATTACGACACCCGACTGGGGCCTCACTGTTCTGGCTGCTTACTTTTTTAACCTAGCTATTCCGCCTCAGTATTACTTTCAATCTGGTTTCAACGGGTCTCTTCAGTTCGCCATTCCTCCCGACAACGTGATCCCAGCGGGGTTTGGTGTTCCACAAGAAAGTACTCGGTACAATTATGGTCCTTGGGTCACCTTGCAGGGCACCTATTCCCCCGAAGGAAAGGCTGAGGTCATAGCCGATCAATCGTTGCGTCCAGAGACTTTTGGGGGATACGCTAGTCTCAAGGTTATGGGTGGTATTGTCGCCACTACTGGTGCCGGAGGGATGACCATCAACGAAAGCGGGTTTATTGAGATGGTCGGAAAACCGCAGGGTGCCATAGGAGAACGGTTTGCGGCATCTGGCCCGTATTGTACCAATATTGACGTAGGAATTGATGCTACCGGCGGAGTTAAAACTACATACAAGTTTAATACATGGACACCAAACTTTGGAAAAATGGCTAAGTACAACATAGACAGAATCTCTGGAATAAGAAAGGCTGCTTGGAACTACGCTCAGAAAATAAGAGACAGGGTTGAAAAAAGACCGTTTCCGAAATATAGGTTTGAAAAACTGGACTTGGATTTAGCCAAGAAAAATATGGGCTGGAATATGGATGGCTTTAAGTTTTGCATCAAGCCCGCGGGGAATGTTGCTCCTGCACAACTGGGAGGACAAGGCGGTGGTAATCGCGGCAACCCAAACAACGCTAACTTCGGAAACCTTAACTAATCATGACCATACAAACTTTGGATATCTATAATAGAAGGAAAATAACATGCCATTAAGCGTCGTAGGAGACATGAGCAGAGCGTCCGATTCTGCGGCTCAATACGGAGCTGCTCCACAAAATACAATTTTCAATAGTCAAGAGCAAATATTTTCTCCAATCGCGATACGAAAGGGAGCGGCGGGGGCTCAGGCGATTCCCAGTTTTGAAAGTCCTGAGGGAGGAGCACGTGAATCCGGACCATTTGGGAATATAAGTGCGGTTGGGCCAACCAGAAGTGAATTAGATCCATATTTTTCTAACGTTTTAGGAGACGACGGGACAAAATGGATCAGAGAATGTGACTATCTACTAATGGTCAACGATGGTGTCGCTACGGTGGGTGGTAAGGGTGACGAGCTCAACATAAGAAAAACAGACCGAGATATTACCAACGTAACGGCTGTCGCCTTGAGAGGTCCGTTGATGTTATCGGGTTGGGGTTATGATATCGCTGATAAGCCCGTGCCCGCCAGTGCAAACGCGGGGGATCCTTCTTTTGCGTTTGACAGAGATGTGGTTGATGACAGAGGAAAGTGGAAAACTGGGCCTGTAAACCTACAGTGGGACGCTGAAAGAAAGGTGTGGCAAGGAGGGCCACAGATATTGTGCGGCGTGTGTACTGGGGAAATCAAGGCCCCATTAAGCCCCTGTTCCCCGACGCATTTTACAGTAAAAATATTCAGAAAGAATACCAACCCACCCGTTGCAGGTGGACTCGACACCTGTTCACTGGGAGAATCTATTGTCTGCACGAATCGAGACCCTAGCCTCACCCTCGAATCCTTCGTTGGGATGACCTTTGTGGTTGCGGTAAGAATTAATTATGAGTGGATTCCTATTTGGGTAGGATGTCCAGACAACCCGTTCGACGTCAATGACTTGGCGAATGTCCCAGGCTGCTCAGACTGTTAAATTTTGGGAAAAACCCCCAGTTATGTGTATACAATTATAGAACTTTATAAGGAGAATTAACAATGGCAGAAATCAGGTTTCAATTACTAAAACAGGCTAATGGCCAACCTGCTCTAGATACCTTGTCCGGTTCCGGTTTGGCTTTTTATGGGGCTACTGCCGGTTCTTCGGTGCAGATTGGTGCATATCAGCAGGTTACCAGAGTGGCAAACGCTAGTGGTAGCAGCTATGAAGATGATACCAATAATATTCAATACGTAGCTAGTGCGTTCCCTAGTGGACAAACAAAACTATCTATACTAGGAGGAGATCAAGAAATTGGGCTTTCTGGTATTAAAACCATGCAAGGAACTTTCGGTATTGAGTTTGGTCATACTAGTGCCGTAAAAACACAAAACGCACAACTAAGAATCTATGACCGAAGCAACGTTAATTATCCGGCCAGTGGTGTGAACACTAAGGTTGCTGAGATTATTAATTTTGATGGAACTACTTTTAATTCTCAGGGTGCTACCGGAGACAGTTCTGACGCGGTTGGTAGTGGAGACGCCTTCTGGTGGGGCGAGCCTTGGCCAGCCGCTTTGGTTACCAAGAATTATTACACCAATAGTTCTGCTGTTGTTTTTTACAACGGGTTGGATTCCTCTTCGGTCACAAACGGTGACGCGAGATTAGCAACGGCTGCCGTGGCTGGGTCCTATGACACAGTTGGAGGCTCAGGGCTTATTATGCCGCTGGTAGATTGTCCGGGATCGGGTGGCAAGCAATTGCAGGCAACTGAGGTTATAAGTGGCACTGGTATGGTCTGGCCCAAGTGGACCCAGTACATCACAACCACGTCAAATCAGCAAACATATTTTTCGTCTAGCACGGCCCATAATTTTGGAGACGGAAGCGATACCACAAAGGCAGTCGGTATTGCTCCTATCGACAGAACCTATGGTGGATCAGGACTTGATACTCACCACACTTGGTCAGTTGCGATGTCTGCTTCGCCCCTATCCACCGGATCAAAAGAAGACTATGGGCTATATGTGTCTCTAGAATACCTGTAGGATTTAGGGTTGCCAAAGGAAAAAAAAGATAGGACATGCTGAACAAAATACTCATTGCTCACAATAATGGTTTAGGCGACTGCATTTTGATGAGTGGTGGTATTCGTCATTTAGCTACGATATTTGATGAGGTTTCACTCATATGTATTGGTGACCATAACATCTTTCGTCAAGTGTCATATTTGCATCGAGATGTTTCTAATATCAATGTAATAGGAGAACCGAAAGCCAGAAACTTCCAAATGGGAAGAAAAAAAATTGAAAGGTATAGAAAAAGACATCCAAATTGGCACGTGCGAGGGTTTTGGTGGCACCCCAGTGAGTTTCCTAGGCACGCCAATCAATTTGGACTCGACCCCAATACACATTCTTGGCCAGAGCTATTTTATACCTATATGGTAGGCGGGGCTATGAAAGAACACATGGGCTACAATCATAGATACGATAGTTTTCATGTTCTTAGAGACTACGATAAAGAACAAAGGTTAAAGGAAGAGCTTCTCCTGCCAGATCGGTATGTTTTTGTTGTAGAAGCGGGTTCGAATTGTCGGCACCCCTACCACCCCGATGGCACCCAGTACCCAGTTTTTAAGCCTAGTCACCGATCAGACCTATTTGACCGATATACAATATTCGATTGGATGGGGGTTATAGAGGACGCAGAAGAGGTGTATGCTCTTGACACCAGCTGGTTTCATCTTATGAAGCAGATGAGGTTGCAGAAACCCAAATTTTATATCAACCGCAGAACTGCTCCCATGAGCGGATTAACAACCACAAACTATCTAAACGACGAGTGGGACAATGGGTGGGAGGTGATTGCCTAAATGGCTATTTTACCACATGGTCATTGTTTGTTCGCCTCTTCTAACCCCGGTCTTGGTGACCAGATTATTCTAAATGGGGCCATTAACTACCTGACAGAATGTTTTGATAGTGTTTGTTTTACATCTATAGGCGGTTCTAGTGTTTATGAGCAAATGTGTAGACAATGGGAACATAATCCCAAAGTGCATGTCCATCATCATCACTGCGATACAGCGGGCTTGAAGAGTTCCCGAGCTAACAAGGCCCTGAAGCAAATACATAAAAACAACTGCCCCCACTATCAATATAGGGCTATTGTCTTGCAGCGGCCACGTTTTCAAGCAATGGCCCAACGATACGGTCTGTCCCCCAGACATAATACATGGATAGAGATGTTTTATTGTCATATTGTGGGCGGATCTATGAAAGAACACATGAACTATGAAACTAGATATACTCATTTTCACGCTCCTCGTGATAAAAAAAGAGAACAAAAGCTTCTTGATATACTCAAGCTGCCAGACAAGTTTTGTTTCTTTATAGATAAAGGGTCTAATCCTATGTTTTGGTTCTCTGGAAAACCAGTCACAAAATACCCCATAGTAACACCAGATTGGTGGAGCGGTCCAGATATGATGGTGTTGTGGGAAAGTTTCCATATCTGGGATTGGATTGCTGTTCTAGAAAGGGCGACGGAAATTTATACAATTGATACTGCGTGGTTCCATCTAATAAAACAGCTTAGGTTAGATACTCCTAGATACTTTATAAATAACTACCCTGTTGTAAACTCTCCTTTTCGAGAACGGTACTTATTGAAATGTGTTGTGAACAGCAATTACCTAAACGACGAATGGGACAATGGCTGGAAAGTTGTATACGGACCGGGAATAGAGATTGACGGTCTTGGCGAACGAGGAAGGATTGTTTAACCAGCTACTTCAGCCAATAATGTCGCTTAATTTGGTGTCCTCGGGCTTCCATCTTTGACCAACCCCTCTCTTGCTCCTCATTCAGATACTTCGTTCCATGTATCCACTTCTCTCCCGTTGATGAGTCGTTCCACCAATATTTTGGAACACTTAGATTCAGAGTTTTTACCAAGTGAAACCATCCGGTGTCAACCACATGTATTTCTGAAGCGTTTTCTATAACTTTTAGCCAATCAAAGATAAGAGTATTGTCCCAATCATAAGGCTTCCCAGCCCAACGATGATAATCTTTAGGGTTAACAATAGGCAGGTCTGTTTGAGGGTGGCAGCTAAAAACATACTTCCTTCCCTCATCCACAACAAAGGCGTATTGATCAGGAAGACCAAGGGAGTCAAAAAGAGCGTCTTCTCTTTCTTGGTCTCTGTCTAGACGATAACCCCTGTAACGCTCTTCGTAGGGCACGTTTTGCATAGCATAAAAAAGACGCGGCCATGACAGACTCTCTGCATCAAAGTTGTATTTCGCGATATTCTCTAGCCATAGATTTTCTTTTGTTATGTATTGACGGCTGAAGGGCGGAAAATTAGTATGCGGGTTAGACTCGACTATCTCTTTGTATGATGCTGTTTGCCTAAGCATTGCTTGGCGAGCACTTTTTGGATGTGGTTTCGCATAGGGAATGATGTTGTCGTCATTTCGATATATCCATTCGACGTGCTGTAGTCTAGAATCCCAACACAAAAGATAAACCTTATCAAAAGTCTTTGCAAAATACCTAGCAGCTCCGTTTAAAACGATATAGTCTCCCAGTCCTGTATTGTGGCAGACAACGATACCATTCATGTTATATAATTTATCAAAACTAGGGGTGTATAATATAGGTCAAACTTCTTACTTTTAACTATAGACTGGCAGAAGTCTCCGTCCTCTCCTAGCCACATGTCTTCTCTGTACTTGATTTCGGCTAGTAGTTCCTTCTTGGCGGATAGATGACCATGACATACCGGTCTGTCGGATGGTACCTTTATGTTGGTTCTGCCGAGATCAGCGTCGGTAAAAAGCTCATAGTTTTGGTCTTTTTCCCATCTGTCGTCTACGTTAGTAATCTTCTCTATTTCTATATCTTGCTTGTCTAGATTTTGGCCCATGACGCGAGCGGCACCTAACGCATAATTGTGAACAAGGGCATCGACATTTTGATTGGCGAATACCCTTTTTATAACTTCACATTTCTGAGGATGAATAGGATCATCCACATCGCAAAAACAAACAACCTCACCAGTTGCTAGCTCCGCTCCTTTGTTTCTAGCTCTCCCAGCCAACACCCTGTCTTTAAAATTATAAATCTTTACATTAGGGCTGTTACAGCTTAGGGACTCTAATCCACTGGAGACAACTAGTATTTCGTCGGGCTTGGTTGTCTGTGTTTGCAATATGTTCGACACAGACCACTCTAACAGATGTGCGTCTTGGTCGTAACACGTGATACAGAACGATACTTTCATTCTGTTAGCAAGTCCTTTACGTTATCATTCAAGACCTTTTGCTGGTCTGTGCTGTTCACTATCATCGAATCTTTTAAATACGTTTCATGAATCAGGGTGGTGATATCGTTTCTTGCGATAGGAAGATCTTTTGTGGGAAAGTTATGCACAAGACAATTCGTGTTCATCTTTTGATCTTTCCACACAGTAACCGTCACAAGATACTGGTCCTTATCTGTGAGGTTATTCAGGGATTCCATATTGTTAATCATGTTCTACTCCACAGACTTAGTTTTAGGGTTCCATTTTGTCCATCCTTTGTCGGGAAGCCATTCGCCCTCTACGTTTTTTCGTCGAGGGAATAATCCGCCTCCAGTTTTGTTCACGCCAAAGGAGAGTTTCGCTCCACAGTCGTTACATCGAAGCTCGTGGTATTCGTTACCATCGTTTGT
>TARA_R110000851_G_scaffold97905_1_pt1 | contig 12563 bp, 15 predicted proteins | sample TARA_R110000851 | Tara Oceans TARA_R110000851 (sample SAMEA4397627) | marine metagenome | biome: Polar Biome; feature: [DCM] deep chlorophyll maximum layer (ENVO:01000326); material: water (ENVO:00002006), including particulate matter (ENVO:01000060) such as... | depth 17 m | reverse complement strand
TCACGCACGTGTGCTGATAAAGTCTTTGCCCCGCCATACGTTTCCGCAATGCTGCTTACACTTAATACTGCACGGGTCAAACTTTGATAACCGCCTAAACCCTGTTCAGGTTCAATACCGTCCAATTCATAAACGATGGCGGGGAATACCGTGCCCTGTTGTCGCATCCAAGGGAACACCCTTGCGGCAATCAATCCGTTTACATCGCCATCTGCAATTAGTATGCTGCGGATTCCTTGTTCAAGACTCGCCATTATTTCACCGCCCTTACTTCACGGATTGCTTTTGTCAAAGCCTTTTGGAATATGCGTTTGGCTTGTGGTGTGGTAATATCCCAACCTTCTTGTGTCATTTTTTGCGGCTTCATACTTCCAACAACCATCTTCCTTGCACGCTGCCTATAACCACGCTTCTTCAAACCCCACTTGTCATTCACACGCCTGACACCAGTGCCATGTTCAACAAGATGTGCGTGGAAACCATTCCTGCCTGCTTTCCTGCCAAAGTACATACGCCCTTTGATAAAAAACTTTTTCATTATTTTTACATCGGTGGTAACTGACTTTCTTAATATGCCTGTTCGCTTTGGTGTTCGCTTGCGTACTGCCTTGCGATATTCAGCAACGACTTTCCGCATTGCCTTCTTCATCACCTTCTTGTTAATCTTGCGTTCTAGTTTGTTCAACGCCCTATCAATTTCTGCAATACCAGAAACAGAAGAACCGCCCGCACCAGTCATACTTAAACCTTTTGCCATTAGTTGGATTCCTCTCTACACTCAAGTTGCATAAACTCATTGCGTTCTTCATGGTTCAAAACACTTTCAATTCCAAATATCCTACTGCCAAACAGCAGACGTTTCTTTGGGCTTGCATTTGCAGTGTAACGCATGAAGATTCGATGTGTGATGATTCCCGCTTGACCTTCGCCAACGCTCAACTCGTTGCCGCCTGTTGGCTCTATCGAAGCCCAAACAGTTTCATCAGTTGACCAACTTGCAGTGGGTTCACCGTACGTGTCAACCGCAGTGCTTTCCGTTTGAATAGAAACCCTGTGCCGTAATTTGCCTGCCATCAATGCCATTGTTAATTCACCTCTGGAATTAAGTTTGATGCCACAATCATCTGCAAGCCAAGTGGCAAGTCTTTTACATTGTCAACTGTTGTTGCTTCTCGATTGTTATAAAAGTGACCCACGAACATTCTGTGCCCAACAACAAACCCCTGTGGTATTTCTGCGGCTGTTGCATACCCTGCTACATATTCCACTTCAACCTTATTGAAAACGCTTGCAGTTGGTGTGCTGCCTGTGCTTGGATACGTTTCACTTTCAATTGGTAGAATCTCAATGGGCAATTTTCCCAACGTGCTTACTTCATACTTCGCAGCATCCCATGTCTGCTGCACGCCATCATCATCAACATACTTGATTGCTGTAACGCTTATGTGTGGCGGTCTTGGCAATTCCATTGGTGTTCCTTCTGGTGGGAAACCATCAAAGTACACTTTCATTGTTTGTTGCATCAGCGTTGTGTTTGTCAAATCTTCAAGCATATTTTGACAAGCCATGCCAATGAACGCAATTTCAGTATCTTCATCTGCCGTATCAATACGCAACCAACTTTTCAAGTCTGCTGTGCTTGATGGTGATGTTGTACTTGCCACGCTAACTATAAAACGCTCGTATGAATATGGGGATTGATAAACCATTATTCTTCTTCAACTGCTTGTTCAAGGTCTTGTGGTTTTGTTACTGCTCTTTGTTTCTTCTTACTTGATGAACCTACTGCAACAATCAATCCTTTTGTAACTAAATGCTCTGCATATTCTTCATCAAGTTCAATGACTCTACCCGCAGTTATGTGCCGTCCATCTTTACCCATGCCGTCTTTGATACATTCATATTTCATTATTCAATTCTCCTGTTACGGTTTGGGCAGGTGAACATGATTGCCCACCTGCCCTTTGTAACCGTTAAACAAAATGGCTTATGCCATTGTTATTGCTTTAACCGCTTCGGACGATGTAAGTTCACCGTCTGCACGTAAGGATGCTTTCAATCCAATCCAACCATTCGCAGCATACAACTCATCTAGTCGTTGTATTTCTACGTTCTGTCTCATTGCAATATAGTAATAAGACATATCACCAAACATAATTGGCTTCTCGCCTGTTGCTGTATGTTCACAGTCATCACTAATGACAACTGGACGTCCAAGAATTGTATCTGGTTGTCCTGCAACTGGTGATGCTTCCCAGATGAATCGACCATCACTGTCTTTGAGTCCACGAAGTTCTGCAAGTGTAGTTGTGTTAAACAACCAACTGCCATTCCTTCGGTAAGAATCTTTCAGACTATAAAAGAGCGAATACATTTCATCCCAAGTAACTACTGTTGCGGATGCAGCCGTGACTCCTGCACCTGCTGATGCAGTAATTCCTGTTGGCTGTGCTGAACCTGTACCATTGACGAATGCAGTTTCTAAAACTGTAGCGAACCTACGACCAAAGTTTGTTGCCAAGTAACCTTCTAGGTTGATAACTGAGTCCTTCAAAAGTTCTTCAGTCACTTTGATAATTGTAGTTGCCTTGTAAGGGGTCAAAGTTACCTGACCAAATGCAGCATCTGATTCTGAGTATGCTGCTTCTTCTGCAGTCCAAGCAGCGGCACCAACAGTTGCTTCTGTTGGTATTGTTATATCACCAGAAACATTTATGACCGTTGCCGATGCAGTAAAACCTTGAGCGGCATCCATTGTTTCAATAATCATATTTTGCAACGATGCTTGGTCTGTTGAAACTAACGGTGCAAGATAACCGCCTGCTGATGCAGTACCTTCATCTAAAGTTCGAATTTCTTCATTGAACAAATGGCTCTTGCCTTTTTGAACGTACTTCATAAAAGCATTACGATACGCTGAACCATCTTCATTTGTGTTTTCAATATTTGCAATTGCAAGGTCTGAAACTTTACCGGAAGAAGCTTTCATCGCTCGTTCTTCTGATTCAATTAGTTCAATGCGGTCAATATCCTTTTTCAAATTATCCGCATCATTAAGCATTGAATCCACTTTTGACCGTTGTTCGGTATCAAGTGTTTCTGTGCTGTCCATTACTGTGCGTGCATCTGCAATAAGTTTGCAGCGTTGTTCACGCATTTCTTTTGATTGTGACATTATATGTCCTCTTTCTTTTTAAGTTTCCAAGTTTCTAAGTTTCTGTGATAATTGCAACGGCAATCCTACGTGTGAGAAGTCAACGGACTCCATATTGTTATCGTATCAGTAAATAAATAAATGCGATGGCGGTTGGCAATAACCTGAGTATAACCCGCAATCGTGACCAGTATAACATTAGTGTGACATCCTGCAAAGTGCATAAACTATGCCACCAGTAACCACAGCCATCGTAAACATCGTGCCAAGTTCCATAATCTTAATCTTCGTTTTGTAACTCATTATCCTTGCTCCGCAATCCGCAATCTGAATTGCAGTTTTGATGTTTCGCCAATTGAATTAAAATCTGTGTTATCAATTACTCCTTGTGCCTTGTGTGCTTCAAGTGAACGCAGTGCAGGTTCTGCACGAACGCCAACTGATGCAGCGGAATAAGCAGGGTTAGTAACTATGCTAACATCAAACAGCCGTGCAGAATTGATTGTGCGAACATCTTTCCCATCCATCATTGCCCACGAATCAGACACATCAAAGAAACCAAATGACATGCTAACTAAATCACCACGCCTTAACAATTCTACAACATCGTTGCCAAGTGTTGTGTTCGGTGGGTCAAGTTCCATGCGTAACCCGTGGTCATCTTCCCACAGTTTCAACGTGCCTGAACCCAATCTGCCAAGCACCTTGTCATCATCATGGTTGAACAGTGCGTGCACTTCATCATTGTTCTTTAATGATTCTGCAAACGCACCACGTTGAACCTTCTCAACAAACCCGCCAAGGTCATTTGATAAAGAGTCGAACACCACAGGATAACCAACAATCTTTGGAGAAGAAGCTTCTGTGCCTTCATCACGTAATTCCAAATCAAGTGTTGTGCTTAACCTTATTTCTTTTTCATTCATTGTTTCATCACTCATTTTCTTTGCTCCTCTGGATAAGTACCGCAGCACTTTCACTATTCAAAAAACTTTTAGCCCAATTGTCACACGCATCAACACGCAATGTTTGTGTATCAGCATTTGCAACAGCAGACTTCCACGTGTTGACAAGTTCATTGCCAACTACTTTTTCATTAAGCCCCATGTTACGGCAACACGGTTCAAGTATTGATTCCACTTTCTTGCACAACGGCTCATCACCTTGCACAAACATATCCCAATCTTCATTTCCGTCTTTGTTTGCGGTTCTGTTCGATGCGTTGCGTACTATTGCCACCGCCCTGCGAACAGAATCTACCAACCAATTGTCAGGTGGCTTTGGCTGTTCACGCACTTCATCTTCAATAACTTCCGCATCAACATCTGAAAAGTTCAAAGGCATTATGTACTTATCGCCTTCTTCACCAATTGTGTTAAGATTTTCGCGTTTACGTATTTCATTGATTGAAAGCCAACCTGATTCGCGTGCAGTCCTATACGCAGCGTAACGGTCAATGGTATTTCCACGTAACGCTTCTTCTGCAAGAAACTCTGCATAAATACTTCGGTCATCAACGCCCAACAATTTTCTGCTGATTTCTTCTTCCCACCTACGCAGCCAAGGCATCAACGTGCCTTGCATATATTGAATTTGTTGGCTCTCAATATTTGAATAAGTGGCATTACTCAAATCTTGTACCATGTGCGGCGGCATTCGGTAAATGCGGCAAATGTCTTGGAGTGCATACTGCCTTGCCTCTAACCACTGTGCATCACTGTGCGGAATACTTAATGATTGCCATGACATTGATTCTTCAAGAATTGCCGTTTTGCCAAGGTTGCCACTTCCCGAATACATCCCATCCCAACCCTGCCGTAAACGCTTTGCAGCATCTTCGGAAAGTTTTGCAGGATGCGATAACACGCCTGAAGGTCTACTGCTATTTGCAAAGAATGTGCCGCCACTCTTTTCCATGGCTTGACTCATGCCGATAGTTTCACGAGCGTAACCAATGGGGCTGTACCCTTGAATGCCATCGTGTCCAAGCCCTTTGATATGCAGGATGTTTTCGCTTGCTATTCTTGCTTGACCGTTGTAAACATACCAAACTTTGCCATCTGTAATGTCAATTGCCATTTTTTCAGGGGCAAGAATCCATAAACCAATTGGGTCACCTGCCCCGTTGCGTTCTATTTCTGCATAAGCATTTCCGTAAAGAAGAACGTGTGCAGTCATTGTTTCCTTGAACGTGAACGGTGTCATTTCAGGATTTGGTGCAGTGTGGAACAACTTTGCAACGGGATGCGTGTTGATAGGTTCACGCACCATTTCAGAAACGCGTGAATATATTTTAATTGGCAGTGATGCAACATCTTCTGATATTACCCTGACACAAGCAAACACCGCAGGTTGGTGCAAAGCACTGTCCTGCGTGACGGTTTCACCTGAAAAAGTTTCAGCACCTGCGAAAACCGTTTTCCACCAATTGTTATTAGTCAGTTGACTGCGTGTTTCTTTGTCTTTTTCTTTACCTATCCAATTCATCAAACCCATTTATAGAATCTCCATATCTTGCGATTCGTACACGCTGTCTGCACCACCAGTTGCTGCATTGGCTCTGCCAATTCCCATCACTGCTGCAACTAACAAATCTATTCGTTCCGTACTTTTTCGCTTGCTCAATTTTATGTTACCTGCTGCATCTTCTTCCGCAGCACAAACGCTTGCGTTAAATCTTAATACTGGATGACCGCCATGCCTAAACTTTTTACTCATAATCATTGCTTCCAACTGTTTGCATGGGGCACTCATTGACCTGAAACCTTGTCCAAAGAAACCAACCTCAAATCCATCTTGTTCGAGTTGAACCGCAAGTTGAGTTGCGTTCCACCTGTCTAATATTACTTCTCTTATGTTATAGTGGTCTTTATGTAATTCTTGTATCTTCTTCCTGATAAAATCATAATCGACAATATTGCCATCAGTTGCAATTAGTTTGCCTTCATCACGCCATTGAATATATGGAACACCGTCATCATGTTGCCGCTTTGCTATATTTTCATTCGGAACAAAACAATATGGTAACACATCAAAGCCGCCGCCTTCGTCCTCAGTACGTGGAAACACCAAAACCAATGCAGTCAGGTCAAGCGTGGACGATAGGTCAAGCCCTGCATAACAGGCACGACCTTTCAATTCTTCCGCGGTGTAAGGCTGTTCACAGGCATCCCACGCTTCCATTGAAATCCACCTGTGCAGTTGTTCCGTTGGTTGATTCAAGTACAACCGCCTGAATGCGTTTTGATATGATGGCAGTGCTTTTGCCTTTGTGCACTCCTGTTCATAAAACTCTACGGAAACAGTTGTGCCCAAAGACGGGTTACACTTTGCCCACACTTCAGGGTCATCCCATTGTTCATCCTTCTTTGCTGCCCATATTGCAGGCATGAACGCCATATCATTTACCACGCCTTCTTGCACCTGCCGAGCATAGTTGTGCAAGTCACGCCACAACGTTGGCTCTGCTGTACCTGCTGTGGTAATTGCAATGTTCAATGGCTGCGTCCTTGCACCTTGCGATGTAACCAACGCTTCATAAAGTTCTCTTGCATCGGGCTTTGTCCAAACATGCAATTCATCACAGATTACCGCACTTGCATTCAGACCGTGTGCTGTTCTTGAATCTGATGAAAGTGCTTTCATGGTTGAACCTGTACTCGGAACAACAATTGCGTGCCTGTAAATCTTGCAGTGGTTTGATAAATACTCATCCGCTTCAACAAAACTTTTTGCAATATTGAAAACGATGTTGGCTTGGTCGCGGTCTGCTGCTGCTGTATAAACTTCTGCACCTTGTTCTTTATCAGCACACAAACAATACAACGCCAACCCTGCTGCTAAATGACTCTTTCCGCTTTTACGCGGCAACTCAATCAGACTTGAACGGAAACGCCTTGTTCCATCAGGTCGAATCCAACCAAACATATTTGCCACCACTGATATTTGCCAATCAGACAATACAAACTTTTCGCCTGCCCATTTTCCTTTGTGGTGTTTCAAGAACAAGTTGAAAAACTCAACTGCACGCATTGCTTCTTCATTACCAAACGTGCAATCTAAACTCTGTTCAGTTGGGTCGTAATCAGGAAGCAGTAAACTAATTTCTTTATCAGTCATGCACCGAAGTATTTCATCCGTTCATCTTGCTGCTTGCTTTGATTGTCACCAGTTGTTTGCACTCTGCTGCGTGCTGATGGTGTTAAACCAAACTCACATAACAAATCTTTCAACGCCTTGCCTGAGTTTCTAGCAATTGCAACGTATGGTGATTGCTGTAAGTATTTAACTTTACCGTCATCAGTTTTTATTGGGTAAACATCACCATGTTTTTTAATCATGTCATCAGCCCTTCGCCAAGTTGCGTATGTTTCTGCAAGCAAGTACAACGCAATTCCGTCTGCAACTGTTATCACCTTCATGTTTTCAAGCATGGGTACAAGTTGTTCCCAACAATCTTTTGCCATTCCATCAAGACCTGTTGGCATTGGTGGCGGCGAAGGTTCTGGTTGCGGTTCGTTTTTATTTATTTCGCCACGCCAACTTCCACGCAATTTCAATACGTTTGTTGGTGTTGGTTTTGTTCCACGTCTACCCATGTAACTTCTCCTTAATCAAATTAGCGGCAACATCAAAAGATTTGTTGTCATTCATTTTTATCTCTTGTGCACCATGTTCATCTGCTAATCTTTGGCAAAGACTCCTTCGACCACTTACCCAAGATTCATTTTGTTTTGTTCCTCTTTTGTCACGCCTTTCTTTAACTGTTTTCAATTCGCCTGTAAAATGGAACAGCGATAATTCGTAACCACTTTCTTTCAACGCCTGTAACCAACGATTCCTTGCCAACCTATCACCTTCCCAAAGTATGGCAAAACCTTTCTTCGATTGCTGAAAGTATTGCAAAGCGTTTTCTAAATCTTCATAGCATGCCATGCTTAACCTATCTGTTCCATCAAACGTATGACCCATGTAACTTCCCATGACAATCAACTTGTGTTCTGCGTTCTGCATCCACTTTGCCTTGCCAAGTTTATGCAACTCAAAACTAATGCCGTCTATAACTTTACGCATAACGGTTGTTTTGCCAACAGCAGGCTCTCCAATTATCCCAATTGATACTGTCATTGTTTTATCCAATCTAATTTATCTACTGTTCCGCTTTTAACGAAAGATGAAAAACGTTTTTTATCAATCCCGTTATTTACATCTAATCTATAATCTAACGTTTCACTTCTTGCCTGCCAAAAAACATCCCAATCAATTCCATTCCAACTATCACTTCTCACTTGTGTTATTTCTTCGCAAACCCTATCGTTATAGTAACCAAGGTATCTTCCGTGATGTTCTCTAAAAATCTTTTTATATGAACACAAGCACGTTTCCATTGTAAACAAATCAACATCTCTTGACAGTTTCGGGTAACGCTCTTGTGTTTCTTGCAGTATGTCTTTGGCTTTGCATTCAAGCAATTCATACGCGGCTGCTGTTAATTTCTTATCGTAATCCTTATCCATGCCCAACGCTAACAGTAGACCGTTGCGATGGCTTTGACTTCCTTTGTAATCCGATAACATCAATGACGTTGGTTCAACAGGTACGTTGGCAGTGTGCTTCAAGTGCTGCATATAAAACCAAGTCGCATACCTGCCAAACTTATGCAGGTTTGTATTTATTGCTTTCCACATCACATTAAAATTGTTTTCTGGTGTTGAACAACAGTATCTGTTCAGCGTTTCACGCTGCGTATTACTGCCAACAAACTCCTGATAAGATTCAAACATTGCAGGCAAATGACCTTTGTTCCATTTTGTGTCTGTTTGGTATCTCAATCGTTTGTAGTTTTCTGTGTTCCACTTTTCAATTCGGTCTACCGTTGCCAATTCATAGTCTGGAAACTCATTTAACAAAACCCATGCGGTTGGTAAGTGGTAAGTGTTTCCATAAAGCCAACAGAACCATAAACGTTGTTCATCATTGTGTTCGAATCGTTTGTTTAGATAGTTAGTCATCCAAACAGCAGGGTCACAATCTTTGAACATCAAAGACCACGCGAACCAATTTATGAATAGTTCTTTTCGGTCAATACAATTCAACGCAACCACCCCTACCCTTTCTATTGATTGCTTTATAAATAACAGGGTCGATGTAATCGTAATTACCGTCACTGATTTTATCGCCTTCAATCCTGAATATACTTAACGAACAACCTGATTTTTGCTTACCCCAAAACATAAAACCAATCTTTGTGTAAAAACCTACTGAGTCTATTTCCGATGAAACGCGAAAGTATCTTGCACCGTCACTAATTGCTTGCACTAAAGAAGCTTCGCACAACATCCGTGCAGCCCCACAACCACGATGTTTATGAAACGTATGCAGCAGTTGAAGGTTGGCTGTAAATGGTTTCCTGCACGCAACAGTTGTTATTATTGCTGACATCAGTTCACCGCCATCATTAAAAACACCAACACATAATTCCCACTTCCCTAACCAATCTGCTTTTGAAACAAATGTTTTTGCAAACGCATCTTCTTTACTTTCACTAATAGAAGATACGAACAGTTCCTTTGTGCAACTAGATAACTTCAACGTATGTCCTCACTTTCTTGCCGCGTTTATCATCGTACTTAGTTTGTTTCCAACCTTCCAGTTGTGACCGTGACCAAATCATTGGCGGGAAATTGTAATTGTTTTTTAGAATTAAATCTGCTACCGAATCGCCGTCATTCAGTGCCGCGTTAATAAAGTCATGAACAAAGCGGAAACACGATTCAAGTTGACTTTGCACAAGCGTGCCCCTGAACAAACGAAACTCAATAGTGTCCAAGTGTTTTAAGCAGTAAGTATTTATTGCATACCGAAACGGTCTACCCATTGACACACCGTCTTTCCCTGCTGCGTGTAACTTGATAAACGAATCAAAATCATGTGACAATTCCATTATGTTGTTGCACATATAATCAGGCATAGGTCTGCCACCATCCCATTTAAGATAACGCTTTGCACCTTTAACCAAACTCATTTCTTCCAGTTCATGGAAACCATACGCACATTGAATTGCCGTGTGTTGGTTTTCTTTTATGTATCCAATCAGTTTCTTCAAAGACTTAATATCATCTTTTAAGAATGGAACGCGGCAATGGATGTGTGTATGACATGTTGCACTTACAGTTGGCTGATAAGATAACTTCTTAAAATAATCTTCTAGTTGAAAATACCTTACGACTTGTTCATGCCAAGTACGTGTTGGCGTTGTGTTTATTTCACCACCAAACTTCGGTTCAATGCCAAGCGGGTCTGCACAAACATTCTTATAAGGCTCAACCAAGTTTATAATGTCACGTTCTGAGTATTCCCATTGACCAAAGTAGTTTGGTATTGCTATTGTTCTTGGCACATCGCCCCACTCAATTTCCATGCCATAAGTAAAGTCATCTGTTTTATACATGTTGCCAATCCTCTTTCGCACAAGTGTATGGTTTTGGATTTGTCAAGCCTGCTCTAATTGCAATGTCCTGTGTTGATGTTATGTACCTTGCGTTATTTGTATCTGAATAATACAAAGGTCGTTTCCCATTTCTATAACCGATAATTGTTTTATCGCAACGTAACTCACATACCGAAAAACTACTTTCCTTCCAAACTTCAAAAGGGTCTTTGTTACACAGCAAACTTTCATGTAACAACTGCGTGTCATTTCTAGTTGAACATCGGAAGCCGTAAAGTTCTTCCCATTTTTCTGGCAACTCTTGACTGATAACGCCGTTGTGTACTATGGATAAAACTTCATTTGCTATCGGTTGGTTGTCCTTAATTTCAGAAGTCGAATACCTGCAATGACCAATCAGGTACATGTTGCCATCTTCATTGACCATCTCATTAAAGTTCAAGTGCCTGCGTAAGAAAACATCCGCAGAGCATTCTTCTTTAATCGTGCAGACCTTTCCACCACTTACCCATGAAGCACCTGTTGCATGGCATCCACGAACCTTAGAATGCAAAAACAGATTACGCAACAACTCAAAATCTTTTACAGTTGGTTCTTTTATCAATGCACCGATAATTCCGCACATCTAATTAGTTTCTATCGTCAATTTCTTTTGACTTCTTATTTGCTAATTCTGATGCACGCTTGTTCCAAAACTGTATTTCCTGTTCAGTAGTTAAACATTCCCACATCTTTTCTAACGAATACCAAACAATCGTATAACGTTCGCCGCCGTCATTCAGTTTCTTAATTGGTGAAACACCGTGCAATCTTGATTGCCCATCGAACAACGTCATGCTTCCATCTGATATTTCTAATGCCAAATCATATTCTGGTATTACAAGGAAGCCGCCATCAATCCATTTCTTCAAACCAAGCATTGCAGACCAAGCACCTACAAAATTACCGCGGTCGAAATGGTAAGGCATCTGTGAAGTCTTGTTAACAATTCCACTGGTGAACATTGAGTCTGCAAGATGAAAACGACTTTCAATCAACTCATCAGTTTTTTCTTTGTGTGCTTTGGCTGCAACTGGTGCAAGTTCATTGTATATCTGCGTTACAACTTCTGTCCACTCACATAAAAATTGGTGCATCTGAGGATGCTGCAACCCTAATGCCGCTACGTTGCAGGGCATGTTTCGCATATTGATTCTTGGTTGATAACCAAAGATTTTGCATGTTGACTTCATTGCATATTTAATGGTTGTACGTGTCGATGTATTCCACGTTACAGTGTCCATTGCTTTTCTTAACGGCTCAACATCAACACCAGTTTCTGGTTGGTATATAACAACAGGCTCACCATCTAAAGTAAACACCGTAGGTTCTGAACATATTATTCCCACATCGTCAACGCTTGCGTAATTGCCTAACAATGACTTTGTGTCAACATCCTTTAGGGTTATCTCTTTATATTCCATAACCTATTTCATTCAATAAAGCAATCATAACATCGGGATAAGATTCCATACCTCTTTTTGTTTTTTCAGTTTCAAGTGCGTCAACAACCTTGCCGTATTTTTTAATATCGAAAAATAACTGAATCGTTTTGATTGTATTGTTTTCATATTCTTCTTTGCTTTTATTAAATCCATACGGGAAGTCTGATGTTTCGGTTGGAGTAACTTCCAAATCACTAAGCGTTGATAACATTTGGTCGATTTCACCTTTGTTAAATCCTAGTGCATCCATGTCAAAACCATCTTTGCTTAGTTCTGCCATCGTGTTTGCAAGACTTTCGTTATCCCATGCGGATAACTCACCAGTGCGATTGTCAGCAATTGCGAACCCTGCCTGCTTTGCTGCGGTCAATGTGGTCACGACAACATCAATTTCTTGCCAACCTAATTGCATCGCAGCAACCAAAGTACCATTTCCCGCGATGACTTTATTTTCTTTGGTTATGACAATCGGTTT
>TARA_R110000851_G_scaffold69234_9_pt1 | contig 12577 bp, 18 predicted proteins | sample TARA_R110000851 | Tara Oceans TARA_R110000851 (sample SAMEA4397627) | marine metagenome | biome: Polar Biome; feature: [DCM] deep chlorophyll maximum layer (ENVO:01000326); material: water (ENVO:00002006), including particulate matter (ENVO:01000060) such as... | depth 17 m | reverse complement strand
GAAGATCGAGCAAATTGGAAACCATGTTTTCTATAAGAAAAAGGACGACATGAAACCACTTGCTCGACCCGCAGACTTTGCGGAACTATTGGAAGAGGCACACGTAAAACAATTATTAGAGGAGGGCAGACATTGAACGTTATAAAAACAGATGCTTATAAAACGTCACAGGTAAGAAAAGGAAACGTCTACCAGTACTTAGATGCCGACGAAACACACTGGCTTATTGAAGAAGCTATTAAGTTAGGACGGTGTGACGTAGGTTTAGTGATAGCATCCATTGTTAAGGATGCATATCATGAGGAGAACGAGCATGGGTAGAATGAAACAAATGTTTATTGAACATGAAGAAAAAATGTTTGAAGCTACCATGCAAGAATGTCCCGAGTGCCAAGGTGCAGGGAACGTGGAGGTTGATCATTATCATCGACAATCTTTTGACGTACCGTATGGAGACATCTATACAACAAATGAAATGTGCGACAACTGCTCTGGTGAGGGCGTAATAGAAGGAGAAGAACAGTGATTAATCTTAAAGAAGTATGGCAGCGGGTCATGGGAAAAAGAAATAGACCCCATGAGATGACCCGCAAGGAACAAATTCTGTATGCGTTGAGCCGAGGTAAGGGCACAGCGCGACAGCTATCGGATCGGATGGGATTATCTTTATCGATTGTCAGAACGAACTTAACCGGACTGAAGAAAAAAGGTTTGATTAGGGACAGCGGGCAAGACACAAATATAAATCCTTCTTTTGCTGGGCAAGAAACTATATGGGAAGCAGTTAAGTAACAAGGATCTTGCTGTCTGTACCCATATAGTATATGAACAATCAATAACCAAAGGAGGGCACATGCCTAGGAAAAATGAACCGCGGTTTTGTAACGTTGCGTTACTGCCAGAAGACCACATCTTGCTAAAGAAGTTAGCGGATGAGGAGCAGAGATCGATGACCCGACAACTGTCAGTCATCATAAGAAAAGAAGTTGCAAAGCAGGGAGAAACTGTTACCGTATAGGTATGAATTTCCTCTTCACAACTCGGCCCCTTAAATGGGGCCATTCTTTTTTGTTGGACGAACCGGAGGATCCAGATCCAAGAGATGATCCTCACGATGAGATGTTACCACCCCCACCTAAGAAAAAAGACGAGATAGATTATGCAAGGGTTCCTACCTACCAATAAAGATATAACTGTTTGGTTTAGTTGCGGTGTAGCTTCGGCTGTCGCTGCGAAATATACTTTAATGCGGTACGGTGAGCACAATCGAATCAGGATTGTTAACAATCCTGTCAAGGAAGAACATGAAGACAACCAAAGATTTTTAAAAGATGTAGAGACCTGGCTTGGCGTGAAGATAGAACAAGCGATATCAAAAGAATTTCCTGAGTATTCTGCGGAAGAAGTATGGAAGAAATATAAATACATGGCTGGAATAGCAGGAGCTCCATGTACCATGCGTCTTAAAAAACATGCACGGCAGCAATGGGAACAACGAAACAATTCAGACCACATTGTATTAGGTTTTACTTACGAGGAAAAGAACCGGGCATCGAGGTTTAAACTTACAGAAAGAGATACACTTATTCCCGTGTTGATAGATGAGAAGTTAACGAAGCAAGATTGTTTTGATGTAATAGATAAAGCTGATATCAGACCTCCAAAGATATACGAGCACGGTTTTCCAAATGCAAATTGCATTGGATGTGTTAAAGCAACTTCGACTACCTATTGGAATTTAGTAAGGCAAGAGTTTCCAGAAGTATTTAAACGCAGGGCGGATCAATCCAAAGAGATAGGAGCTAAGTTAGTTCGGTATAAAGGTACGAGGATTCAGCTTCATGACTTGCCAGAGACAGCCAAAGGACATTCGATAAAAACTTACAGAAAAAAATTGCAGGGAGAATTGTTTGACTGCGGTATTTTCTGTGAAGAAAAGTAATTACCTACCAATGAACCTAGTTCTTTCTGGTCGGTTAGTAAAAAGAAACCAAGCGTAATTATCTTTGCCTCTGATTTTATTTTCCTGCCAGTACAACCGACCGACTGACCATACGCATCGACATTGCTTCATGAATTTACCCATGCGTTTGTTATGCATGACATCCGAAGGAAGAAGCAACATCGTTGGAAAGATTGTAGGTAGGTACGAGAGCAGAGGTTCGAGGTCCTTCCATTTATAAGGCGGGTTGGTTACGAACAAGGCACTGTATTGGTGATGTTTTATTTTTCCTGTCTCATCTTCTTCAATGAGATCACTTAACTTTAAAGTTAATGCATCCTTTAATAACCCACCGCTTGCTATTCTTTCAAACTCCAGGTCACTAGATCCAATGCAGTTTGCAAAGGGAGACAAGAGATCTATGAGATGTCCTTCTCCGCAGCAAGGTTCGTAATAACTTTTCCCTGTGAGGAATTGTTTCACTGGCTCGATGGCAGATGGATCTATAGTTGGATAGAAGTCTCGTTCAATTCTTTCAAAGTCAGATCTCTTACCCATTAGAAGTTCTTCTTTTGGTTTGATCTTCCCGTTCGACCTTTAACTATATGCTCTGGAGTTTTTTCATACCCCCGGATCTGCGTGACGTTTCCCCGTTTCATTTCTTTTAGAAACGCTGAAGCTGCGCCAAGACTTATTCCCATTTGTTCTGCTAGAATTTTAGGTGCCGTTAATTTATTTCGTAAACCTTTTTTATAATCAACAATCGTTTCGATTATATCATCGTGCCCTGTGGGCTCAAACTTAGCCATTGTCTTGCCTCCTCTCCTAATACTATTGCCCCTATATTTATTTTATTTCTTAATGCATTAACAATCTTTTCGTCTATAGTTCCCTCGGATATTAGATCGACATACGTTACTTTATTTGTCTGCCCTATACGATGAGCTCTGTCCTCTGATTGAATCCTAGTTTCTAGATTGTAATCATTCGCATAGTAAACGACAAGGTTAGCTTCCGTCAATGTAATACCATAGCCTGCGGTAGCAGGGTTGCCGACAAAGAAACGTAAGGGGGATTTCTTATCTTGAAAACTTTCCACAACTCTTTGTCTTTCGTTGTCGGATGTATCGCCATAGAAAGATGCAGCGGTTCCTTCACCAAACTTTTTGTTTAACATCGAAACTATCTGTTGGATGTCGTATCGAAACCTGGACCAGATAATAGCTTTGCCGTTATGTTCTTCTGTGATCTCTTCCAATGCATTCATTCTTTTAGATGTAAAGTATCTCATCTCTCCATCGTCAGTCTTGAGGTGACCAGACAACACTTGCTGTATGCGAATCATCTGTGTGATAACGGCTGGAGCCGTGACCATCTCTCCATCGTCAAGTAAAAGCATAGCTTTCTTTTGTAAGTCTTGATACATCCTTGTCTGTTCATCTGTTAACGACACATACCTGGCTGTATATGTTTTCTCTGGCAGATCCAAACAGTCCTGCTTCAAGACCCGATAGGCAAAGCTATCAATTCTTTCTGTCAGTTCATCGAGGTTCTTGTACCCCACGATTTGTGTAAAGGATCGAGCACCGAAGGATCTCTTGGCAACCACACCGTATCTGAATTGAAAATGGTAGTATGATTCGTATCCCAACAATCCCTTACGCAACAACTCTGTCTGAGCAAAAATATCCATAGGACTTTTTGTTATGGGAGAACCAGTAAGGATACGTTTGTAGTTGAAACCTTGAGCAATCTTCATTAGATTCTTAGAACGTTTGGCCTTGTGGTTCTTGATGGTGGTTGATTCGTCTACTGCTACAAGCCCGTAGTTGCCTAGTGACTTAGACATCCACTCCCCTGCTACCTTTCCCTTCACAGTTGAAAAGGATTCCACATTCATGACAAAGATAGTAAGACCAGAGAAAGGTTCCTTCACCGATTGGATCTCTGCCTTTTGTTTTTTGTTTGGTCCAGACACCCATCGAATCACCCGGTGCGGTACGTCCTCAGACATGTGCTCGGGTATTTCTTTAGCGACCCAATTTCTATATACTCCTTTAGGTGCAATGATGAGAGCGAAGTTTATCTGCCCCGCAAGAAACAACATACCTAGTTCATCTATTAAAACTTTGGATTTACCTGTCCCCATTTCCATAAAGTAACCAAACTCTTTTTTACCTCGAGCTTGATCCAAAGCAGCAAGCTGATGGTCGAATGGTTTTAATTTAAAATTGTACTTGACACTCATGATTAACCTCCTATAAGCTCTACCGTATGGATTAAACAATTAGTTGTCAATCCTAAAACTTAAACCCTGAAGAGGAGATACTTTATGAGTGACGATATATTCGAAGACATGTTTGACACGGCTGGTACGTTAGACAATGTTGATACAGACACCAGTAAATCTCTTGCGAATATTGTGAGGCAGATCGATGGCAAGGACCAAGAGATAGAGGATGCCGAGCAGCATCTTAAACTTCTCAAATCAGAGAAGCATAAGCTCGAGACAGAGCAGGGTCCACAACTCATGGCAGAGATGGGACAGAGCGAGGGAACGTTTGATGGTATTAAAGTGTCAGTTGACACGGTACTCCATGCATCTATTCCGGTGGCTCGCAAGGACGAAGCGTATTCTTATTTAAGATCTATAGGTGAAGACGACATAATAAAGAACGTTGTGTCTATGGATTTCGGTAAGGGCGAAGACAATGTCGCGGGAGATATTGTTGGTAAGTTAGAAGAGATGGGGTTCTATCCTTCAACCAAGACTTCGATCCATCCTAGTACCTTAAAGTCTAGGATTAAACAGTGCATGGAGAAGGGCAAGACCATAGATCTAGATTTACTAGGTGCCTATACATTTCAAAAATTAACTACGAAGAGGAAAGCATAATGGCTAACGCAGTAGCAGAAGCAAAGAAGACAGAGATGTCCGTTGAATTAATGGACGACATCTTTGATAGTGCAGGAGAAGGAACAACGTTTAGTGCAGACGAGATGCAGATGCCACGCATCAAGTTGCTCCAGAAGATGTCACCTGAGATTGATAAGAAGGATGCTAAGTACATCCAAGATGCCGGTGCAGGGGACATGGCTAACGATGTGACCAAGCAGTTTTGGGATGGAGAGAAAGGCATGACGATTGTGCCAGTATACCAGACCACAAGCTACACCGAGTTTGTTCCCAAGGAACAAGGCGGTGGTTACATTGGTACGGTTAACGCCAGTGACCCTCGGTTAGCTCAGACGGAACGCAATGGATCGACTGAAACTTTTAGGGACAACGGCAATGAGCTTGTTAAATCTGACGATAACTATTGTTTGATTGTTGCAGAGGATGGATCGTATTCCCCTGCCTTGATAGGCATGAAGTCTAGCTCATTGAAGGTGAGCCGTAGATGGAAGACACAGATAGCTTTACAATCTGTTAAGCATCCGAAGACAGGCAAACAGGTTAAGCCTGCATTGTTTGCAACCATGTGGAAGCTAGGATCTGTAGAGGAAAGCAGAGACGGTAACACCTGGAGTATTTATACAATAGAAAAAATCGGTTTAGTTAATAGCCGAGATCTATTACAAGAGGCTAAGACCCTGCGTGTATCTATTGCGTCGGGTCAGGTAAAAGCTACCCCGGAGAATACCTCCTCCCAGGTTTCCGGTAATGGTTCGCCGTCCTCTATGAAGGACAATGACATACCATTTTAAGGTAGCTTTGAGGGGGGAGTGGGTTTTTTTGAGTGATTCCTTTCGAACCCACTCCCTTTCTTTATGGAGGAAAAATAGATGACACTAGCACAGAGAATGCTTTCTGTATTTGAAGGCTGCAAGGTTGCTCATGGTACAACAACCGTGGGTCGAGTAGGACGCAACGGAAAGGCTGATGCAGACAGCCGTATTATCCGTGAACCTTTGACGGAAGAAAAGATACAGCAACACCTTGATGGTAAGCAGGGTATTGGTGCCATACCAATTAATGAAGATAACATGTGCAAGTGGGGAGCCTTGGACATAGATGTATATGATCTAGATCAAACAACTCTCCAAAAGAATATACAAAAGTTAAAGCTACCGTTGGTTCATTGTCGATCTAAGTCTGGAGGGGCACACCTCTACCTTCTACTTAAACAATACGAGCAAGCAGCGGTGGTGCGAGAATATTTATTAGAGATGGCTGTTGCGTTGGGACACAGTGGGTGCGAGATTTTTCCCAAGCAAGATAAGATTCTATCGGAGCGAGGAGATGTGGGAAACTTTCTTAATCTACCTTACTTTAACGCGGAGTTTCCGCAGCGGTTTTGCTACAACAAAGACGTTGAAGCTATGACCCTTGAGGAGTTCGAGAAAGAACTAAGCAGAAAATCTCTAAAGGTTTCTCAGTTAGAGAAGTTACGGTTCTCCGGTACTCGCCAATACTTCACGGATGGACCACCATGCCTTGAACATATCTTTGCTGATGGCCCTGTCTCTGATGATCGAAATAAGAAGTTGTTTATGTGCGGTGTATACTCCCGGTACAAAACTCCAGATGATTGGGTTGCTCATTTTGAATCTATGAACAGGCAACTGTTTACGGAACCTCTTGATACTAAAGAAGTTATGACCTTGCAGAAGTCTCTTGAGAAGAAGGAGTACTTCTATACTTGTGAACAGGAACCGTTCAAGAGTTACTGTGATAAAGGACTATGTATGTCCCGTAAGTTTGGGGTCGGGGATCAAGGTCCGGAGATGCCTGTCGTTGGTAGCTTGACTACTTTGTTATCAGAACCTCGGCTATACTTCTTGGATGTTGCAGGGAAACGGGTCCAGTTAGCGACCGAGCAGCTTCAGAACCAAATACTTTTTCAACGGGCTTGTATGGAACAGATTTCTATTATGCCTCCCACCATAAAGCCTGCGAAGTGGCAGGCACTTATGTCAAGGATGTTGACTGAGAGCACCAAGATCGAGGTGCCAGAGGAACTTACACTAAGCGGTCAGTTTAAAGAATTGCTACGTCAGTATTGCACCAGCCGTATTAAAGCACACCATCCCGAGGAGTTACTTCACGGTAAGCCTTGGACAGAAGATGGAGTAACGATGTTTCAGATCTCTGGTCTTATGGAGTTTCTAAACAATCGCAGATTTACTTACTTCACCAGGGCACAGGTTCAGGAACAGTTGAAGCGAGTAAATAATAACCAAGATTGCCATAGGCATAGGAGCGTTAAGAAGGATGACGGATCAAGAAGCACGGTTCGGGTATGGGCGATACCATCCTTTGAGACAATAGAAGTTGATTTACCTACAGAGGAGACAAGAGATGAAATCCCATTCTAAATTATTAAGGATCGGAGAAGTAAGCGAGTGGATAAATGTATCCCATTCTTCCATCTATAAGTGGGTGGAACAAGGAAGGTTTCCGCCACCGATTAAACTAGGAGATGACGAGACTAAAAGACAGTCGGCTCGATGGGTCGAGGAAGACATTGAACAATGGATTAAAAACAAAAGGAGTAAAGATGACTGAGCTACAGATGATTCGAGGATTAATCCCAGCGCAGTATAGAAAAGTTCAAGAGGCTATAATTGAGTCTAAACGCTGCGGTAATCCCAAGATGTTACAACAAAAAGAAGAAGGGCTGAAAGAACTCTTTCGATTGGTTGAGGAAGAGCTATCACTGTCATGCAATTTTAATTCTCGTAGGCAGACAGGTTCTATATTGTGACACGTTTCGCCGTCCCAAGATCAATAAAAACTGTTCTCAAGAGTCCACGTTTCATCTTAAAGAACTTGTTTGACGAGGTGTCTTTAGACTCAGACAGTGTAAAGAACATTCAGGCAGAAGGTTCTGCGGAGAAAAACGTGGCTCAAATAGGTGCAGTTAAAGAGCTTTTAGATGTTCTTATGCCACGGGAAAAAGATGTAATCAATCGCAGGTATTATGAGAATCAAACCCTTGAAGAAGTAGGCAAGGTCTACAGTTTAACAAGAGAACGCATGCGTCTTATAGAGATTAGGGCACTGCGAAGGATGCGGAGGAGATCTATAGCGTTGGGTTATGGCAATCGAGAAACAATACGAAGAAGAAAAGAAAGTTTGCATTGCCACGATGATTGCCAAATTTATTATTATGGTTTTTATTTTAAAGCAAGCCAACAAGTTAGAGATTTATGGGAGGATTAAATGATAAACAATAGCCGACTTATCCTTGGACCACCTGGCTGTGGCAAGACCTATACATTGATAGGTCTTGTTAAGGATGCTTTGCAGCGAGGGGTACATCCTTCTCGCATAGGTGTTGTTTCTTTCACGACGAAAGCTATCGGAGAGTTCGTTACAAGATCATGCGCTCAGTTTAACTTAGAACGGAAAGACTTCCCTCACTTCAGAACTCTTCATGCAACGGGCTATCACGGTCTAGGTTTACAGACGACAGATGTTATGGGTAGAGATGACTATAATAAAGTAGGCGATATGCTTGGCTTAGATTTCTATGGAGCAGATTTTATCTCCCCCCATGATGGGGTTATACTTCCTTCGATAGGAGGATCAGGGTCCAAGTATCTTCAGATGATTATGAGAGCAAGCTATCGCCAGGTTTCTTTAGACGAAGAATACAATTACACAGATGATAGATCTTTATTCTATGACAAGCTTGTTCAGATCGACAAGCAACTTATTAGATACAAAGAAGAGAACTTGAAGTTTGATTTCTGTGATATGATTAAGAAGTACCCTGAGTTGGTTGCTCCTCCTAGTTTAGATATGCTTATCGTTGATGAAGCACAGGACTTAACTCCATTACAGTGGAGCATGGTTAGTTTCATGGCAGACAACTCAGAGGAGACAATCATTGCAGGAGATGATGACCAAGCTATCCACCGTTGGACGGGCGTAGATGTCCACAGACTGATGGAAGTTTCTGATAGGGTAGATGTACTTAAACAATCCTACCGCCTGCCCCACGCCGTCTGGAGCCTCGCTACGCGGATATCTAGACGTATACCAGACAGGATGGAGAAGGAGTTCTTTCCACGGGAAGAAGACGGTAACGTTACTCGGGTGTTTAGTTTGAGAAGTGTGCCTTTGCACGAAGGATCATGGACACTCATGGCAAGAACGAATGGATATGCCCAAGACATGGCAGACCAGCTACGAGAGTGGGGCTATTACTTCTCTGTTAAAGGTAAGACTTCTGTTAGCAGGGAGACACTTGATGTGATGTCGGTATGGAAAGATCTTCAAGAAGGAAAGGAAGTTGGTATTGGTAGACTGACTAGTTTTTATAAGGGAGTATCTAAGACTGGAGAGGATGCCGTTGTTAAAAGAGGATCTATTAAATTGTTTGATGCCACGGCACCGGATGATCTGTTAACATACGATAAACTCGTTAGTCAGTATGGGTTACTCGCTCCACTTACAAGGAATGCTGCGAGTATTGCCAGACTAAGTGAAGAAGAAAGGTTATACATTAGAGCTATTGAACGAAGGGGGGAGTCTATAGAGGACGAGCCTAGAATAAAACTATCAACTATTCACGCTATGAAAGGAGGAGAGGACGACAATGTTGCGGTGTATACAGGATCCACCAAGGCATGTCTGGAAGGAAAACACCCAGAAGATGAGCATAGAATTTTCTATGTCGCCGTAACTCGAGCGAAAGAAAATTTATATATAATAGAGTCAGATAAAAAATACAGGTACATAGTATGAAAAGAGATGAGATCTTAAAAGAGGCAGAGAACCTTATTAATGGAGACAGAGCAAAAGATTATGGGGAAGCAGAAGTTAACTTTGAAAGAATAGCAAGCGGGTGGAATGTCATAATAGAGGGAGCTCTTAATAACCCAGGATATCTAACTCCAAAACATGTTGCACTGATGATGGATTGGGTAAAGACGGCGAGGTTAATTGAGACGATAGACCATGACGATTCTTGGGTTGACAAGGCGGGGTATAGTGCTTTGGGCGGAGAGTTTGAATGAGACAAGAGGAAATGTTTGAAAAAGATAAGATCATTGCCGAGCAAATGAACCAAGGCAAGGAACTGTTCTGGAATAAACCAACCAGTTATCCAGACCTTACTCAATGCAAGCAGATAGCTGTTGACCTCGAGACTTCGGATCCTAACATCAAGTCTGGCCCCGGTTGGGCAAGGAACGATGGGTTTATCGTTGGCATAGCTGTGGCAACTTCGGATGAGTCTTGGTACTTTCCTATCCGACATGAGAGTGGCGAGAACCTAGATCCAAAGATCACGATGAAGTGGCTCAAGAAACAGATGGCTACTCCACACATAGATAAGATCATGCATAACGCTACCTATGATGCAGGATGGTTGAGGGCAGAAGGGGTCGAGGTTCAAGGAAGAATAATCGATACCATGATAACCGGGGCGATAGTTGATGAGAACCGTTTTTCATACAGCCTTAATAACTTGGGTCGTGATTACTTAGGAGAAACAAAGAACGAGAAGCTCCTGCGTGTAGCAGCTGCGGAGTGGGGCATTGATCCCAAGGCTGAGATGTATAAACTTCCAGCCGAATACGTTGGTGCGTATGCCGAACAGGATGCCGTTCTTACCATGAAACTATGGAAGACGTTAAGCACGGAGATTGAGAAGAAAGATCTTTGGGGCATATGGAACCTGGAGACAAGCCTTATACCTATGATGATTGACATGCGTATGAAAGGTGTGCGTGTGGATCTAGACAGTGCGGAGAAAGCAAAGGTTGTTCTTAAAAAGAAAACCAAAGACTTAAGAGATTGGATTAAATCTAAGACAGGAGTTGCTATTGAACCTTGGGCAAGTTCCTCGGTGCAACATGTCTTTGAGTCTTTAAACTTAACATACCCTAAGACGGAAGCTGGTGCTCCTTCTTTCACAAAGCAGTTCTTATCTGCTCATCCGCATGAGGTGTGCCAATCCATTGTTAAACTTAGAGAGTTTGATAAGGCTGACTCAACGTTCATAGATACAATACTAAAGCATGAGCACAAGGGTAGGATCCATGCCGAGTTTCATCAGTTAAGAAGTGACGATGGCGGTACGGTTACTGGTCGGTTCTCTTCCTCTAATCCAAACCTCCAACAAATTCCTGCCAGAGATCCTGATATCAAGAAGATGATACGAGGGTTGTTCATACCAGAGGAAGGAACAAACTGGGGATCCTTTGATTACTCAAGCCAAGAACCAAGGCTCTTGGTACACTTCGCAGCCAGCGTCGGTAAGTTTAAACATGCTATGGTTGATAACATTGTGAAGGAGTACAACAATGGAGACGTTGATCTACATCAGATGGTTGCAGACTTTGCAGGCATTACCCGGAAGGAAGCCAAGGTTGTTAACTTAGGTATTATGTATGGCATGGGCAAGGGTAAGTTAGCGAATCAGTTGGGTGTGTCTGAGGCGGAAGCAGCAGAAGTTCTTGCTACGCACAAAGAAAAGGTTCCGTTTGTTAAAGACCTTGCGGAACTAGCAAGAAAACAAGCAGCGGATTTCGGTCTTATCCGCACGTTGCTAGGACGACGATGTAACTTTCATTTATACGAGCCCACTACTTTTGGGTACAAGAAACCACTTCCTCTTGAGCAGGCGAGGAAGGAATACGGCATGAGTTTAAGAAGAGCATTTACTTACAAGGCTTTGAATAAACTTATTCAAGGTTCGGCTGCGGATCAAACAAAGAAAGCTATGGCAGACTGTTACAACGAGGGACTTTTGCCTATGTTAACCGTTCATGATGAGTTATGTTTTTCTGTAGAGGGAGCCGATCAAGCACGACGCATCAAGGACATAATGGAAAATGGGTTGTCGGATGTCTTGAAAGTTCCCTCGAAAGTAGATCAAGATATTCCTGCCCTTCAAGGTAAACCAAATAATTGGGGAGAAGTAGAATGAAACATCTTAATATATCAGATAATTTTAAATCACTTGGTTTTAAAGACATGCATCAAGAACAGATAAGGACGTTAATGGGACTTATGAATCTGGCTGCGGATAATGCAGGAGCTCTTGATGATGTTCTAAAGACCGAACTAAAAGACAGTCATATGAAAGCTCTTGAAGACAAAATGAATGATGTGATGATAGTCTTTGGAGGCACTGGCGTAACAGTTGAGGAAGACGATCCTTTAACTTAAATTCATAAAGGGATTTACATCAGGAGCAGGAGCCGAGGATCTAGATACGTTATCCGGAGCTAACGACAATCCTTTCATGTCTCTTTGAATTTGTTTAATATTTAGTCTGATGTTTCTGTACTCATCATATATTCCTGCGCGTTTCATCTTCGCTATGTTGTCATCACTAACGGTAAAGGGTTCAAACCTTCCTTTTAAAATACCTTTTACCCCGCCTATCTTAAAAGTTTTAAATAATTTTTTCTGTTCTCTGTCCGACAAACCAAGAGTTCTTATATCTTCTACAAGTTGATAGTATTGTTTATCCACTCTTAACTTCGTGTTGTTAGCTTTTTCAAATGCTTCTTCCAGACTGTCGGACGTAGCATTAAAATCATCTGTAACTGTATTAAACATTCTCTTGGCATCTGTCTGTGCTCTTTGAAACGACCTGGCTTTGTATCGTAAAGATCTTTTAGGATCAAATTCTAAATTACTTATTCCTGAAAACTGTCGAATCATTTCGTCTT
>TARA_R110000851_G_scaffold141976_1_pt1 | contig 12599 bp, 12 predicted proteins | sample TARA_R110000851 | Tara Oceans TARA_R110000851 (sample SAMEA4397627) | marine metagenome | biome: Polar Biome; feature: [DCM] deep chlorophyll maximum layer (ENVO:01000326); material: water (ENVO:00002006), including particulate matter (ENVO:01000060) such as... | depth 17 m | reverse complement strand
CCCGACATCCTGCTCCCAAAGCAGGCGCGCTACCAGACTGCGCTAATCCCCGTTATCACACTAAACCCTCATTTCGAGAGCAGCGCATAATACTGACGCCAACCCGCTTCGTCAATCAAAAAGCCCGATCGGGTGCCGCCGGTTATTCGCTTCACAGACAAGAGGCGAAGTGCGAAAATGCGTGGCTTTACACCCGGACTCAGGAGTCATACCCACCATGGCAGCAATCATTCTCGATGGCAAAGCCGTCGCCCAACAGACCGAGGCCGAACTGAGCGAACGGGTGGCGCGACTGAAACAGAAAAGTGGTGGCCAGGCACCGATTCTCGCCACCATTCTGGTGGGCGGCGACCCGGCATCAGCCACTTATGTGAAAATGAAGCAAAATGCCTGCAAGCGCGTGGGCATGGAATCCATCGCGGTAGACATGCCCGACTCCACCACCACTGAACAGCTACTGGCCAAAATTCAGGAGCTTAATACCAACCCCAACTGCCATGGCATTTTGTTGCAACACCCGGTACCGGAACAAGTTGACGAGCGTCTCTGTTTCGACAGCATAGCCCTGGAAAAGGACGTGGACGGTGTCACCTGCCTCGGTTTTGGCCGCATGGCTATGGGTGAATTCGCCTATGGCTCTGCCACACCCCAGGGCATCATGCGTCTGCTGGCCGCCTATGATATCCCCCTGACAGGCAAGCACACCGTCGTCGTCGGCCGCAGCCCGATTCTAGGCAAACCCATGGCCATGATGTTGCTCAATGCCAATGCCACAGTGACCATTTGCCACTCCCGCACAGAAAATTTACCGGCAATTATCGGTGGCGCTGATCTGGTGGTCGGCGCAGTGGGAAAACCCGAATTTATCAAGGCCGACTGGATCAGGGATGGCGCAGTGGTAGTGGATGCCGGTTACCATCCCGGCGGTGTCGGCGATATCGAACTGGCGCCCCTGCACGATCGCGCTGCCGCCCTCACCCCGGTACCGGGTGGTGTCGGCCCCATGACCATCAACACGCTGATCCTGCAGTCCGTTGATGCCGGTGAGAAAAAACTGGGCTGAACAGCCACCATCGATTCCGATAGCGATTGTCGTCGCTCCTGCCCTGCTCTAGGATAAAGAGATAAACGCACGACAGGATATCATCATGATAGCGAAGCGACTGGTCGCCCACCGGGGCTACCCCAGGCACTACCCGGAGAACACCCTGCTCGGTATGAGCAAAGCAATTGAAGCCCGGGCAAAATTTATCGAGACTGATATCCTCTTCAGCGCCGACCAACAGCCGGTGCTTTACCACGACACACTCATGACCCGTATCAGCGGCGTGGAAAATGCCATTCATCTGTTGACGCTGGATGAACTGCGCCAAAATCCGGCCCACGAACCGGAGCGGCTGGGTCAGGCGTTCGTCGGTGAGCACATCACGCCTCTCTCGGCGCTGGTCGGGTTGCTGTCGGAGCATCCCAATGTCACGGCTTTTATCGAGCTGAAGCGCACCGGACTGGAAACTGTTGGTATCGACAATGCTTACCGCATTGTCACCGAGATACTTGAACCGGTTATCGGGCAGTGCGTACTGATCAGTTTCAGCGACGAATTTATCCAATATGCCCACGAACAGCAGTTTCCCCGCCTCGGAGTGGTACTCAAGGACTGGCAGGACAGACAAGGGCCCTGGATCACCGACATCCAACCGGAATTTATTTTCTGCGACACTGACAAAGTGCCGGAAGGAGCCACGCTGGACGATCTGCAAAGTACTGTCGTGGTATACGAGGTGGAAGACCCCGATCAGGCCATTGACTGGTTCAACCGCGGTGCCGATATGGTGGAAACCTTTGATATCGGCAGCATGATTACCAACCTCGCCCACCGGGCCCTCTGACAGTGGCAGACAACAACCCCAGCGAGCCCCATGCGGGCAACCAGTTCGATGTGGTGGTGATCGGCGGCGGCATTATGGGTGCCGGAGTGTTGCAGGCCGCCCAGGCCGCCGGCTATCACTGCCTGGTGCTGGAAAAAAACAGTTGGGGTTCAGGCACCTCCAGCAAATCCAGCAAATTGATTCACGGCGGTCTGCGTTACCTGCAAAGCTGGGAGTTCTCGCTGGTACGGGAAAGCCTGCGGGAGCGCACACGCCTGTTATCGCTGGCTCCGCAGCTGGTTTATGGCAACTGGTTCTACATACCCCTGTATGAAGGGTCGCGATTGCGCTCCTGGCAACTTCGTGCCGGCCTGACGCTCTACTGGCTCCTGTCAGGCTGCCGCACCGATGCCCGGTTTAACGTAGTTCCACCGGCTGAATGGCCCGAACTCGCAGGGTTGAACACAACCGGGCTGAAAAAAGTATATCGCTACCGCGACGCCCAGACCGATGATGCCAAACTCACCAGCGCAGTCATTCAATCTGCCGAATCGCTGGGGGCCGAGGCATGTAGCCCGGCCGAGGTCACCGCTGCCGAAAGCACGCCGGAGGGTTACCGCATCCTGATGAAAACAGCATCGGGGGAAAGGATTGTCCATTGTCGTTTTCTGGTGAATGCCGCTGGCCCCTGGGCCAACCAGATGGCCCGGCGGATAACACCGGAACCCGGTCACCTCAAGGTCGATCTCGTGCAGGGAACCCACCTGTTGCTGGACAAAAAAATCAGCGAACGTTGTTTTTATCTGGAATCCCCCAGCGATGGTCGAGCCGTGTTTGTATTGCCCTGGTATAACACTACCCTGCTCGGCACCACCGAAACCGGCTTTGACGGCGACCCGGATCAGGTACTGCCCACAACGACGGAGAGAGACTACCTGTTAGGTATTTTGAAGCATTATTTCCCAGACTATGATGGCCGGGTTTGCGGCGAAATGGCGGGGCTCAGAGTGTTACCAAAAGCCGCCGAAGGATTTCACCATCGCAGCCGCGAGGTAGAATTTGTCGAGAACTCGCACTATCTGGCAATCTATGGCGGCAAACTCACCGGCTACCGCGCCACCGCCGAAAAAGTTCTGGCGCGGATCGAGAAAAAACTGGGACCAGCCAGTGCCGGACAACGCGGGGACACCCGCCGGTTATCCCTGACACCTCCTCACGAGCAACCCTGACCCCAAGCCCAGTCAGACAGACATTGCTGTTGCATCCGCCATGGCTCTGAGCCAATCCCTGTAACGCTGCTTTAAGTCCTCATCAAGTTGGGGCTCGAAACGCAAAAATGCCGACAACCAATCTTCCGGCTGGCCTGCCAGCAAAAAAGCCGCGCCTCTTGCGGTACTTTCCGTTTCGCTGCTGCGCAACACCGTCAGCCCGGAAAGATCCGCCAACCGCTGACAGAAGCCGTCGACCATAGACAGGCCGCCACCGACTACCATCTCTCCGACAGGACCACGATTTTCACGAAGACGAATCAGGTTCACCATCAGTAAAAACACCACGCTCTCCAGGACGGCGACTAACTTGCCCGCCGCCGAACCCTCACCGATAAATCGGCTTTGCAAATCACTCTGCCACCAGGGCGCACCTAACCCACCTACCCCATTCAGAAACAGCGGGATGTTCTGTTCACTATCGCACCAATCCGCCAGATAGCTTTGATAGTGCTCAATACCCAATTCGGCGCTGATGCTGTCGAGGGCACTGGCCGCACCATTCACGGTGCCTTCGGCAACAAACAGACGTTGCCGGGCAGACTGATAGACGAGGGTTTTCAGCAGACCTGGCGGTGCCGGATCATCGGCCGGCCAGGGCCTGGCGATAAATGCCCCGGTACCCGCATTGATATAAAGACGATCGGGTTGCAGCGGGCCAACACCAAAAAACGCGGCATTCTGATCGCCATTCATCAGCGCCAATGGCACTGCTTTGTCACCCAGATCAAGGTCCCCGAAATCCGACTGACTGAAACAAACCGGAGGTAGCACCCTGCGGGGAATAGCAAACTGGCGCAACAGGGTTTCATCCCAGTCACCATGATGAATATTCCACAACAGGGTGCGCTGGGCATTACCGGGGTCTACTGCCACCGAGTGCTCCCGGGTAATGGCAGACAGCAGATAACTTGCCAGTGGCCCGCAAAGCAACTGATCGGTATCCATTGCCTCGCTTACTGCAGGAATATGTTCCATGCACCAGCGCAACTTGCTGGCCCCATAGTGGGCATTGGGGCGCAGACCCGTGAGATCAGCTATGGTTGCCGGGTCGAGTTTGATATCGGCCAGATACGCGGCAGCGCGGGTATCCTGCCAGCTGATGACCGGAGACAGAGGCTCACCGGTTTGCCGATGCCAGCACACCAGACTGGAGCGTTGGGTCACCAACGCAGCGGACTGCAGCCGTTGCAGATCCGAGCCCAGCCTGTCGGCAACGTCTTCCAGTAACTCCCAAATGGAATTCACCACATCCGCTGGCACCTGCTCCACCCGGTTTCCCGCAAGAAACCGTGTCGCCACAGCGCGCCGAAGCAACAATGCAGTGGTGCCCTGGGCATCAATTACCAGCGCCCGACTGCTTTGGCCACCCTGGTCAATTACTAAATAAAGCGAATCATCCATAGGTGTATTACAGGTCAGTAGGGCAAGTTACTCAACAATTTATTCAAGCGTCTCTGGTTCAAGCGTCTCTGGCTACCCCCACTTTTTTGAAATCCCATTTATTCCTTTATTCGCTAGTAAAGAATTACGGCTGTCAGCTCGATTCCGACCCCGGGGTTAAACTGCTAGGCTGACCGATTTGGACATCGAGTTACGTCAAACCATGCCAAACGCCTCCCAACATCTGGCCCGACCGCTGGCCATTGCCATTTTGGTTACCGGTTCCTTTCTGTTTGCCGCCAATCATGTCGCGGCCCGGGTGGCCTTTGATGACGGTACCGGCGTGTTGCTGGCTATTCTGACGCGTGGCAGCATTGCCTTTCTGATGATGCTGACGCTGGTGCTTGCGCAAAAACACAGGCTCAGCATTCCCTCGGGTAAACGGCGCTGACAGTGCTTACTGGGTATCATGATCGCCGGGCAAAGCCTGTGTCTCTATTCGGCGGTAGCACGCATTCCGGTGGCCGTGGCCCTCTTGCTAGTGAACACCTGGCCCATTCTGTATACCTTGTTGACGTGGCTATTGGGCGGTCGACGACCGACTCTAAGACTGACCCTGATCATGACGATTATTCTGATCGGTCTGGTCATGGTGCTGGATTTGGGCACATGGCTGGCAGATCCCGCCGCAATGGGGCCGGATTGGTTGCCTGGCGTGATACTGGCTGAATCGGCTGCGTTGTTCTTTGCTGTTGCCATCTGGGTGACCGAGAACCGGCTATCCCAGCTGCCCGGTGCGATACGCAGTGTATTCACCATGATGACGGTGCTGGTGTTAATGGCACTCGGTGGCGTACTGGGCATCGTACCTGGTGGGTTGAACTTGCCCCAAAGTCAGGCCGGCTGGGTCGGGCTGGCCAGTCTGGCGGCCCTGTATGGTACTGCATCCACTATATTGTTTGTGCTGGTGCCGCGCCTGAACATGGCTCGCAACGCCCCGGTAATGAATCTGGAACCGGTCGCCTCCCTACTGCTGGGTTTTCTGATTCTGGGTCAGACACTGGCGCCGGTTCAGTTACTGGGTGGCGCTGTGGTGCTGAGTGGCATCGTCTGGTTGAGCCTGATGCGACAGGGGTAACGGCCCCACACCAGCCCGTAACGCAAGCTGATCAGCATAACAACGAAGCTGTTATCTGGTTTAGCGTGCGGAGCTTTGCTTTCAAACTGCTGTAATAGAGCCGACAACAGCGGAAAAGATGGGGCACAGGCGAGCAATTTTTGCCGGAAGACGAACAGATCGAAAGGGGTTAAATGAGTTACATACCAGAGATCGCCAGCGGCACCGGTTGCTGGCGATAAAACTGGCACAACAACCGATAGACTTCGGGCATCGCTGCCTTCATGGTTTCCGGCGTCTCGAAAAATGCTTCACTGCACACCGCAAAGAATTCAGCCGGACTGGTCAGCGCATAATCATCAAGGGGCAGTGATCGGTGATGTTGCCGGTCATTTTGCAATCGATCCCACGCGGCCGTAAAAATATCGTGCCACTCGCCGGGACGCATGTCGGGATGCATCGGCGGCGCACCATTCGCACCATCACGCAACATATCGAGTTTGTGCGCCAACTCGTGGATCACCACGTTAGCGGCCTTACCGTGACGCGTATCCGCACCGCTGTCGCAGATCGACTGCCACGATAAAATCACCGGACCACGATACCAGGCTTCGCCGCTCAGGCCGGGACCTCTGGCATGAACCACGCCATCATCAGTGCGATGGGAGCGATTCGGCACGAAATCTTCTTCGTAGAGAATCACCGTCTGCCAGCGGTCATACCAATCCAGGCCGAGATGTAGAACGGGCACACAAGCCATTGTCGCGAGTTTCAGACACATGGCATCAGTGAACTGGAACTCACCGCCAGAAACGAACGTTTTACGCGCGAGAAACCGAAAGGTCATATCGCGCAGGGCATCGCGCTCGGCCCCCTGATAACGATGCATCACCGGCCAGTCGACAATAGCGGCCTCCCATTGCGCGGCGGTAAAACCCATTTTCTTAACGCGTCGACCTTCCAGCCAGTTGCGCAATCGCTTAAACATATTTAACGCACCATAATTCACTACAGCATAACGCCTTGAACGGTTCAGAAACGACAGGATTGGAACATACGAGAAACAGAATTTTTCTTGTAGATGCTCACTGCGAACAGCTTACGGAAAATTCTGCTTTGAGGCACCGCCAGTTTTCGAAAGAACTAGACAGGTGTCTATGGAGCGGCCGATGACCAATCCACAAAAAAATATCGTCAGGTAATCAATGAAGTCGTTAAAGAAAAGGACTCAAACCACATGAAACGAATTGCTTTACCACAACGAAACAGGTGGTAATGCCATGCAAGCCGAGCCTATAAAAAATATCACACATAAAAATGTGGGCCAGGCCTCCATGAATCAGAGAAGCCTGGCCCACAACTATTTTTAATCAGATGAGCCTGTCATTCCGGTCACGGGTTCATTAAATCCGAACAGCAACCGGGTCATGCCACATTTGACGTTATCCTGTTATCAAATGGAGCTGTTGGCAATCAGGCCAGAGCACGTCTACGACGCTGCAGACCCAGACCAGCCAGGCCCAGACCAACCAGCAACAAAGTACCGGGGACTGGAATCTGACCGGTAGTCCGGGATGCGGTATAGGCCAGATCGTCCGATGTAATCTCTGAGCCGGAAATGGTGATTGACCCAATAGCAACCGTAGACAGCAAGCTCACAAACTCCATAGTGCCATCACCCGGGCCAAAGCCGTTAGGCCTGGAAACGATATCCAACGATTCCGCGGCAAGACCAAAAAACTCGATAAACTCCGAACCGGCACCGGCAGCACTAAACCAGCCGCTGAATCCGAAAATCCCGCCCAGTCCAGAAAAATCCAGGGAATAGCTACCGAAGCCATACCCAACACCAAAGCGTGAGCCTGAATTCGGGACAATCGCACTTGATGACCTGAAGTCAACCCAGTCACCCGCGTCAACCGACCGATGATTTACTGAACCATCGACAATACTCACGTCTCCGCCAAACAACGTGGTTAAAACTGTTCGACTGCCAGGCGTGCCTTCGTAGTCTTCAACCGCATCGGGAGTGAACAACCCGCTAGTAATGGGACTCGCATGAACACTGAAAGTACCAACCGACATGGCCATACCCAAGCCCAATCCGAACAGAATTTTTTTGTATTGACCACGCATCATTAGTACCTCTTTTACGATATATTAATTGTGTAACGATGAATCAAGCGTCACTTTACTACATTCAAGTTTAAGGCATGCGCAAAATTCGGACCAGAACGTAAATATTAATCATAAGCGGTAAAAAAATCAGATTTCATAAAGCTGAAACCTCGTGTATCGCCACTTTGCAATGAAGCGCTGATATTACAAATAAAAAGGGGATCTATCCCGGCCCACTATTGATGGGGAAGCCACATTTTGAATGTTTGACCGGGAATTTCTACTTCGAACTCCCAATCGTCGATGGTTTTTTTGTATGTGGGAGGGCTGCCCCGTGAAGGTTTATATAAGGCATCCCCACCACCTCGTTTAACCGAACCCCATTAACTTCAGGACTGCGCTTTATTAAAAGTTGACGTCACTGATATTAATCCAAGTCTGACCGATGATCACAAGGACGACGATAATAAACCAGCTACCGTAAACAAGGTTATGACGGCCAATTCTGCCTTGCCGGTGCAGCCTGAATCCGTACAGAATCATCGCCGAAAATATCACCTGAATTCCAAGAATTCCGAGCGCCGAAGCTACCGAGCCAATGTCCGGTTTAAACCCCAGGGCGACAGCCAGAAATCCAACGACACCAAATGTGAACAGCAACCAACTAAAAATTCGCAGAAACTTGAGCATATGCCCCCTAAATATCACAGTCGCGTTACAGGCAAGAAATAACCTGTAGATGACCAACCCTATGGGCGTTTGCTGTTTGGCAGTCAGACTGTTTGATCAGCGCAAGTAGCCAAAGCAAGCCGCCAAAAGAGTCATAATGAATCAAACATACTTGAATTATGTTAAGTGATGAAAACAGGATAGCGAAAAATAGTTAATCAATAATTATTATGGCCCTTTCCATTTGAATACTCAGCGCTCCCTTTAATTAATTCTCAGTTATTACCAATGTTTTCACCTTCTTAATATTGGCACCACGTAATTCTCCGATAGCACTGTCAAGATAATTTACAGTCAGCCAGCATCTACACTCAAAGCCCCCATTAACTTATTGTAATTTAATAAGATAAAAATATGGCACACTTTATGCTTATGATTGTGTGTTAGACAAACTACAAAACGTTGGCGTCACCTGGCAGTGTCAGGACACTGCAACGAAGACCACCTAACTGGCAGTAAAATTTGGAGAACAACATGATTACAAAGAAATTCCTGGGAAAGTGCGCCGCCATATTTGCGCTGGTATTCAGCAGCTCCCTGTACGCAGCACCCATTTATGTCGGCAGCTGGGACACCTACAATGCCGACGGCCCGAGCTGGAGTGACTTCACAACGCCAACCTACACCGGCCAGGAAGTTGCCGCGCTGCTGTTTGGTGGCAGCTTTAGCAATTACGCGATTTCAACTGTGAGCACCGATCCCCTGGCCATCAACAACATGGTATGGCTTGACCAGATCTATATCGGGGTCGACCTGTTCGGCGAAAGCTACCGAGTAGATTCCAACAACAACGGCATCTACGATATTAATGGTGACACCACCGCCTGGGTCAGAGACAACGGCCAGGGTGGCGGATACATCAACTATGCCTTTATGATTGAGCAAACTCCCGGCGGCACTGTGCCCGCACCCGGCACCTTGCTGCTGTTGGGCATTGGCCTGGCGGCCCTGAGCCTGAGAGCCAAACTCGCCGCACGCTGAACAGGAACCACGCGGGTTTCGTCCAGGGATAACCCTGGGCAGTACAGCTTGCTTCATATTGAAGTCCGCCCCGCATCGCGGGGCTTTTTTATGCTAATTTCTAATGCGACGCGTCCACCTCAGGAACAATGCGTCCACTTTCAGGGAGGTCGGCCAGCAGCCTACTCAAAACTCGTGATTTTGTACCTTTATTAGAAATACATTTCCCATTGGCAACCTGCTCTTCGGCTTTATAAAGCTCCTCCAGCAGCGTTGGCCGCTCTTGCATCCTCCCATATTCCCGAACGTCCACCAGCACAGCAACTCCGCGCGCGCTCTGTGTTAACACCATAAGATGGCAGGTTTCATGGATCTGCTTTACACATGTGGCTACACCCGCCCGAAACTCAGAAACCGGGCGGATATCTTTACCTGAGTGAACTCTTGACGTGGGAATTACCTGCGTACATTTAAATGCGCTTCTATCTTGTGGAGCTGGCAAGGTGGATCGGAGTGAATGGTTTATCGGCGCAGCGCGCCGATAAACCAGTCCGATGGCATGGACTCTACGCCAATCAAAATAGATGCCGAGCCCTTTGTTAAACCTTACTCAACAGGTTGAGCAAACCAAGTTGTTGAGGTTTAACCAGGACCCGGGATTCTTGCTCGAGAGTAACCGCCTGCGTCGACGGCTACTTCAAAAGGCGAGTTCGGCTGGCCCAGATCCCGGCGAGCCCAAGGAGGAAAAGAGGCAGTATCGCCGGGGTGGGCACTGGAGTCGCAAACCGGCTTGCGAGCGCTTCGGTGGAGAAGAGACCATCAGAGGAAAAAGTCCATGTGGCAAAGTTTCTGAATTGCCCTGAGAGCACCTGGTTATTCAGGATAGCAAGGGAGAGATTGATCAGATCGTCGGTAATCTCGAATGAGAGCAGGTCGGACAGCAGGTAGTCGTTCAAGAAAACGCTGTTGTTGCCTGCGCCGCCGTCGAAGATGCCGTTAATCAGCAGATCCGTGGTCAGCCCCTCCAGGGTTAGCAGGTCATCACCCGCACCAAAAATCACATCGCCGAAGATCTTGCTGTCGCCCGAGACCAGCAGACTGCTATCGCCCTGTTCGGGGGCAAGCTGGATGGCGGTGCCGGATCGGCCCCACAGGGTGCCGCTGTTCTCGATGGTGATCTCGGAGGTGCTGGCCTCATCCGTACCGATGGCGCGGACACCTTCGATATAGCCTTCGTTGACGATGGTCAGTGGGCCCGCGGGGCGGACATCGCCCTGCGTGGGCTCGAACAATGTATCCACGTCGATGCCGCTGCCGCCATCCATTGAATCACTCGCGGACCCGGTGGAGACAATCACACCGGTGGCATGGTTGTGCACCCGCCCCTCGTCGATGTCGATCCCGTCATCGGTGCCGAGAATCACACCGTGGTTATCCGCCGTCCCGCTGGCGAACTGCACACCGTCTTCGTCGTCGGTCGCCATCGAGCCGTCTATAGACCAGCTGCGGGTCGTCGCGTCCCATTCCAACCCGCGGAGGGCAATGGTGCCGCGGTTCTCAATGGTGAAGTCCTCACGCGCTTCGACCACTTCCTCACCGCCCCGCAGTGTGCCGTGGTTAATCACGGTGCCGCCCGGTCCGCGACTCTGGATGGCACGGCCTTCGGTGCTTTCGATCAGGCCATAATTGGTGATATTAGCGTTTTCGAGTTCGTCACCATTGTCCAATCGGACAGCCTGATTGCGCGCGAGGATTTCACCGCTTTCCCGGTTGATCAGGGTGAAATTGTCAGCATCGTCCTGAAGGCGGATACCCCGGTCACCGCCACGGATAGTGCCGGAATTGTCGACCGTCAGGTTAGCGCCTGTGCCCCGGATCGCGTCATCGTCGCCGCTTTCGATCAGGCCCTGATTGTCGACCGACTGATCCGACCCGCCCAGTTGCACCGGGCGTCCTTCCGTACGGGCGATCTGCGCATCACTTTCAACGGTCACTGACAGGTTGTTCCGGTCATCGTCAATGTCGCCACTGTCTGCCGCGGTGCAGGTCAGCGTCGGGGAATCGACAGTGCCGCCTTCAATGCATTGCTCCGCCATTGCTGGAACGCCGGACCAGGCCAGTGCTGCAGCGAGCACCAATTTATGGGTATTTTTCACGTATGCCTCCAAGTCTGATCATTAACATCAGAACTGATGCTAGAGGTCTATCGTGACAACCCGATGAATCTTGTATGACAGCAGTGTAGGCCACGGCGTTTCAGAAACCGGACACAACGCGAAGGCTGCGAGGGAAAACCCACCAGCAATCAATATTCAATGACGAGAGCTTCGTAAGACTCTTCTATCGCGGGAAAAAGCATTTTCCGGTTCAGCCACTAGTTATATTGTTATTTTTTCTAGTGCTGACCAATTATTTAAGTATGGTGTCAGGTTTCTTTCTTCGGAATTATAAGTACCATTAGAAATCTCTATCTGGGCAGATTTCTTGAGCCCTCTTGTTTCCCAGCAAGATAGATGATTGTTATTTGTCACCCAAATATAGCTTTGTATTTTCTGGGCATCAGGAGCTATTTTTTCATATATGGCAAGAAGTTTTTTAGGATTTATTACTATAAAGTCGTGCTCCCTCGTTTGAAACTTATACAACACCAGAACCCAATATTCAGCAGGAGATAAGGCTATTTTTTTCTTATCGAATTGCCACCAGCCACCTGATTTAAGATTCTCTGTTGCCTCTGTTTTTTTAATATTACCAAAAAAGTCTTTTGAAAATTTCACTTGTAGAGAGACTGTCTTCTTACACTGAGAATCTGAAATGAGAAGATCTATTCCCGTATCTTTTGACGGGACCCATACTCTTAGATTTTTAAATTTTTTCTCAATTTCGGCACCAACAAGGTACTCACCTGCATGGATTGTAAATATTGGTTTCATATTTCTCCTTTCGGAAACTGAAGGGGTAGTAACGATTATTTTAGATCAAGAATAATTGGTTTCGGGGTGATAGCTTCAAGTATTACCAGTTCGGAATAAATTGGCCACTAAAAAACAAGGTAACTAGGGGGCTCTTCTCACACAAACTATTGAAATGAATAGCACATAGAAACAATAATGAATCGTACCGGGTTTATCGGAGGCAAACTTTCTTGAGAGAATT
>TARA_R110000851_G_scaffold237619_6_pt1 | contig 12603 bp, 10 predicted proteins | sample TARA_R110000851 | Tara Oceans TARA_R110000851 (sample SAMEA4397627) | marine metagenome | biome: Polar Biome; feature: [DCM] deep chlorophyll maximum layer (ENVO:01000326); material: water (ENVO:00002006), including particulate matter (ENVO:01000060) such as... | depth 17 m | reverse complement strand
GTCCTATTTTTTGTAATTCGGGCTCCCTCAAGATCCCATTTATTTATTTCCGCAATTGAGAATAAAACTTCCTGAATATCTGCCAACTCCTCCACAGTCGGATCTACTAAAAATTCTTGAACTTCTTCTGTTAGTTTGTCCTTAAGTCGTTGACAATAATCTTCTGGCTGTGCCACATAAACTTTACACTGCTTACCTTGTTGATTAATGATCTCTGGGATCTTGTCTCTAACTAATTTATTGTACTTTATAACGCTCATCTAAACCTCTTTAAGTTTCCAAAGTGTGTTCCAAGACTGGCATTCACTTTGAACTTCCCTAAATCCGTATCACCGAATTCTTTAATTATTTCATCGATAAGACCTTTGTCTTCCCGATGAAAGTCTATTACCATACTATCGTGGATGAGCCCCATTGTAAAGGACTTTTTATTTTCTAATAATTTATTTACTGCGATTGCTCTCCTTAAGAATGTATCGGAAGTGGTGCTTTGTATAACTGCATTGAGAGCATGGAACTCATCGGCTATAATCTTTCGACCAAACGGGTTAGTGACAACACTTCCGTCCCAATATTTATTTAATACTTTTCTTTTATCATAGTGTTTTTCTACTTGGGGAATACCAAGTGATCCGTCCAAAGGACCGTAAAGCCATCCAAAGATTTTGCGCTTGATGTCATCACGATTCAACTTGTGATCTGATAACCTGTTGAAGATAGAGCCATGCCAATCATGTATATCTTGCTCCGGTTGGGGTTGATCGTTGAGAGCCAGAAGACAACGCAACTCCGCCGCATTAAAATCCAATTCAATAAACCAAGTATTCATTGGCTTAACCACTCGCCGGTAATCTTTACTCATTGTAAGTAAAGGAAAAGAATTTTTGTGTGTGGTGAGGCGACCAGTAATCGTCCCAAACATATTGTAATCAATAAATGGTCTTACCGCATTTAGCTTGGAATAAAAACTTCGAGTTTTAGTTTCGTGAAGCTTGTCAACAATTTCCTTCGGCTCAATTAATAATTTATGATCTCGGATATCAGTTAATAATTCCGACAACTCAACTAAAAAACTATAGTCTTCTGGTTCTGGGGTAGTAGATAGTACGTGTTCGGTTATTTGACTCTTGAGATTAAAATATTCAATTACGAAACTGTGTGGAACTAGATCATAAAAACACTCCTCATCCAGTTCGCAAAAACCAGTCTGGAAAGATTTAATATAAGCCGAGTATTTTTTCTTAATGGTGGACCATTCTTCTTTTAGTTCATCGGGGCAACACTCGTCAAGGGTTCTCGTCTTGGCGTACAGAGAGGCATACTTGATGTCATAACCCTTTAAGGTTGAGTGGTATGCCCAGGTCTTTCTTAATTTATCATACGCAGGCTGAGTAACGATTTCGTTTTCCGAATATATGTTTTGGCATTTTTGTTTCTGATCAATTATTTCGAAAAGCAATCCAACCTCTTTAGAATAATCTAAACAACTGCGTCGTTACAGTATTTAAAAAATCGAAGTTAAGATTACCACCACTTTCTGAGTTAGTCAAGGGTAAAAATTTAAATTCTTTATTTCTCACTCTGCGATTAATATAGGCTAATGCTTTACTATAGTTTTGAAATTTATAAAGCTGGCTTGCCGTTCGAAAAAGTCGGTCAAAGGTTACTTGCCTCCAAGGTCGGTTCATTTCTTTTCCGCGAATAAATAAATAATACTTGAGCCAATAAAGATCATTAAACTCAATGGGGGATACCACGTCCACTAAAATTCTTTTGTGGATCGTTGTGGATAGTGCGTTCTGTCGATTGGACGAATCTTTTACTACCCTCACTTCTGGACGATTAGAGGCATAGGCATTATAAAATTCAACCAAGTATCCTTTTAGTGTCTCAATGTCTGTTTTGTAGGTTGGGGCATAAGCCACGCGGAAAACATTGTCAAGTGTCAAGCCGTAATTCCGCATATAGTTTTGCATAGCCACAGATCCTAAATCCGCAACGATTCGCCATGGCGCGTTCTTGTCGATAAGAAATCCAAATTGTTGGGCAGCTTTAGTAAAGAATGTGAAATTTTTATCTTGAATAAATTTATCATACTTAACCGCATCATCATCGTTTTGTTCAACCGCAAGATCAAGCATCAGCCCGCAAGCCAGTGGAGTTCCATAGCGTGAAGAAATAAACGCAGTTTTTGTAAATACAAACTTAGGAGTAATGCGTGAAATGAATCCCGAAAAGACTCTAAGGAATGAGGCAAAGTTCGTCACCTTGTTGTCAATGGCTTTGTCTGCCATAAAGCCTTCAAAAAATGCATCATAAGCAATTTGCATATAATTATCAAATTCTACATCCACTGAAGTCCAGCCACGATGGGGTTGAAGATCATAATATTCAGTATCTTCTGTCTCGATCCTATTCTGGAATCCTGCTTGGCCCATGTAGTTTCTTAAATCCGCGAAGGCATCAGCCACAAAGTTCATCACAAAAAGTTCTTCGTTATTGGTCGATGGAACTTGCGACAAGAAGGATGGATTAACCGCGATGGGATTTCCAAGAGAATCTACCTTACCATAATCTTGGCTCACATACCATAGATCAATGGGCTGAACATCATAGACCTGTTCTGGATATGTTTGGGTTTTATAGAGTTCTCTATTATAAAATAAGCCGTAAGAAGCAAACTTATTACTAGCAACTGATTTATTCCAAGGTATAGCCATTGTTTATTTCTTCCATTTTGATTTTAACGATACTTTGATATTCCCGTGTTGGAAGCAGACTGGCGCTTTGTCTTGGCTGCTGCGCGGCTGTCGTTCATCCTTCGTTCTCCTGAGTCCACGGTACGAGTGGTTTCTTCCATCGGCGGCGGCGCTGAGTTTATCGTATCTGCTTTTTTATTCTTCTCGTTACCTAAGCCTTGCAAAATAGTGGTGAGGGATGTCTCAAATTTTCCAGACTCAATTGAGCTGTTAACCTTGACCACATTATAATAACCGCCGACCCCTAGTTTCTGTGCCATTGAATTGGGCTGATTAAGACCGCCAATGCCAAGACCCTTTGGATCAAGGTAGAGCGTCGTTCCATTGGTAAATAAAGTGTTCCCATATAAAGTAAGATCGGCATTATATTTATTGCTGAATAATAAATTTCCTACGGCTCCACCTGAGTCTACGGTCTTTTGAATATTGGCTTCTCGTTGACCCGGCATATCTTGTCGTTTAAAGGATACGCTTTTTAGTATTCCGCGATCAGCGCCAAGTTGTAAATGCAAAATGCTATTTTTTTGGTCGGCTTCATAATCCCCCTTCCATTTATAATTTGTTCCTCCCACTGGATAGATAAATAAGTAATTATGAGATTGCGGACTGTAGCCCGTCCACTTAACTTTTCCATCCACACTATTAAAGATTGAAATGTCATCATTGTTCTCGGCATCGGAGTCTCCACCAGCGGGGAATGGTTTATCAGGATCTCCATATGATGGAAGTGTCAGCACTTGAGTATTAACTTTTGTGCGAGCTTCGGGAGCCATTTTACCAAAACAAAGTGGAGATAAAGACCCAACCAGAAGCTCGGAAATTATGTCCTTCACAAATTGACGAATATTGTAGGTTTTCTTTTCGGGTTTAATAACTTTGTCTAAAAAGAATGATTGGAAATATTCCCAAGATATAGGAAAGTCAGCCACATTAACATTTTGATATTTTTGAAGTTCGAAATCATATATCTTTAGTTGCCCCACCATAAACCGCCATATCATGTCGGGTCTATCCCCTTCATCAATTTGATTCTTCCTTACAATCCCAAAGGCTGCTTCTAAAAGATCCCCCATATAAATATAGTTGAAGACACGATCAGAAGGATCTTTAGCCTCGGTAATGGTGTCCTGTATATTTTCCGCTGCATCAGCAAGTTGTTCTTTGCGATTATCAATGAACAGGGTCTTATGCTTAGGCTGTTCGACAGGTCGTGAGGCACCATCGGATAACTCTGCTTGCATACTCGTTGCGCTGCTTGGTGGGTTGGCTAATTTGTTGGGTTTATAGTCAGCATTAAATAATCGCAGGTCTTTAATGATCGCCCTGCGTCGAGTTTGAAGTTCTCCCGAACTTAAATTCTTCCTTTGATATAATTTATTGAGTTCCCCATATGCTTTCATTTCTTTGGGGGTGAGCTGGATTGAAAAAAATCTCTTTTGTTTGGCGATGGCTGTAAGAAGGCTTTGATATTTTTTGAGGCGAGCAGATTCTTCTGCGTCTGCTCGGGCTTTTTTGAGTGTGTCTAAATCTTCCTGCTGACGGTCAATTAACGCCTGAATTTCGTTCAGTTTGGATGAATCCTTAAGCCATGATTGACCACCCGCGTCGATTTCGTCTTGTTCCTTCTTCTTCAAATCGGCAAGGGCTTTTTCTTGGTTGGAAATATTGGTGCGCTCGAAATCAAGTCTCTTGGATTTATCACGCCCCAAATAAAATAAATCAGATTTAGGAGAAAACATTCCGGCTTCCAGGGATGCCATAAACTCAATAGAGAGTTCTATGGTTCCGTCCTCGTTGATAGACAATTCGTGGCTCGTTAGATTAAGGTATAAACTTATTTGTGATGCCTCGATTGCTGACTTCAGCCTGTCTCGATTGGCTTGTGTTCCCCATATATCTGATGACGAAGGCATAACCCAGCCTACGTCTGCGCGAATGCGGTTGTGTTTATTATCATATTCAGGAGTTTCATTGGTCTTCTTACGACCAGCAGGACAAATCAATTCATCAAACGATAAGCCGTTTCTACTTTTAACAAATAGTGATTGCATTGAAGGACAACTCAAGACCAGGCTGGCTTTGAAAGACAAACCTTGGTTCGCTGGATTTGTCCCTAGATCTTCCCAAGTAAAGCTCTTGAGTCCGACTGCTAAAGGCTTGGTAGAATGGTTGATATTGAAATCTTCATACTTATTATAAGTTGTTTTGGTGCCGGATGCTCCCAGGTTTTCTATAGAAGTGTGGTCGTCAAAATAAAATTCCTTATCTTCGCCACTAGCATAAGTTTTATAAAGTCTAAACTTGGGCACCAGATTGGACATTTGGGCAGTTGTAAGCTCGTTTAGACCAAAGCCATCTTTTTTATTTAGGAGTTTGTTGATAACCTGAGATGGTTCTACATTAATTTTTACAAAATTTCCATAACTCTGGCCTTCGTTCTTAGCAGTAAAGCTTTTATAGAAATCTAATAAAAAACACTGCGGTGAAAACCGCTTTGGATTTTCTTCTTCGTCATCAGCCATGACTACACTCCTAACATTCTAAGTATTTTATCTAAGGGCAGAGGGATCTGAAGCGTGTCTCCGATTTGAACTTGGGCTTCTGTAGGTGTTTGATTATACCACGCGATGACCCACCATAAAGTAGAATCACCATAATGTTTGTAAGCCAACTTATAAAATCGATCTCCCAAGGACCAAGTGTGTCCCACTAATTCTAGCTCTCTCACCTCTTGGGCGGTGGGATGAACGAGATTAGGTGAAAAGTATTGTCTAATAAATCGAACGCCCTTTTCTTTTAGGATCAATTCGTATTGTTCAAGATCGTTTATACCGATTGATGTTCCCGCATATCGTGAAGTCATTATTATTCGCCTCCCATTGTATTGGCTGTCGCCATGCTCTGTCTCTGGTCATAAGATTGGTTGGCTTTCCCCTTGTTGGCTTCATTAGTTGCAGCAACATTTACCGAGCCATCAGCATTATTGACTGTAATAGGAGGATTACCAGGCGCAACGTTTGATGGGGGCTTTGTCCCTGATCTCACACCATATGGGAATGCATCGAATGAAGGTGGCATCTGGCTGCTGTTTTGAGTTTTATATCCTTTCCATCCTAATTCATGTTGATGCAGGACAGTAAAATCTGCACTAAACTTTAAAGTTTTTGGGAAAAGTTTATGGTTGTCCGCGCTATCTATTCCGGTGGCTTTAGAAGTCGGCTGAAAGAATCCCATATCTAAATCAGGCTCAAAAGTAAAACCTCCAACCGTACCAAGCAAACCAGAAGTTTGGGCGTTTCCACTATTTGCTTCCGGCGCATTGGAATCTTGGATAAGATTTAAAAACTTGATCTTAAGCATCGGCGGAGACTTCATTAGTGTAGCCCCGCCGCTTCCATCCTCGTATTCTGGATAGAGCATTTTTAGAAGTAATGAGGCTTTACGCATATTTTCTTTTGCTTCCTCAAAGGAAGATGCCGGGACATCCCACCCTAGTGAGATTTTTCTGCTAGTGCTTTTAAAGGTTTGGATCGGGTCCATTCGACCAAACACTGTTTCAGAATTCCAATCGGAAGTATACTGATCGCTGAAGGCTGTAACATATGCTTTGAACTTGACACTGTTTTTAGTGGGAAGATGATAAATATCAATATATTGATCCTGCCGATTGGCGAGTCCATTGGTTTGTGGATCTCCGTTTTTAAATAATTCTTTTGTCATAATCTATTATAAACCTTCTTGGATAATTATCCCAACTTATTTAAATCTTGCTCCTTTTCAAATATATTGACCACTGCTCTTGCAAAAACATCCTTATTTAATTTCAATACGATTTCTCTATTACCACTGTCGCCACCGGATTTAGTAGCCGCACTTGTAATATTATTGGTGGTAGTTGTGGTTCCGCCTCCGCCAGCAGGGGATGGTGCGAATGCTTGTGCCATAGTAGTAAGGGCTTGCGCGGCTTCGGGCTCTTTTGCAATCGCAACTATAGTTTCTCTAGTTTCTAACATCGCTTTGCCGAATGCAACGGCACTATCTAATGTGATGGAGCCTAATCCTTGCGCCATGTCTGCGACAGCCCGCAATTCATCAGTCTTAATAAAAGATAAGGCGAGCGCCAGGGCTAAAATCCCCGCAGTTAGTTTTCCAAGTACGATGATTATAGGTATCATAACAAAAGACAACATCCCTAAACTACCAAAGGCAATTGTCAACATTCCCACGGCGAGGGCTGCTGTTATAAGACTTGCGCCTATGCCCGCTAGAATAACAAACTGAGGAACCATAAGAGAAAGACCATAGGCTGCGAGTGCGATGCCTATACCCATCATCAAGAAAGCCGCGCCGAAAGCCAGTAGTGGACCAACAGCGACGGCACCCATCGTCATCATGAAATATGCAATTGCTACCATCGCTCCTAAAAATATCAATAAAGCCAGTGAAATAGCGAGAATCATTCCCACACTCATTCCTTCAAACGACGCCACAAATAAAGATAATCCATATGCAGCAAGACCAACGCCAATGCCGACTAACAACATCGCAGCCCCGAACGCTAATGTTGGTCCTACTGCCGCAGTAGTAGCTGCCGTAGAAGCATTTTTGACAGGTATGCTCGCAGCGTCCGCAGAAGTCTCGGCGATAGTTGCTGTCGTATTTGCGAACTTGGCTGTAACAAGTGCCCACAGAGCAGGAAGCTTTAGCATATTTCCAATTCGAACTAATTTATCCCACGTCCATTGAAGCATAGTCATCGCAAGCTGGGATTTCGAAACTGCGAGTGCCATTTGCTGTGCCTTGGTAATGAGAAGTATCACCCCAAAAAACCCTACTAGAGTGGGTATGAGATAACCGCCGAAGCCTTGGTTTAGTAATAAGATACCATCAAGTAAGAAATGAACAGTATCAATTAGTGGAATCATTACCACCCCAAACCGTTCGGCAATCAACGCTAATTTTTCGCCCGCAGTTGAGGCACTAGCGGCTTGCTTTGCCAAGTCTTTATCCGCCAAAGCCATTTTCTCCGCAGCACCAGCAGCGTTTTCCATTTGTTGTGCTGTGGTTCCAAAAAGTTTTCCAGCTTCATTGACATCACTGATGCCCGCAGCGGCAGCAACCGTTTGTTTCTCAAACTTGTTCATGGACTCCCACGACTTTCCAGATGCCGCGACAGATTGTTGAAGTATTTTAATGCGCTCGTCTTCACTAGCAGTTAAAAGTTCGATGCTATTGAGTTGAGTTCCTAAAACCGCATTAAGTTTTCCGGCTGCTTCAGCCGCACCCTCAAAAGTATCAAATTGATTAGCAATTCCAAGTAAAGCCCCCATCTCAATTCCAGTTGCTTTGGATTGGGCTGCAAGTTTTCTAAATATTTGAACACCGGCTTCGCCGTGGGCAGATAGGACTGGGGCAGCAGAAGCAAAGTCAGCAGCCATTTTTTGCTGTGACACTCCCAAGGCTTGCGCAGTTGCGGCAATTTCTTTTGTTGCTTTGTCCGCTTCTTTCGCATTCATGCCCATTGACTTTGTGAGGATGTCTAAATTACCTGCGCTGGTTTGAGCGTCAACACCAAGTTTGCTCATTATAGCTGTAGTATTTGTTAGGACTTGCTGATCGGCTTTGTTCATCGTGTTGAATGAGGACATTCCAGAGTGCAACGCCAAGATTGATTGTTGAGCGTCTTGCATTGAAACACCGGCAGCAACAGTTTGATCCGTGGTGTTTGTCATAAGACCACCATATTGTTCTAAAGACGCACCAGATTTAGCAAGTTCTGCGCGGAAGTTGTCCATACTCACAAACGCCTTCATGGATGATTCTTGAACTTTCGCAAATAATCCTGCCATTACGTTTGCTGGCTTGAGTGCGGTCGCCAAGCCTTTTCCAACATTGGATATGACCCCAGACATTCCTCCTGTATGATTTTTGGCTAGAAGTAATTGACCGACGAAGGTTTTGGAAGCATCCACAGAACCAAGAAGACCAGAAACAGTGTTTGCCACTTTTCCTTCTACTGCGTCATATGCCTCCGCTTGATCTTGATGAAGTTTTAGTTTTTCGCGTTCTAGATCAAGTTCGCCTTGGAGTTCCTTCTTACGCTTTATTATTTGCTCTTCTGTTTCCTTGCCCAGTTTAACTGAATCCACAAGAGCTATAAGTTCCGCTTCTTTTAGTTTTACTATTGATTCTTGTTTAGCTATAAGGGTGTCTTGTAAACCTTCGCGATCACCATCCAGTTCGGCGATCTTTTCCATAATCGCGTGGTTTTGTTGAGCGTTCTCAAGTTCTTTTTCGGCTAGTTCAAGGCGGATTGCGGCTGACTTATTGATCTCCTCGGCTAAGGCTTTGATCTCTTTCCCGAGGGCTATGGTGGCTAGATCTTTCTCTTTGCCCGCATCTTTGAGTTTTTGATACTCTAGAGTGAGTTCATTTAATTCTTTTTGTTGTGAGACTTTATTGTCTTTAGCCATAACTCAATACCCCCTTTGATGAAATTAAAAATACAAATACACTTTATTTAAATGGCCAAGGTATTCCAGTTTGTCGTGTAAAGTTTGTTGCCGCTTTATTGAGTTGCGACTTGCTGCGATAAGTATGAGGATTGTCCAAGCCGAATTTCATCGCTTGTTCCATATATTTCTTTTCTTTACCAATTGTGTCGGTAAAATGCTTTATTTGGTTTCGGCTCCCTCTAACGCTTACGGGCATCGAGCCTCCGCCGAACATTCTTTTGAGGATAGATTTTATTCCAAAGCCCATCATCTTGAGCCAACTTTCATCAAGCTCATTTCCTTTTGATAAATCTATAACAATTTCTGATATTTCATTCTCGTTTAGTTCGTCCATAGTAAACCCCTCCGTAACCTTATGTAGTAATAAATAGTGTAAAAAACAAATAAAAAGCCCCCGCATAACAACTATGCAGAGGCTTTATCAATCTCTTATCTTCGAGAGCCGGATTTCGCTTTGCGTTCGGCGGCATCCGCTTGCTTTTTTTCGTCCTCGAATTGTTTCTGAAGTCTTTTTATAAACCACAAACGCAATCCAATCGGCAAACTATAGGCTTCAATCAATGACCAACCTCCATGATATTTAAGCATGAAGAATTGCTCATAAACATTTTCCATATAGTTATTCGTTAGGCCAAAAAAAGCTGACTGAAAAGGGCATGTCAAGAGATGTGTCAACGCCGCACGATTCGCATCCATATACATGTTTCATATCAACATTGGGAACAACTCTATTATAAGCTGCTCTTAGGAACTTGGAATCTAGTGCGGGCATTTGATCAATAAATCTCTCAACCACCGCCCGGTCTGTTTCTCCGTTAAGAGAAACAATTAAAGTCTTGACTAATTCAGTCAGTGTATTTTCTGGAAGATTGTGTTTCTTCCGCTTGGCTGAAGTTGCTTCAAGCCGTTTTTCATCTTTACCCGTCACCAATCTACATTGAGCGACGACCTTTGTTTTAGGCAAAGTAATATTAAATGTTCCATCTGGTGAAATCTTTATATCTTCATAAGGCTCTGCTAAACCTTTTTCAAGAATTGCATTTAGATCAAACTCATTCTCTGCTGTGTTTCCACAGGAGGGACACGTTACATTTGTTTTGTATTCAGCACCATAGCCGCTAATGCGAGACGCAATAATAATAGCGTTTTTATCTCCTACAAATAAATCCTCAACTTTAATATTTTTATCTACCAAAATGTTTGCTAACATTCGGTCTACTGCAATACCTTTCTTGAGTAATGTTTTAGAAGTTAGAATATCTTCGTCCTTTGCCGTCATGTAACGAATTTCTACAGTGTCTTGATTAAATAGTGGATGCCCTTCAGGATAAAACTTACCCTGTGTTGGGAGATCCACAAATTCTGTGGGAGTTACAAATTGTAAAGGGGAATTATTTCCACTGGTTGTTGCCGAAATTGGCGGAGCTTGTCCTTCATCTATAATACCGAGTCGTTCCTCGTTATTTCGTGACATATATACCTCTCATATGTTATGTTAAAATTCTAGCCTACTAGAATATCTTTAAGTCCTGTGCTATTGGTTCCACCGGAGCTACGAAGTGATGCATTATCATATCGAAGCGATACCTCAACATTTAGCATGTCTTCACTCTCATAATCCAGCTCACCAAACTTCACATCCTTGAACCAAGCATTGTTCAATGTCCAGATTTCGCGTTCGGTGCCTTCTGAATCAAGCTGAACAATCTCAACTTGTCCCATGGCAGCGGTTGCGCTCTTTTTAGAAATTGTGCTTAAAGCAGAGGGTCCGCCATCTGGGTTCGCTGGGAGCGAATATCCCATTTGCTTAAAGAGTTCGACCATGGCTACTGTACCATCAGACATTCCTAGTGTGTCCACAATTGTGAAAGCAACTTCGTTCCATTGAACCTTTCCAGGAAAATAAAATGAATGGTTTAAATATTTGTGCTCGCTTTCGGTCACAGTGAATGCTGGCTTAGTTACCTTTTTTACAAGAAACTGTTTGATGCCAAATGTTTCGGTTCCTGCGACTCGCAAAACAAACTTAAATCCTCGTTTTGGTTCTAGAGCTGGATTTTGCCAAAAATCTGTTCCGCCTCCTATTGTTCCTGCCATTTATCTAATTCTCCTTCCTTTCTAATTAGTATCATTATTTAGTTTTAGTCCTCAAATGAGGCTCCTGCGTTAGTAATCACAAAGTCAATTGCAATAAACTCGATTGCCCTTGCTGGTTTCAAGAAAATCTTCGCATACATGATATTTCTATCAATGAGATCCGGGGTTGTAGTGGTTGTATCTAATACTACCTTATACGCTTCCAGTCCCAATCGTTGCTTGATGCTTTCCAAAAATGGATTTGCTTGACCCGTAAACCTTGCCCACGTTTGTGAAACATTTTGGTCAAACAATAACCTTGCAGCCATCTTAGAAATTTCTTTCTTGACGTGAATCATCAGGCGACGTACATTTACTCTATCCAGAGCAGATGGTGTTACTTGAAGCGTCTTCTGTCCAAAAATTACGATTCCTTCCGCTGGGAAAGTCGCAATAGGATTGATATTCGCTTCATACAAAGTATCTCGGTCGCTAGAGTTTAGACGTTCTGTCAGACCTACCACTGGAAGACCAGCATCACCATCAGTCAGCCCACCTCTTGTGAAGCCCGCTGGTGCAAACCAAATTTCAGAGGTTTGCTGTGCGCTAGAATATGTTCCAATCGCCGCAATCGAAGGCGGGGCATAAAATAGTTGGGAAGATTGTTCATCTCTCAACTGTACCCAAGGATAATAGGTTGCCCCATAACTTGAGTTCATTCCTCGCGCTTTTAGTGCAGCGATGGTGTCTGTGATTGAGCCACGATTTTGTGGAACACCAGCTACAATAGTTGGCTTCTCACATTCCTCTGGAACATAACCTCCCTCTAACTCGAAGACTGCCAAACTATCGGCACGACCTTCGCAGGTGCTCAACAAGTGAGAAGTCAGTCCAGGGCAATAATTGCCAGGGACAGCCATCAAGTTGGAGTCAACCAACTCTGGGTCTGCCGCTGAATCAATAGCCATTTTCACAGAGTTATAAGCATAATTTGTTTCTGCATCTTCGGGATTGCTACACGCGAACGAATTGAAAGGATTTGACTCCACAATATTTTCGCCATCAAAGCCACCAAAGAGTGGTAGACTGAAGCGATCAAAACCTTTGGTCAAAACAGTTTGCCAGGTGCCACCACTAACTACAGTAATTGCGTCACCATCTACATGACAACCGGGGTTCCAACTTGCGTGAACCTTATTAGAGCCCGCTAGATATTCTAACTCGTCCAAAGTGAAAACGTTTGGAACAACGCG
>TARA_R110000851_G_scaffold4349_2_pt1 | contig 12633 bp, 7 predicted proteins | sample TARA_R110000851 | Tara Oceans TARA_R110000851 (sample SAMEA4397627) | marine metagenome | biome: Polar Biome; feature: [DCM] deep chlorophyll maximum layer (ENVO:01000326); material: water (ENVO:00002006), including particulate matter (ENVO:01000060) such as... | depth 17 m | reverse complement strand
TCCCCAAAAAGGCTCTCAAACGCGCTCAGAGAGACACGACCAGTCAACGTATCCCACTCTTGCAAATCAACCCAAGAGCCCACACGGCGTACTACACGGCGAATATGGGGTGTTTTCCAGTCACACACCCAGCACTTCGCGCCGCGATGAAGATTAACTGAGAATTTTGGCTTGTGATGTTTGCAGAACGGGCAATGAAAAAGATATTCTGATCCGGTCTTTCGGGGTGACCCAAGTATAGACTTTAAGATTCTGAGCTTCTCTTCATCCATTCAACGTATCCAGCTCTCGCTATCACAATGCTATCCGCCCGGTCATAAGAGTCGGGCTTCGGATTGCCTTGTTTTGTATATTCTACCTTAAAAGTGGGCTCGTTGTCAAGTAAAAACTTTAAAACAACTTGTTTTGCCTTCATCCCTCTGGGAATAGAAATCCCGCAGGCTTTTCGGGCAGATGTCGCAGCCAAGTAATCCGGTTCTCGGTGGAACACCTGAAAGCATATCCATGATATTATACCATTATATCGGGATAATGTTGAGAGTGTTTTTGCTGATGAGAATCCCGATCTAAAGGACTGAAGGGATTGTTCAATGTAAACCTCTTCTATCTTATATTTCTTGCCAATGTCAATCAGGCGCCCCTCAACCCACAGGGCTTTTGCCATTAGGGTCGGGAAGTGTCTCTTGTTTCTCGTGTCCCAAGCAGTAGTATAGACGACTGCGCCATCTTTGTCAACAACCGTCGCACCAGTAATGCTGGTGCTGACGTCTAATCCTAAAATCATTAAAAATCCAGTTTAAGTTTGAAGGTAAGATCCCTATCCTCTGTCTTTTTGACAGGGGTCGCAACTTTAGCAATTGCAATAAGATTCCTATCCTCATCAAATACGCCAATCTTGGAAATAAAAGTTTGTGGCTTGTAACTTCCAGTAGGATCGGTATAAGGTGATTTTATCGTATTTTTAATCTTTTGTTCACTACTTTCAACATATGCAACAGAACTTGAGTAAAAAACCAGCGCATTGCTTTGAGTCAAGTTAATATATGTTGGGTTATTAGAGTAGTTCAATTCAGCACTGGGGGCGTGAGCCAACATGGTGATGACTGGAACGTAGTTTGTACCAGAAAAGTTTAGGTTAAAGCTAGCGGATAACCTAGACAAGTTAGAGTCCAAGTCTACAGGAACCCCATCATTCGCACCTACACCAAAATACAGCCAAGACGAAAAGCTTGCCGATGATTCGTTTGTATAATCAACGCTGGCGGAGTTGTCTAGGCTCCAGCTTCCCGTCAATAGCGCGAAGCCTTCGTTATATAATACCACGCCGGCGACACTACCAGAGCCCGGACTGCCGGCGGGACCGGTTTGCACAAGCTCCCCATTCTTATTCTGATCTTTTAGTTCACCGATTAGGGTGCCGGTTACATAAAATTTTAAGTTTACACTTCCCTTTTTTAAAGATGACGCATAAAATATAGACGGTATGCTGATTAAGTTTATTGCCTGGGTTGCCTTGTTCCACTCTCCCCCAGCAGAGGAGCTATAATCATACTGGTAATGGGTGCTCAAAGGAACATAATAATTTAGTGTGTTCTTTAAGGAAAGTACATGGTTAGACGAATTATCTCTCGTTGTACTAGCTGCAAACAGCTCTCTGCTGATACTGGCAGTCATAGGGTAGCTGCCTGTCATGACATCCCCATAGCTGAAGTCTTCGTTGAAGCTGGCAGTTCCAATGGTGGAGAAGGTCTCCAGTGTGCCGTTCTTTGTTAGGAATGGGTAGATTAGTCCATTGTTAATAACACCATCGGTCAACGGTATAAACTGACCAGTGCTCGATGAGACCCTGTCCACGTTCAGTTCGTATAGGCTAACCGAGCCGGTATATCCAACAGGCACGGAGCCAGTAAAGGCGCCGCTTATGTTCGATTGCTGATTTATAAAAACAGAAGAGTTATAAACCAAGAACTCTTGTTGAGGATAAGCCTTTATCCGATTGTAAAATATGTCAGTTTCTTTAAACTTATAATATGGCATAACATAAGTAAATAGTTTATGTTAGTAATCTAGACGCACTCTAAGAGTTAATTCGTTTGTCGGGTCCTTCTTGAGAGGTTCAGAGAGCTTAGCTGTCGCTAACAGTTCGTTATCAGGGCTGTACAGACCGACCGTCGTAATGTAAGAGACTGGCGGGTCTGTTACACCCTCCTTCACTCGAATCTTACTAGCGGTAAGATACGTTGGGTTTGAAGAATAATTAAAGTCTCTATTGTTCGCACGACAGAAATATACAGTTGAGTTTAACTCTGTTGTGTTATTATAAGACAGATCGTACATCCTATGGCGGATTGCGTTTGCGGTGGATTGGATGGAAGCACCAGTTAGGAAGGAGTTAAAGTCGTTGCTTCCACTCATCTTTATGCTGCCACTAGCCCCCGCTCCGGTGACTCCAAATGTCTGGAATATAGAACCTGAAAGGACGGCGATGCCAGCCTGGTAAAATAGTAAGCCAACCTTTGTATTCGCCGGCATTGTCGAGCCAGTACCATAGAGAATACCGTACTCTCCTGCTGGAGAGTTGACTTTAAATGATGTTGCCGCGTCTGTGTCTGTAACAGTGACTAGACTATTAAACTCTGTTAGAGCGGAGGCACTGGCGAAGGAGGCACTGGCGCCGAGCTTGAGAGTGAATGTGCCCTTCTTAATCTCGTCCTTTGTCAGCAGTCTAGCAAAATTTAAGAATACGCATTCTTTAAGTTTGGTGCCACCGGCTGATAGATCTCCATCTTCGTCAAACTGTTGAACAGAGCCAGTATAGTCAAACCCCATAAGAACCTGGGACATTTCACTATACAGGTTAATCTTTTTGTCCTGCTGGGTTCTAGCTGTTGTTCCGGATATGGTCGAGTTCGAAGCATAGCCGAGGGTGATATCGAAAATATGGTTTGCTGACGAACTCAGATAAGGATAATCGTATACACTTTGAAACATCCCATGGGAGTAGTTTTTAACGTTTTCATCGGAGTACGTTCCAGAAACAATTGAGCCAGTAAGCGGGATTGCTTCGTGCAAGAGGGATCTCGTCGAAACAACATCATCAGTTCTTAATGTCTTATAAGTAGTAGCCATTTTCTATCCTTTAAATTATGGGGACTTAATAAATCTAATTGGAATATCTAATCTATATCCCGTAGTAACGCCAGAAATTCTAACGTGCGTGTCAATGAACTTTACACTACTGACGGTGCCACCGCCTTGTGCCGGGAGGCTTGTAGTGCTACCTAGTCTAGTGAATAAGAAATCACTGGTTGCCAGCTCAACAGAGGAGGCAATCTTAAAGATAAATCTTGTACCCCTTGGACCAGATATCGCGGAGAGGATTGTAGTATCAGACATGTCCTCAAAATACGCAGCATCAGTTCCCACTGAGAAGAAGTATGTTGCGACGTTGTCATCGTCGACAAATGATACAGGGGCTCGATTGCCCCTTTGGTCGACGAGACCGCCAAACCTATTGTCGATCTCTACCATATATTGGGTTTCAACCAAATCGGCGTCAAGGGGATTCCGGTTTGAGATTTCCGAGGTATTTAGTCCCTGATCTATAGTTAGCGGACTTGGGTCGTTATCATAGCCACTAGCACCGTGAAAAATACCGGCAGTATTCATGGCGATTGCGTTGGTGGTCGACGGACCTTGCGTATTTTCGTCAACTGCGACGAGATAAGACCCGGAGTAAAAGTCTTCACGACCCTGTGCCGCTTGAGCCACAGCCAATACCGGAAGATATAAAACGTTTGTTCTACCAACCGACAACAGCTTTGATTTCAAAAATGAAGAATTATTAGTAAAAGCCTCTAGTACGGGACTTTGTAGAATTTGAATATCATAATATGCACTGCCGCTAGGGTGAGCCCCCAGAGAACTGTTTGCATTTCTATATAACGAATAGTCAATTTCATCGTCGCCAAAAGCAAATTTGGTGATTCTAAAACTGCCGTCTCCTCTTGATAATCTTTCTCTGCCTAGATCTGTTAACACTGCGTCGAGGATTATATCCCCGGAGTTGTCCAAAAACGCCATCTTATTACCTCTTCATAAGTATAATTAGTGATTTTTCAATCATTTTGCCTTTTTATTTTAAATAGTATCTGGAATAGAAAATATGATTAACTAGTAGCCTGCGAGCCCGGCGGGACCGGTGACTGCTGTTGCGCCTGCCGTCGCGGATCCGTCGGCAGCCGCGCTATTGCCCCCTAGTTCAACTTCCGTTGGAACAAAAGGATCATATTTCTTCTTAAACGTGATGTTTAAATCCATCTTCTTACCTGTCTTCTTCGATGTTACTCTAATCTTAAATTTCTTTCCCCAAACCTTTTCTTGCTCAATACCCAAGGGAAGATCGGTGCCAGTGGGGGCACGAACTAGAGATTCCTCGTCGTTTGCCGCAACCAAAGCCGCAGCATCTAATTGAGCCTGTGCGAAGGTCGGCGAAATCTGTAGAAACCTATTAACCTTTTTAAGAGGTACCTTTACATTCTCTACGCTCTCAAATTCAATAACCTTGATTATCGGGTACACTGCACCATCATTGTTCACAAGCTGTATCTCGTAAACCGGGCTTGGGGGAGAGACATGTCCGTGTAAATCAATTGCTCTAAACATATAGTAATATTTTTTATTAGGCTGTATCAAGTCCTTTAAGGCAGCAGAGCTGGCGGGTCTAAATCCATTTTGTTCAGATTCTGTTTTCACTGTTGCTCTAAAATTGTCTTTGAAGTCTTCGTAGCTGTATGGTTTAGCTTCCATCCGATATACTTCGAATTGCGTAGATGGGTCGTCATTCTTATAACGAATCTTCTTCTCAGAGGGATCGAGTATCATCTCTTGAAGTTTCAAGACATAAACTTGCTCTTCCGGATTAAACACAACTGGCTCAAAATCTTCTGCGCCGGCGCCGGTATTCATCAAGAGGAGTATTAGATAATCGACCCCACGATATGGCACGACATCTATTTCTGGCGGCATGGGAGGAGAATCGAGCATTGTGCCGCGTCCAAAGGAAAGATCTCCATCATATGGTCTCACAAAAGGTAGTTCAATTATTTTAATCGCCGGGGTTGTTTCCACAGTAAAGTCCGCAACATATGGAGTCCAAATAGAGCCTACTCCGTTAAAGGAGACGGTTGAACCGCCCATTGCATCCTCGACGTCGGTCGTGCCTGCGGCGTAGTCAAGCGCCGCCCCGGTGCCACCGCCACCGTCGAAGCCTGCTGGAATACCCGCGCCCGGCTCGCCGTAGATATCATCGGAATCGGCGGAATCCCCGCTTGGCTCGGGGGCGGAAAATAAATTAAAATCTTTAAAATCCCCCGACAAAGTTTCCGCTTGTCTCGGAACGCCGGTGCCAGTTTCAAATGTGTTTGGAGGTCCCAAAAACCATTGCAGAGCCTGTCCGGAAGTGAACCGTGTCTCTGAGCCGATTACCAGTCTACAGTTGAAAATTTCATATTGGTATGTTCTGTTATATCTTAGCTGAGTGTCGATGAGATTTATTCTTGCGGATGACTCCGGAGTATTTAAAATAAAGTAACTCTTTATTGGATAGATCGACCTGGATCCGAACTCATTAACTGTATATTTGTTGATCCTGTAAAACAAATCTTCAGAGTAAGCCCTGTCTCCTCGAAGCAAATCCTGGTATGTTCTTATATATGAGCTTACTAAGTTAGCAGTAATGGTCTGGATCTCCTCCATATCGTTTGCCAAGCCGGGGTCAGCAGCGCTCGGATAAGGGATATCCTCGAAACCCAGACCATCAAAATTCTTTAAAAATATAAAATTAGCACCGTCCACGATGGTGGGGTCAATAGACCCAAAAGACTCCAGCCATTCTTGAAAGTCATACACCCTTCGCTGTGTCCCAACGGGCTGGTTTTCGATAAAAGGATACCGTTGTCCTGCCTGGTTAACGCGCTGATGTTTCTCGACAAACGATAAGTTTGAAGAAAACTGAGGGCTGGAAAATGCCCCTGCGGCGCCATCGAGCTGCTGAAAATCGGAGAGAGTGTCTCTCATCAAGTTATTTAGTGCTCGGATTTCACCGCCGGCGGTTATAAATTCTCCAGAATTAATCTGAGGGTAGTCTATTTCTGTATACATTGGGAATAGAACTTTATAAGAATTATAACTTTCCTGAGCGAGTCTTTGTGTGGTTTTTGGTACAATTATGTTTTTATATCGTAATGTAAGCTCATCCAACACTTCTGGAGAGTTCGGGTTCGATACTGGAACGCCGTTTGCGGCAACGCCATAGAAAGACGCCCACCGATCAAAGTATTTAGCCGCGTCACTTTCTCCAATCTTTTCTCGGGCTGGTCCGGTGCCCCTCATACTATTAATGAATACCCCTGGTATTGTCCTGTCTAGGGTGATAAAATCACTATAAATAAAATCCTCATTATATCCAGGGTTCAATAAATCCGGCGTAGTTGGGTTTATCTCATACGCATCGGGTGACAGGCTGGATAATGGGGATATCCCCTCGCCTGCGGTCTGCGCTCTATTTTTTTCAAGATAGAACACATACAAATCTGGGTACAAGGCTTCTTGAATCTGCGTTATTGCTTGCTCATATTGCCTCATATAATAATTGTAGGTATAGTTGGTCCTCGCAACAGAAATATTAGATAGATTACCATCCATATAGAACTCTTCCTGTGGAGTAAACGGCTGATTATATTCCAGAGCATGGTCCGAGTAACTACTGCCAATGGCGGGCTGATAGTGTTCTAAACAGTAATTAAACCAGGAGTAGAGGCTGGGAAACTGAGTCCTGTTGCCAAAAAACCTTACCATTTGCCTGTGTCCGCCAAAGGGAAGATCCACAGAAGGGGGCAGCGCCTCGGTGGACTTTACCTCACCTCTTACAATTGTATTTGTATTATTAAACCCCGGGGTGCCAGCATTAAAGCGAGCCCATTGGAGTGATGTTCCACCTTGGGGAGCTGCGCTGTACAGCCAGAGAGCCTGGTAGTCTCTTCGTATGGGGTCAGTAGCTGGACCAACACCATCAACTGTATTGTGCCTATCAACCACAAGACTATTTTTTGAGTTTGACGAAATGCCAAAAGCAGTACCCAAGCCCACGTCAAGATGCGTAATCGTCGAGATGATGGATCCGCCTGGTCCCGGGATGGCGGGCATGTCTGGTGAGCTGGGTGGAATAAAAGACATCTTTAATAAACTCCTCTGGATCTGTCTGGGCGTGGGGAAGCAGCAGCATCGGCACCCGTTCCATCCCCAACCGGGGATTGAGCGGCGGCGGGTCTGCCGCCTTGCCGTTGGCTAGGCGCTTGCTGTCGTGGGGCAGGTCCCTGACCGCCCCCTTGCGGGCGAGCGCCTTGTTGCCCGCCGCCCTGTGCGCGTGGAGCCTGCTGGCGTTGTTGTGCTGCGCGCTGGCGCCCTTGCTGTGATGCCCTTTGCTGGCGCTGCTCTTGTTGTGCGCGTTGGCTGCCAGCCACTCCAGTTATAACTCTTAAAGAATTTGTGGGTGCTCTATATGGAGTTGTTACAAGATACTCCACATGACCATCAATAGACGCATCAGCAACAGCACGCTCTGTTAAGGTTGCTGCCGTCTCTGACTCTGAGCCGCCGTATATTGATCTAGAATCTATTGAGGGTACACCACCATCACGTCTAGGCTGGCTTCTATTTCTAGAAGCTGCGTTTTGCCTGGGCTGTATACTACTTGCGTTAACTGTTAGCAAGAAAAATTCATTATAAACCGGAAGTTGATCAAGCATATGAAAGCTACCAATATTAGTATTTGGATCAGTATACTTTCTAATCCTACAAAGCACCGCACCATTCATTCGATTTACAACCTGCTCGGTCAACACACTCCAAATTGGTGATTTACCGTAATTTGCTGTATATCCCGATAGATACTCTATTCTTCTTAGCATCCCAAAATTATACATGAAACCATCAGTTTCGGCGTCACTCTCCGTTGATACGGTTGCAGCACTATCATTATAAACGCGATTCCTGTTTAATGTTAAGGATTTTATTTGTTGAGGCAAGCTTCTGATTTGTTCAACTGAGTCTACAGCTTCAGCTGAAGATAGCATCCTGGTAGATATGAAGTTGTTTTCTGACGCTAGATCAAAAGAAATTGTCCCGCGCCTTGGGGTATCTAGTCCTTCGGTAGCGCTTACAGCTCTAGTCCTATTCCGGGTTGTGCGGCGAGTTGTGGCTGCGCCTGCTGGAGGACGGGCACTAGTTCGTGAGGGGCGGGTTGCAGCGCCGGGTGACGGGGTATCACTTAGCACATCGCTAAGGGGCTCCGTGACTGAAGCAGCCTCTCTTGTAAACTCGTCACCTCTTCCAAAATACTCTTCCGATGAACGTTGGCTGTTTCTTCCACGAGTGCGGTCCTGCTGCCGGCGGGCACTCCTTGAAGGACGTCGACCATCGCCAGCTCGTGCCGCTGGAGGGGAAGGGCGAGAGCCCATGCCTTGATGCCGGGATGTCTCCGATTCAATGGTGCCTAAAACCTCTAGTCGGTCTGCACTTGGACCAGAGCCCAAATAACTCACTAAAGATTGCGCGGCGGTGGCGCGGGACGTAAAAGATCTAGAAGAAGGGTTGTCCAAAACATTTTGTATGATAGAAGTTGCTGAGATATAATCGAGGCTATCGGTAGAATCCCTTAATAGCGGTACCGAATTGCCGAAAAGGTCGACCGAATTAGGGGCAATATACGAAAATAACGTATTTTCAGACATCAGTGCTTCGATCGAACTACCGTTTAGGAATCTAATATTTTGCAGCTCTTGTTGCGAAAGGCTATTTCCTCGATATCTGTCTGTCTCTCTGACTACTCTATCTCTAATTTCTTCTCTTCGAAGCACCAAGACGCCGTTCGGGGGATCGATCTGCCTAGCAGTCGGGGACGGGACTTCAAAATAGTCAAAGCCCGAGCCGTTTAGCACATTACAGTTGAATACTTGCTGAAATTGGATCTCTTCAGTTAAAAAGCGCGGTGAAGATCCTTGGGAGGTTGAACTTTTCGGTGGTCCGCTGCCCTCCTGGTGGGCTTGCCGACCGTCACCAGTTAGCGAATTAATGTTAATACTTAGTTCGTTCATCAGTTGAAGAAGGAGTAAGACTCCCTCGTTAGTCCCGGTGCTAGGCGAAACCAGAGAATATAGGCAGTTTACTAAGGAAGATTTATGACTTTGCGTCATGTTGGTAGCCAAATCAAGCATCTCTATGTACTTAACAATCGCAGCGAGCCATGGAAGAGAAGCACTCTGTGATCTTCTATTGCTCATCCTATTAATAAAATCGACTGTATATCTTCTAGTTCTTCTGTTGTAGTTTCGTGGCAACTCCGCGATTGATAAATAATTTTCTAAAACGTTTATGGCTAACGACAGTTCTTCTGATTTTAAACTAATGTAGTTTGCCGCGCCGTCGTTAATACGAAGCCTTATAGAATATTTATATATTCCGGCAGAGAGGCTGCCAATGTTTGCGTCAGTAACAGAAAATGTTCTAAATCTGCCTGCGTTCTCAATTGCTACTTCTTGAATTTTTCCAAACATTTTATATTGGTCTGAAACGGGATCGCCCGAATTAACCTCGATATTCCTGTTATTGGCGGCGCCCGGAATATAATATTTCTCTCTAGACTGAATTACATTATTTGCACCATAAGAAGATACTACTACTTCCGGAGCTTCTCTCTCATTTACGTATAACACCTCTTCGCTACCTAGTGCGCTAGTTCCTCTTGCCTCTCTTACCTTTTGTCTAACAATCGATAAGTCTAAAATACTAGAGTCTTGAAAGAGTTGGGCTCTTAGTTCACTTGTCGCTCTCGTAAAGAGTCCTCCAAACCTAGAATTCTGCTCCATATACCTGAGGTGGTTGAACCCAAAAAGCAAGATAGAATTACCGTTCTGATCCCTGGTTAGGTACAAATCTGTTGTATATGTTGAATTTTGCTCCGTTAGTGGTATTAGCGGCGATATATCAACTTGTAGTTCTCTAACCTGGTCTATAGCCCTGATGTCGCAGACTTTACTATTAAAATATCTTCTTCTTGTTAGGGCACCATGTGAACTGTCGGTATGAAACGCGCCCTCCATCCAGCCAGAAGAACGGTGATAGTGTACTGGACCTGACCAGACATCACCGCTGGAATTGGTATAACCGTATGTATCTTTGACGATCGCGGCGCTACTTATAACTCTTTCTATTGCCACCGGACTATGTGCGTTTAATACGCCCCTTTGACCCTCACGGTAGAACTCAGTAAAAGCGAAATAGGTTAAATGAGCTGGTTGGCGTACCATTTGAAACTGGACTTCTCTCTCCAAGCTGAGTACGCTATTACCGCCAGTGCCCCTCTCAGTGGAGACTATGGCGTCTTCAGGAGTCTGCAAAGCTAAGGAGAATATCTTAATCTGGTAATCTATAGTCTCATTATAATCCGATGGTATACGAAAATTGGGCTGATCTAATATATCAGAGTTGATAAGGTAGTTCGTTAAATTCTCATTTGTGCTTTGGATTACTTTGTATACAATGTTTCTTCTAGAGGGTTCGTTGTAGACCCATGTCGTCTCGTTTGTAGTGGTATTCTGCAGATCTTTCAAGGAAATTCTAAGAATCGAAACTAATGATTGTTGTTCAGGGGTTACTCCCAGGGCAGCCGGCGGTGATGCCTCAAATTTTAAATCACCAAAACGGTCGGTTGTTCGCTTAACTGGTCTAGACTGATCGACGCTCATGTCAAGTCTTGAGTCGACAGCACCTCCGTTTGCGAGCGTAACTCTCTCTATATACACATTTGGAGTAGCAGCGCTGCGAATTCCATCTTGATTAATAATAGCCATTATTCACACTCCTCGGGCGTCACGTCAGTGGCGTATATATCAAATCTTCTTGAGCCAACAACGTCTGGGCAATCATATGGTATATCATCCACCTCGATGCCGCGTGTTCTTAGTTCTGTTATTAGAGAGCAAATCTCCTCCTCGGGAATTTCTAAATCTGCGTTAACATTGAAGAAATACTCCGCATAGGTAGGATCCATGTTAAAACTACGACGGCGTGAGCGACGTCCAGTAGGTTCATCTAATAATATTCCGTTAATAACTGTTTCAGTCCTCTTTAAGAAAGACAAGGGTGTTAAAACTGACTGCGGTCCCTGTGATCCGGACTCCATCAAAAAAACCTCAATGTCGTATTCAGTGTCATTAGAAGCGTTCTCTTCGTCGATACTGAAAATTAATTGGGGATCTTTCTCTGTCAAATAAATATATGTGCCATTGCTGTAAACCCTGCTGATAATCTTGTCGGCAAAATCTGGATTGTTAATGTCAAAATCTCTTGTGTTTCCAACTACAGCGCTGTACTCTATATCGAAATCCAATTGTGGTATCCTAAACGTGTTTTGTGATGCTGACGTGGTAGTAATATAATTCAATGCCCCAGATAGCTCGCCCTTTAAGATTTGCACGTTCCAAGAGGGAACGTCCCTCGACCCTAACTCCATAGTTCCCAGGGGTTCTGCAAGGGCGTAGTTTCTATCCATGGTGGGCTGAATCGGAATAGGCTCGGCGTCGCTTTCTCGATTTGCTATAATTTGAGGAGAAAGATCAGACTCGATACCACTAAACAAATATTGGGCTTTTAGCCTGGGGGTATCACTTTGAATTCTGGTTTCTATACTGTTTTGAGCCTCTTTAATGCCGGCAGAGCCAGAGGCATCATAGAGAATATCATCATCAAAAAAAGCGTAGTAGACGGGCTTAAATTTTCCCTTAGATAGCATTGTTTCCCCATAGGGGGTTAGCTCAATATCTAAAACATCTTCTTTATTATCAAAAAACTTCATGTTTGTTCTCTTTGTTTACTCTACTCTTGGGGCGGCTCGATGTCTATTTCTGCATCTAATTTAACTAGTTCCACGAGAGAAAAGAAATCATATGGCCAGTTATAGCTATACTTGGGGTTGAAGACCCTGCTTGAGTCTTCTCTTCCTACCTGGACGCCAAGAGATCGATCAAAATTTCCAACCTGTGTTCTGGAGTCTTTGATGACCTTGTCAAAGTAGTTCTTCTTTGCTTTTTGCTTAACCTTGAAAACCATCCACTGCAGCTTGCTCTCTAGGTTGCCAGATAAAAGCTCATTAGTTAATATTGGATGGTCTATCTCAACTTCCTTAATAACCTGCGAAGACGGAGGGTATTTGTTACTATCAATATCAAATGCATACCCTAATTTTGGAGGCAGATTCTGCCACATATCGACCAAGTCTTCCTGATCGAAGATGTGCTCAAATTCAAAGATATACATGCTAAACGGAGAGACCGCTTCTGGATTCGCTAAGAAATCCATTTTGGGAGGAAAGACGTATCTCTTCATTGAGCGAACCATATTAATGATACTAGTGCCAGGATTGTTTAAATCATTCGGATCCAACTCAGTGCCAAAGTCTACGACAGATAAGGCGCTGTCAATCTTTTCTCGGTCGATATCAAAGAATGTCTTTTGCCCCTCATTGATAAAATATGGTATCGCCACAACAGCCTCTCGAACAGCCTTTGAACTTGC
>TARA_R110000851_G_scaffold313420_1_pt1 | contig 12647 bp, 14 predicted proteins | sample TARA_R110000851 | Tara Oceans TARA_R110000851 (sample SAMEA4397627) | marine metagenome | biome: Polar Biome; feature: [DCM] deep chlorophyll maximum layer (ENVO:01000326); material: water (ENVO:00002006), including particulate matter (ENVO:01000060) such as... | depth 17 m | reverse complement strand
TGGCTTCCTGACATTCGAGCTGCGCGATTTTGCCACTATGTTCGCAAACGGTGCCGTACCCAACCGCAGTGGATTTTTATCTGCATTCTTCGCGCTAGTCCCGTTGCATGGTTTACATGTCGCCGCCGGCGCAATCTGGCTTGTCGTGATGTTGATCCAGCTTGCGATTTTTGGATTGATACCGATGGTTAAAACCCGCCTGTTGCGACTGGCGCTGTTCTGGCATTTTCTCGATGTCATCTGGATCGGGATATTTTCGATCGTCTATCTTGGGGGGCTTGCGTGATGGATCACGACGCTGAATTGCGCCGCGAGCTGCGCCAGTATTTAATCGGGTTTGTCCTTGCGCTGATTTTGACGGTGGTGCCGTTCGCGCTGATCGCGTGGGGGGCGCTGTCGTTCGGAACCGCGCTGTCCGTCATTGGCGTATTGGCAATCCTTCAAGGGGTCGTGCAATTGCGCTTTTTTCTTCACATCGACCTATCGACACAAAAGCGAGAAGACCTGCATTTGATTCTGTTCACGGTTCTTCTACTTTCAATTATGGCAGCTGGCACAATATGGATCATGGCCAACCTAGCCACCCGGATGATAGGATAGCAAAGGGCGTCTATGTTTAGAACAGCAACCGGCGACCAAAGCCTACCACGGATTGGGTGTCGCCCCGAATATTTGTGGTGATCGGCTAGGCGCTTATAACGGTGGCGGTTGTGTTTGTCTTGCAACAACGCCGAACGCCACAATCTACGGCTGCGTGGCTCTTGTTCATCCTGGCTGTGCCATATGCCGCACTTCGCATTTTTTCTCGCCCTTGATTTTGGAAAGCAAGGGTCGCGCTATCCTTCGATCTAGTTCAGCGAGATGTCGGATACTAATCTGCCAATGCACCGGCTTGACTATGCCTTCCCAAATTTTGGTGTTCCGGGAGCCTTATGGAGCAGTTACTTTCAATTTTTCACAAGTGTCGAAACGGCACTTGTCGCGATGGTGGGTGTCATTGCAGGTTCAAAATCAGGGCTTCAAGTTACCTTTTACCTGCTGTGTGACGATCCTGTAGGGGGCATTTATAGACCCTTTGGCCGAACGAGCCAAAGAAGGCGTCGAGATGCCGTTCATTCTGGATAGACTGTGCACAGTGTTTCGGCCCAGTCATCGCAAATTGGTGGTCGCCGACGCCCTGCGTATGTTCGCAGGTGGTATGAACGGGAGCAGTCACTATATGGAGGCGGATTTCGATTGCGATCTAGCTTATCATCTCAGCGATCATGCAGTGGCGCGGTTTTGTGATATTCATCAATCGGATTGGACGGTTGCAAGTGGAACCGCAACCGATCCGATAAACAGAGGACCACCACAGAGGGGTCATACGCAATTGCAAATTGTGCCGTCAGGGCGAGATATGGCGGAAGACAAATTTCATGATGCACTGGTGCATGCAATACGCGCCGCGTCTGACTTATGCTGTAGAGCTCGTCGGTTCCGCGAACTTTGACGTGCGCAGTATGTTACTGAATTTTGAAACGTCGCTCTTTATTGATGACTAAGCCAGTGCCTCGGATCAGGAGGCTTGGATGGATGATCTTACCAAAGCCTGGTTAGAGGGAGTCAGAAAACCCGGCTTACATGCATGCGCTTTATGAGCGGTGTAGACATGATCATCGAGTACGTCTGCCATTTGCAAAGCGTCTCTCTGGAGAACAAGGGATTGGCTGCCGTCCGATTTGGAAACCCGGGCGTAGCCGACTAGCATGTTTCACAAACGATCGTTTGTGAAATTCTAAAATCTTCTCGTCTTTCTGTAACCTTCATTTCTATTTGGCATCTTTTTAACAGCGCTAGGTGGCGCGTAGCGCAACCAAGACAAATCAGCCTCCAATAAATCGTAACCGCTTCATTGATACCGCAGGTTATGCGGCTTGACTGCCGGTGACGGCTGCCATCGGTTTCCAATTCCACGGGAGCAATTCATTGAGCCGGTTGATCTTGTGATCGTGCATGCGGTCGAGAATGTCAGCGAGGTAGGCCTGCGGATCGAGGCCGTTCAGCTTGGCGGTTTCGATGACGGTCATGGCGCGGGCGAGAGTTTCCGCGCCGGTATCGGCCCCCGCGAAGAGCCAATTTTTCCGTCCAATTCCAATCGGGCGCAGGGCGCGCTCGGCTGGGTTGTTGTCGATTGCGACACGCCCGTCAGTTAGGAACAAGCTGAAGGCATCCTTGCGGCTCAGCCCATAACGGAAGGCTTTGGCCAGATCGCTCTTGCCCGGAATGCGCAGGAGTTGTTGTTCTGACCAGGCAAAGAAGGCCGTAACCTTTGGCTGGCTCAGCTTTTGACGCGCGGCATGGCGTGCATCCGCGGGCTGGCCGTTGATGTCGCGCTCGATGTCGTAGAGTTTTCCGATCCGGTCGAGCGCCTCGCGGGCAATCTCGGATTTGGTTGATGTCCAAAAATCGTGGAAGTCGCGCCTCAGGTGCGCCCAACAGGCCGCTTCGCGTAAGCGGCCTGTGCCACCCGGTTCAGGCGCGTAAAGCTTGGCATAGCCCTTGTAGCCGTCAGCTTGCAGAATGCCGCGGGCGTTGGCCAGATGGGCCAAGACATGCTCTTCCTTCCAGTTAGGTGCGAACCGATAGACAGCACCAGGTGGTGATGCCCCGGCCCATGGACGCTGGTCGCGAACATAAGCCCAGATCCGGCCTTGTCTGACCCCTTTGCCAAGCCCTTTGTCGCGCTTTGAGCGATCCAGCACCCGGATCGGCGTATCGTCTGCATGCAACAGATCGCTACCCATGATGTCCGCATCGATCCGCTCGATCAGAGGCGACAGAGCTTTCATGGCCCGACCGCACCAGCCGACGAGTGTGCTTTCGGGAATGTCTGCCCCCATGCGCTCAAATATCTCGTGCTGGCGATAGAGGGGAAGATGATCGTCGAACTTCGAGACCAGCACATGCGCCAGCAAGTTCGGGCCTGCCATGCTGCCCGGGATCGGCCGACTTGGGGCAGGCTCTTGCACCATCTTTTCGCAACGACGGCAGGATTTTTTGATGCGAGCGATCTGGATTACCTTCATCTGCGCCGCGATCATGTCGAGCAATTCGCTGACATCCTCTCCCACCACGCGCAGATCGCCGCCACAGTCAGGACAGCACGTGCCAGGATCAAGTTCCCGCCGCTCACGCAGGGTCGCATCAGACACACGCGGGCGGCGGCGCAAAGCGGGTGCAGAGGGCTCATCAGCCGCTGGTTCGTCCTGCCCTTCGTTGATCGGCGCGTCATCTTCCTCGACCACGGCGACCAGCAGGTCTTCGAGCGCCAGTTCCAGCTGTTCAATCTCGCGTTCGATCTTTTCAGAAGATTTCCCGAACGCCAGTTTCTGGAGCTTGGCGATCCGCAGGCGCAGCGCCGGAACCAGCTGATCATGAACTCGCAGCGTGGCCGATATTTTGGCGTTTTCCGCCTGCAAAGCCGCGATCATCTCTTTCAAGACGGCTGGATCATCGGGGAGGTTTTCGGCATGCTTTGACATGCCTATGACTACCAAAAGTCAGGCCAATGCACCATATAAATAACGTAAATTGAGCGACAAAATCACCCGACGCGCGCGGGCGGAATGCCCCAATCAGGACGCCGCCAATCAATCCCCTCCCAGAGCATCGCAAGCTGCGCTGATGTCATCCGCACCGCACCGTCTTTGGCGTTCGGCCAAGGAAAGCGCCCCCGCTCCAGAACCTTGTAATAGAGGCAAAACCCCTGGCCATCCCAATACAGCAGCTTGATCCGATCCCCGCGTCGCCCCCGGAACGCAAACACCGCCCCACTGGCGGGCTTTTGCCGCAGCACATCCTGGGCAAGTGCCGCCAGCCCTGCGATCCCCTTCCTCATATCCGTCACACCGCAGGCCAGATACACGCGAACACCGGTGCCCGGACCGATCATGCGATTTCAACCGCGCGGATCAGCGCCGTCAGCGCGGCAGAATCCATCGTGCTGTTAAAATGCAAACAGTGGCCACCCCGCAAACGCAATTCAACTGCGGTTGGTGGAGCTGTTTCGGAGACAGGCAGTTGCACCAGCGGACCCCCGGTCGTGACCGGAATATCCAATGGGTAAAAGAGCGCGCCAGCGTCAGGCGACCAAAGACCTTTTTTCTTCAGGTCATGCCGCCACGCGTAAATTTGTTGTCGCCTTATCTCATGGCGCTGCGCCACCTGTGTAACGCTCGCCCCACCAACCCCAACCGACATAACAATCTCGAGCTTGTCATCGTCATGCCAAAAGCGTCGCCGCTCAGCCCCAAGAAGTTCACCACGCATCACAAACCCCGCATAAGACACGTCCCTAATGACGTCATTAAACACGTGTCTTAGATCATCGCGTCGTTATCAGGCAGGCGGTGCCAATCGCGCGGTTACAATAAATCCGGCGCGTCTCAAAGATGACTTTGTCTATCAAAGACGCAACCGAGAAATTTCCGCTTCTCGCAAGATTTCATCAAACTGTCATCAAACTGTCGATTTGATGAGACTCTCGAATGGCACGATCCTGAATGTATAAACATTCAGGAGACACTACCGATGCCACGCATTTCCTTCACCCGCCGTCAGACTCTTCTTGGATCCGCAGCGCTTGGGGCTTCAATGGCCCTGCCGTCACTTTCACGCGCGCAGTCCCGCCCCGTCATCACGCACGGCGTGATGTCCGGTGATGTCGCCCACGACGGCGCGATGATCTGGAGCCGCGCCGACCGGGAGGCGAAGATGCTTGTAGAGTGGGCAACGTCCGAGAGCATGTCGGACACGCGTACCGTACCCGCTCTGGCTGTCGGTGCGCCGACGGACTACACTGGTAAATTGGCGCTGACCGGGCTGCCCAGTGATCAAGACATTTTTTATCGGGTGACGATGACCGATCTGGCGGATGGCACCATGTCCGAACCGACCCTCGGATCATTTCGCACCGCCCCGATGGGCAGCCGCGACATCAGCTTTGTGTGGTCAGGTGACACCGCCGGTCAGGGCTGGGGAATTGATGAGGATCGCGGCGGCATGACCACTTATGCCACAATGCTGAAGCACAGCCCAGATTTCTTCCTGCATTCGGGCGATACAGTTTACGCTGACGGTCCGCTGAAAGAAGAGGTGGAACTGGATGATGGTACTGTCTGGAAGAACATCGTGACTCCCGCCAAAATGAAAGTGGCCGAGACTCTCGACGAATTCCGTGGCCAGCATCTATACAACTACATGGACCGGAACGTTCAGGCGTTCAACGCAGCAGTGCCGATCATCGCGCAGTGGGATGATCACGAAGTGACGAATAACTGGTACCCCAACGAGATGCTTGAGAGTGACGATCGATATGCGGTGAAGTCGATGCAGCTGCTTTCCGCACGCGCGTCCCATGCGTTTCACGAGATGATGCCGACACGGCAAAACCCGTCTGAGCCGATGCGGGTTTATCGCAAGGTCTCTTATGGGCCATTGCTGGACATTTTCGTGATCGACCTGCGCACCTATCGTGGTGACAACACCACCAATACAGAAGCCGAAGGCACGCCGTTTTTGGGTGCAGACCAAATGGCCTGGTTGAAGCGGGAGATGGTCAGCTCCACCGCAACGTGGAAGGTGATCGCCTCCGATATGCCCATTGGGATGATGGTCCGCGACGGCGAAACCAACATGGAGAATGGATCGAACGGTGATGGTCCGGTCCTTGGACGCGAGCAAGATATTGCTGCTCTTCTGTCCTTCATCAAGACTGCGGAAATTCGGAATACAGTCTGGCTGACAGCGGACGTGCATTACACAGCTGCACACCATTATTCGCCGGATCGCGCGGTCTTTCAGGAATTTGAGCCGTTCTGGGAGTTCGTGTCCGGCCCGCTTCATGCTGGCACCTTCGGGCCATCGACGTACGATAATACTTTCGGGCCGGAAGTACGGTTCGCAAAGCACCCTGAAGAAGGACAAGCGAATTTACCACCCAGTGACGGTTTGCAGTTTTTCGGTAAGGTCGACATTGCCGCTGACACGAGCATTATGACCGTCAGGTTGATGGACAGCGCGGATGTGGAGCTTTGGTCGGTGGATCTGGAGCCAGCAGCACTCTGAATGATCGAGGTACGGGGCGGCTGTGACGGGCCGCCCTTCCGCTATGGATGCAGATGTGATTGGTCTTGTAGCGCTGCATTGTTGGATGTAACTCAAAACTGACCCAGCATAGCCAAAGTTCGACGATGTTGCTGAATGTGCCTCGCAACGAACGATAGCTACACCCCAGCTGAAGGAGCATCCGCGCTCGGTGTCCGTTGCAGAACGCGGTAGACGGTTGGTCGGGAAACGGCGAACAGCTCTGCTAGATCGCTGATCGAGTACTCGCCCGTGTCATACATGCGGCGCAGCTCAATCTGGCGGCGATCCGAAAGCTTTGGTTTCTTGCCCTTCAACTTGCCCTTGGCGCGGGCAATAGCCATGCCCTCCTTCGTGCGCATTCGAATGAGGTCAGATTCAAATTCGGCGAAGGTGGCGAGGATATTGAAGAACATTTTTCCCATTGGATCCGTCGGATCATAGACGCTGGCACCGAGCGCTAGTTTGATACCGCGCTTTTCCAGCTCGTCTGCGATGGCACGGGCGTCGGGAACAGAGCGTGCAAGCCGGTCCAGTTTTGGAACGACGAGGGTGTCACCTTCGCGTACTGCGGCCAAGGCTTGCCCCAAACCAGGTCGCTCACGATTTGTGCCAGTCAGGCCGTGATCGGTGTAGATCCGATCTTCCGCCACATCGAGATCGAGGAGCGCTACCCGCTGTGCGGCGAGGTCCTGTTTGTCGGTCGAGCAACGGGCATAGCCAATTCGAGTTTTTGACATGAAGGCATCCTTTGGCCGACTATCCGTTCATATACGTTGAGTGTAACGCAAAAGGCCCCTCCAATGATATTATCATCGTACCAATCAAATGAGAATCGGTTTCTGTAGGAAACGGGCGTTTTAGTGCGTGCTTTCTGAAGTGTCCGGTGCGCGATCCCCTATCGGACACGCAATCTCAAAAACCTTCAACAACCACGTCGGTTTTGAACGGGACTTGCGGCAGCGGAAATGGGGCAGGGTGGGCGTGTTCAACAAATGAGGGTTTTTGGCACGGCCCCGTGATCCCGGCATGCAAACAATAGCCTTTCGTAGTTTGCGTTATCCGTCACGTCCGGGTTCTTTCGGATCGTTGGAGAACAATGCGATTTTGTTGCCTTGAGGGTCGCGAAGATAGCCAACATAAAAATGAGGCCCATACGAAGCACGGAAGCCGGGTTGGCCCTCGTCAAATCCACCTGCGATGAGTGCGGCGGAATGAAGGTCACGGACCTGCTTCTGACTGCGGGCCTCGAATGAAATCATAGCACCGTTCCCAGCAGAGGCGGGATGTCCGTCGAAGGTTGGTTTAACGTAAAAATCCGGCAGAGCGACAGACTGACCCGGATATGTGGGCAGCACGTAGCTTAGACCCTCAGGGCCCTCTTCCAGCCCGTAGCCAAGTGCTGGAAGGAGCGCAGAGTAGAACTGTTTCGCCTGAGCAATGTCGTCTGCACCGACGGTGACGTAGGCAATCATGCTATGAGTCCCTTTCCAGAACTATGGTTATTACAGCAATTTTTTCTGCTTTATGACAGTGTAACCAACCCACTATTCAGCTCTAAAAAAGATCGTTTGCCAAATGCTGGGTAAGGTTCGCTATGCGGACAAAGCAATTATTCGATTTATAAGGCTATGATGGAGCCTGAATTTTCGAAGGATTGCGAGTTGGATATTCACTGCCACTGTCTGAAAGTTTCTCTTATACTCCCTGGTCGGCCACTAAGATTAAACCGCTGTACGTGCAGTATCTGCCGCCGGTATGGCGCATTCTGGTCATACTACCCGCCAGAAAGCGTGCAGATATCAGGCGCGACCGATACTTATATTTGGGGGGACAAAATGATCGCGTTTCACCGCTGCCAGCACTGTGGAGTAGCTGACACACTGGATGCACATCGATGGCGATATTGGAAATATCGGTGTAAATTTGCAGAACGCTGACCCCGTACTGCTTGACGGTATCGTCGAATATGATGGTCATCTGAAAGCGATCTAACCGACATATTGAACTTAAATCTGAGCTTCACCATGGCGGTTCGGACCGTTCAAAAATCAGGGTTTGTTGAACGATTCTGAATGAGGGTTGTGCGAACTTTGCAGACCTTCAGCTTTCCAGCTATCTCTGCGCCATCAGTTTGAAAGCGGCTATAAGGCTACGCGAAAAATGACCAAATTTGATCTTGTGATATTCGATTGTGATGGGGTGCTCCTCGACAGTGAGATAATTGCGTGCCGTGCAGATGCCGAAGCCTACACACGGTTGGGATATGAAATCACAACAGAAGAGGTTTCGAGACGCTTTGCAGGTATGCCCGACGAGGCTGTTGATGCAGCACTGGTAGATGAAATTGGCAAGCCCCTCCCGCCTAATTTTAGGTCAGAGATAAAGAAAGCTGTAATCGGAAAATACCGGACTGAATTAACAGCAATTGATGGCGCAAAAGCCTTACTTTCCTCGTTAAGAACCGCCAAATGCATAGCATCGTCCGCCTCCCCTGCAAAACTGGCACTTGGATTGATTGAGACTGAAATGTTCGAGCTGGTTTATCCGAATATATTCTCAACAAAATTGGTGGAGAAGGGAAAGCCGCATCCTGATATATTCTTATACGCGGCCCTAAAAATGGGTGCTTCGCCATCACGTTGCATCGTGGTCGAGGACAGCGTTGCAGGCGTCACAGCCGCAAAATCAGCGGGTATGACATGCGTAGGATTTACTGGAGGATCTCACTGCGCTGACGGGCACTCACAGCGTTTATATGCCGCTGGTGCGGACACCGTTGTTGATAGGCTTGAAGCTGTAAGGCCGCTCGCTGAGTGAGTGACCAATAAGGCTTGGAGCCGCCATTCACCACCTCCCAAAAACGACCGTTTTAGAACGCCGCCAAATGCCCGCAATGGGGGAAAAGTCGCCAGAGAGCGAACGACCGCTTTAGATTCAGATCTCCCCAATTTTGCCTTCATCAAAGGACACGCCAAGCCGCTTTTCCAGCGCGATCCTGCCCTTTGGTGTAACGCTCAGCACCCGGCGCTCTTTGGTCCGTTGTATCCAACCCTTCTCAAATGACAGGTCAGCAATAGCGGCACCGACGGCCCCGGCGACATGATGCCTCCTTTCGCTCCAGTCGAGGCATTGCCGTGCGAAGAGGCGCTTGGATTTACTCAGTTTTGGCACGGCGATCCCCAGCTCACCGAGAAGTTGTTCGCCCTTTTCGGACAATTCATAGTCGCTACCCAATGGGACAAGCGCCCCGTGCTTGACCAACGCATTGGCGATCGCCACGCCAAGCTGACCCGCGATATGATCGTAGCACATCCGCGCGTTCTGCATGGGTGTGCGCTGCCTGTTTCCGGGCCGGTCTGCGATATTCACATGCGCTGTTTGCGCGACCAGCTGCTCAAGCGCACTCGCTATCTCGCGGCTTGCGAGGTTGAAATAATGGTGACGTCCGCTTTTTTCCCGCGAAATGAAACCGCCTGCGACCAGTATTCCCAAGTGCTCACTCGCCGTGGCTGCGGACACCCCTGCGATTCCGGCCAGTTCGGTTGCAGTCAGTGCGCGACCGTCAAACAGCTCCGTCAGCATTCGGGCGCGAGCGGGTGAAGCGATAAGTGCGCCGATGCGCGACATTGGGGGTTCATCATGCATACTTCGGAACTATCCGAAACGTTTCATACTGGTCAAGCTATAGAACGATAACTGACTTTGTTCGGGAGAAACGTAATGAAAAATATTGATTTGGGGTCGGCATACCACGAAAATAAATGGGCATTGTCTATACAGACGCCCGTCACCGGGATGGACGGCCTGCTCGATGCCATGCGAACGCAACTGGCGCTAAGGCAGGTACATTCAACACGCTGCCTTCATATCACCGGCCCCGGTAAACAACAGTTTCGGGTGCGAGATGGGTCCCGTTCGGGCGCGCAGGAAGCCGTTCAAAGCCTTCCAGTGGGCGAAATTGGTATCCCCATTTCGATGGATCAGCATATCCTGCGGAAAACCTTTGAAGTCATCCTTGAACAACATGTTCACGAAAACCCAACAATCCTCGTAACCGAGTGTTGGGCAACCCGATCACGATATACCTGCGATCCCGCAAACCCGAACAAGTATTGGAACCGGGCGGATGCAGACGAACTACATGGAACAGCGCAGGCTCAAGCGAAGAAAACGTCGTGAGCGTGCCTCCAGCCCGGACGGATCATTCTATCGGCATCACACTTGTCGTAATTTCAGCGATAACTTTTAGCACTGCGGGGCTGTTCACCAAGGGCGTTTCTGCTGCGGCTTGGGACGTTATCTTTTGGCGAGGAGTGTTCTCGGCGGTATTCACCGTAGCATGGGTATCATATCAGCATCGGTTCAGGGAAAGCTTTTTCCAAATGGGGTTGAGCGGTTTAGCAGTTGCCGTCGTCGGGGCTTTGGGAACAGCCGCATTTATCGCCGCATTCAAACTTACGACTATTGCCAATGTATCCTTGATCTACGCAGTTGCCCCGTTGGTGGCCGCCTTGCTGGCATGGATCTGGATCGGAGAACGCGCCACCTTTCGTGTCGTGTTGGGGTCCATCGGTGCCATTATGGGCGTGGGGATCATCGTTTCAGGATCGCTTGGCCGGGTTAACCTGAAAGGGGACGCTCTCGCTCTGTTCATGGCCGTGGCGATGGCCCTCTTGATGGTGATCTATCGGAAGTATCCCAAAACTCCGGGGGCCGGTCCGGCGGCGCTGTCATCGTTACTGTTGCTTCCGGTTGCTTGGGGCTTAGGTAGTCCGCTGGTTCTGCCGATGTTTGAAATTGTGGTCCTGAGCGGCTTCGGACTGGTTTTCGCCATTGCCTCGGTTACCCTCGCCGAAGGTGCCAAGCGCGTTCCATCCGGCCAAACTGCTTTGCTCAGCACGCTGGAAATGCCTTTGGCACCGCTTCTGGCTTTTGTCGTTCTGTCTGAAGTTCCGCCAACCCAAACGTGGATCGGCGGCTCCGTAATCCTGATCGCAGTCCTGATGGCGGCCCGCGAAAATCATTAAGTTGGGGGGTACCACGATCCAACATGAAGACGTGGTAGTGTAGTTGTCATTCGCTGTACCAGCACAGACCACTCACAAAGGACCGTTTTTGGCACTCACCTAAGGTCCGCTATGCGGACTTTCCACATTGAGTTTAAGCCTGAACCATCCGTATGAAGTTACCTCTCAGTGTGAGGGTGACGACGCCAAGAGTTATTAGAATGCTGGTCATGATGATCGTCGGGTTCAAACCTATTTGGTCCACCAAGAAGCCCATACCAGCGGTCCCCAGCGTCGCTAAACCCCAAAAGGCGGTTTGGTCGATGGCAACGAATAGTCCGCGTTCCCGAATGGGGCTATTGTGCAGGTAATTTCCATAAACCAACGCCTTACCAACCTTAACGCCTCCGAACACGAACACAGCAATACACAGAGCTTGGAAGCTGCTCACAACTGTCAGAACCAAGAGGCCGATACCATAGCCCCCCCAAATTGACAGCGAAACGACTCCCGGCTTGTGTATCTTCGGGGATAGCTGCTTTGCAGTTACAGTGGCTAAAATCGCTCCAATCCAAGACGAAATGCCAATGAATGCGATCAGATCACCATAGTCTGGGAACCTTTGACGCAGTACCAGAGGCATGAGGATATACCCCGCAGGTACAATAATCAGCCCAAGAAGTGCGCTTGATAAGAAAATGTCAAAGTTCTCCGGGCAAGCCCGATAGTGATCGACGATCCTCCGAAAGATTCTCTTGTCTGAGATTGCATCGAGAGGCGTCGTTGAAGGCGGAGGTGGGGCCGCAGGTTTGTGAGCGCTTAGAAAGCCAACGCTGACCATCATCAATATGCCGTTGACAACAAAGCCACCTGTTGCCGTCAGGATCGGCAAGAGCAGCCCCGTTAGATTACCTGTCAGCTTCGCGACATTATGTGCGTTCGCCGCGAGTAAGCTGTTGTCTTGCACTCTGAGATTGGATGCACCCGGTATGAAAGTATCAATCGCAGGGTTTGAGATCGCGCTGACGATGCCTGCGAGAATACAGTAAAGAAAAAACAACTCGGCAACAAACCCGAGGTAGTGGTCCAAAATTCCATAAGAAATCAGGATTATACCAAACAGGCTTGTTGAAAGCACATAACTGAGGCGCGCGCCGATCCGATCTGTCAGCGCACCGCCAGAGATAGTGAAGATCAGAAAGGGAGAAAGGACCAGCGCCTGATAAAAGCCAATTTCAGTTGCACTCAAATTGGCATGAAATGCCATGTACCAAGTGAACAGAACTGTTTGCAGGCCTTCTCCCCAGTGCCAGAACCCGTACGCTCTGAAAAATCTATTGCGCAACGTCACTACATGACCTGTGAAGTCGGATTTCGTTTCTGAATTGAGCATGGTTTTCTATTCACAAAGTGCAGCTCCCATCATAATATTGCGATTATATTGCGCCCCCATCATAATTTTGTAAATAAAATTATGATGGGGGCGGATATTGATGCTGGGTGGAAGGAAAA
>TARA_R110000851_G_scaffold5732_2_pt1 | contig 12661 bp, 16 predicted proteins | sample TARA_R110000851 | Tara Oceans TARA_R110000851 (sample SAMEA4397627) | marine metagenome | biome: Polar Biome; feature: [DCM] deep chlorophyll maximum layer (ENVO:01000326); material: water (ENVO:00002006), including particulate matter (ENVO:01000060) such as... | depth 17 m | reverse complement strand
TAGTGTAAAAGCATTAGTTGTACCACTTGCAATTATTATTTTTTCTGTACCATTAAAATTAAATCTTTCAAAGTCATATATATAAGTAGTGCCTTTACCTGTTGCTGTAGATGTCCAACTGCCAGTTGTTCCTGCACGATAAACTGTACCACCTCTAGCAGCTAATATAATATTATTAAATATAGCAACCATATCTATAATTTCATTTGATGAAGATACTTGTGGAACAATAGCAGAATTATAAGCTGTAGTACCTAATATTTTTTTATATCCACCTGAAATATCTGGTTCAAAATTTTGTAATTGTAAAGCCTCACCTGGCTCCATATCAAAGATATCTTTATTTAAAATTAAACCCCCATTACAAGTTATGACTGCAGGAGTTATTTGTGAATTATCTGGCATTATTTAAATGTATTTCGTGATAAGTTTATTCTTCCAGTTCTCATATAAGAAGACCTTTCAACTAAATCTAAACGTATTCTTTTTACACCCTCTTCAAATTCTGCATTAGAAATATTTGCTGAAGGTATATCAGAACGTAATTTATATAAATAATATTTTGCTCTATTAACAATAATATCTTGATATCTTCCTTCTAAATCTGGAGTATCAGTAGATGCAGATAAATCAGAGTGAACTTTCCAATATTCATATTTTACTGAATAGCTATTATCTTTTGGTACTGGGGATAAACCAAATTTACCACTTTGAGTAAAATAAACAAAATCTGGTATACCTTGACTACCACTACTATTTCTTAAATCTCTTTCTGATAAATTATTATTCCAATCATCATACGTCATGTATCTTAATTTTTTAACTCCGACATCTTCTGATATACGAATATAATCAACATCAAGATTTGTAGTTGTAACTGTATTATTTACTGTTATAAATGTTGTTTGGGATGTTGCTGTAAATGTTGTATCTAAAACTGCACCTGCACCAAAATCAGTAACTGTTAATGTTGTATTTAAATTTTGTGTACCTTCTGCCGCAGTACCTACTTGTACTTTTAATGCCTGTCCTACACTGCCTGTATCAAATACTTTTACTTGTATTCTATATCTTGTATTAACAATTGTACTTAGTGATTGATACGCCGCATAATCATTTAATCGTAAACGACCACTTCCTGTGCTTGTATAAGCAGCACTTCCTGCACCTGCTACAGTTGACCAACTATTTATGTTAGAGGTAAATTCACCATTAGTAGTTAATTCTTTTGGTACTAATATAAATGAATCCCAATCAATTCTTCTATAAGCTAAATCACCACTTTGAGGATAATCTGCTGAAGGTAAATTATAATTTGCTGTACCACCATATGTACTTTGTTTTGTTGATTTGTATAAACTTGGTAATTCCCATACTTGATTATAAATATCATTTATAGATTTATTTATAAATCCTTTTACAGATGTCTGTACACCACGACTTGAAGTAAAATTAGATGATGTTAATTCAACTTCATTTAATTCATTAAGTACGCTATTTGTTAATACTAGATATGTTGCCATTATTTTTTAATTTGTTTTTTATTTTCTAATAGATTTAATATTTTATTTAATTTATTTTCTAATTGACTTACTCTACTCTCAAGTAAAGAATTATTATTTTCTGGCACACCCATCATAGTAACTCTTTGTCCGGATGAAACATTACTTTTTTCTCTTAAATTATATGTTGTCATTTATTCCCTTTATTTTAAAAGGGGGCCGAAGCCCCCATTATTATATTATCTTATGATACGTCAGTATCGTGTTGAGATGCAGATTGTCTGTCATTCTCATCGATTCCTTTAACATCACAAAGTATAGCAAAAACACGGATTTTTCCCGCAGTTGATGCCGCACTTAGCATTAGTACATCAAGTGTATCAGCACTTGCTATTATTGGTCTAGCTGTAGCTGTTAAAACACTGTATCCTGTTGCATTAGCATCGCCATCAACAAATGTGTCAACATCTCCGCCAGTAATGCCTAAATCCATAGTTACAGAACTAGACAATGCTGTAATAACTTCAATACCTGCGTGTAGGATTAAAGTTTCAGCAGGTATATCTATTACCTGTAATACATCATTAGTTGCTGTTCCTGCACCTGCCGCAACTTGCGACACGTCTACCACAACTTCTACTAAATAGGGAACTCTAGTTCCCGGATTCATTCTAGAAGGTACTGAGCCAGTTGTTCCCGGCCCTCTTACGTCATATGTAGCCATAATAAATATCCTCCCTAATCAATCAATAGATGTCTGCATTCAAGTGCATCCGAACGAAGCACTTTTCTACCAAAGACATGAAGTCCTCTTACTATATCAGCAAAAGATTCTTGGTCTCTAACAACTTCTGTTTTTGCAATAGCGTTTGCAGTAGCTGTTGAAGACATATGTCCTGCTAATACTTTAAAGTAATTAGACGTTGTTGAAGCAGCAAAGTTATTAGTCATGTATAGTTTAAAACCATTAACCATTCCTGCAATAACTTGACCATTTCTTAAAGGTGATGAACCATCACCAGTAACAGAAGCATCCATCAATTTTGATGAAGCATTTCCAAGTTGTTCATAGAACTCTGGAGATGCTAAAAACCATCTGTTATCAGTTGGTACATCATTTGAATGAAGTATTTTAGCTGAACTTGCTAAAATGTCCATTGGGTCGACTTCGGAAGTTCCGAAACCAGTGTCTGAACCAGAGCCATCACTACCAGTAGTAGTTCCTGCTCCTGCGACCATTGCTGCAATTACGTTTTCATCGTATGAATCTTTTAGAGCATATGCTCCAGAAGAAGTTGCCAAAGCTTCCCAGTTTACATGAGATTGTCTTTCTTCAATATCGTCAACTTTAAAAGCGAATGCATTAGCTTGGTCAACTATTAATTGTAGTTGGTCGTCTGCTAAATTTTGCGTAGCAATTGCTCCACCTCTAGTATAAGCCGCAACTGTAATAGTTGGTTCTTTTACTATGTTGACAGTATCTCCATAATTTTCAATTTCACCTGCATAATCTGTATTGGTAATATCCTCTACAACTGATGCAGTTCTGAAGAACTTTTGGACTTTTTGACTGTATATTACTGGTAGCCAGTTACCTGTTGGTAAACTACTATATCCAGTGGCGTTAGTTATAGCCATGTGTAATCCTCCGTTTTAATTTAAGTTAATTTGTGATTCTACCTTCGGCTCTTGCGAGGTCGATTTCTTTTTCAAACTTAACAAATTCACTTGGTTTTAATTTTGATATTGCATTTAGAGACCAAACTTTTTTACCTTTAACATCTTTCTCTGAACCTCTATTTGTAGATGTAACAGATTTAGATGCTTCCTTGGCATTCTCTTTTTTAACATCAGCTTTTTTTAGTCCTTTATCCATTTTATAAAGGTCTATTGCTCTAGATGCTAATTGAGAATTATTAAAATTATCATAAAGCCAACCTTGAATTACATTATCTTGGACAGATGCCCAATCATGAAAATCTTGACTCTCTCTAATTTTATTAAAGTCTGGGTGTAGCTGTAACAATTCTACTTCTGCTTTTTGCTTTGCAACAGTTTGTTGGTCTACTTCAAGCTTAGATAGTTTATCTGCTAAGGCTTTTCCTTTATCATCTGCTTCCTTTTGTGCAACTGTTTTAATAACATCATACACATCTGGATATTCTTTTCTCCATTCTTCTAAAGCTTTTTCATCTTTAGGTGGTATAAAAGTTGCAGAGTTCTCTAATTGTTTTTTTAAAGTTAAAACTTGTGATTTATGCTTTGTTAGGGCAGAATCATAATGACGTTTCAAGTCATCGTATCTCTTCTTAAAAACTTTATCTTCAGCATTAACAGGGCGTTCTTCTTGTTCTGGAGTAGCCTCTTGAATCTCGTCAGTTCTTTCGGTGTCCGTACTTTGAGCGGTAGCTGTTGCTTCTATATCTTTATCATTTTTATATTTATTATGATAAGGTCTTTGTTCTAAAAAAGGTTTTCTAGAATCCTCTCCTTCGGTGGTAATGCCTAATTGCTCTACCTCTGTTGAAGTCTCTTCAATTTTATTATCTTCCATATTTTCTCCTTATGGGTGCTGTTGGAAAGCAGGTCGCCCAGAGCGGGGCTGTACTATGCCATAGGTGGCTGTGGTCGAGGGACTAATCCCCCTTGCTCACCACTAGGCTGTACAGGTGGCCTGTTTATCATACCTTCTCCGCCACTGGCCATCATAGGAGGCTCGGGGTTAGGGTTAGGTTCGTCTCCGATAGCAGATTCTAATACATCAATAAATGGATTAATTTCTGCACCGAAAATTTGTATAACTGCTTGTTTAAATTCTGGTGTTAAGCTTTTTGCTATTACTTGTTTTTGTTCTGGGGCTAATGACATAGCTTTTTGCTCTAACTGTTGAAGAACATTTCTATTTGCTTCTTCTGGATTTTGTTCCATACCTTTATTTTGTTCTACAGGCATAGACTCACCACCATCTCCCATAGGAGGGCGTTGTACCATACTTTGATTTTGCATTTGTTCTGCCATATTATCCTCTTATAAATAAACCTACTATATAACAAATAGGTTCTAATATTGTTCTATATATTCTTCCTTTTAAAGAAAATTCTGTACCATACATTATATGTTTAATATCTTTTGTTCTTTCCTGTGCCATGTGTTTACCAATAGAAGTTAAGATACTTGATTTTTGCATACCTTTAACATATGGTCTAAATAAAAAATGATATCCTTTTTGATGTGTTTCTGATAAATGTCTTTGTTGGAATATATACCAAAGTTTTATAGTTCGTTGCCAGTCATCTAATTGTGTTTGTCTATACATTTCTGTGCAAATTATTTTTTTATCTTTTGATGAATTATCACTTCCACTGCTACCTCCGCCACTAGAATCATATCCACCAGATTGTCCCGGTGCTGTTGTTCCTGTTACTGGTTTTTTTACAGTTTCTGGTTCTGGGTCACTACCATAAATATCAGTTAAATCATCAGCAACTTCATCTCTAATATCATCTTGTTGTTTTTGCTGATTATCATTATGATTGTTATAATCATTAGAACCCTTTGGTGCTGTAGTACCTACAACATTTTCAGTTGTATTAACTATGTCTCTATTTTCCATAACAACATCACCAATGTATTTCCCATTTTCATCTACATTATTTTTTATGTAAAAATCACTATCTGGGTCTGTATATAAATCTTTTAAAGTTCCATCTTTATTTGTCATTCTTTTTAATGTTGCTTCTGGTAATAAACCACCATTAGCTGATAATTTTGCTTGGTCTGCAGTACCACCAGAATATATTTTTCCGTTCATTCCTACAAATTTACCATCACTTCTATATGCACCACCACCATGACCTTGACCTGCTTCAACAACTAATACTTGTTCACCATTAGTTTGACTAGCACCTTTATTTTCTCCAAGTATACCAAATAAACTTGTACCGGCACTACCCATAACAGGATTAAGTGTTGTTAATTGTGTGCCATTTCCTAAAACAAAATTATTTGCTTTATCTTCTTTTATATTCATAAATGCAGGAGAGTTTTTATATTCTTCTGCTATAGTTTTATTTTGTGTAATTTTATAACCAGAGTTAATTAAATCTTCACCTTTAAGTATTTTTAATCTTCCTTTATCATCTTCTGTTAACGTTTTAAGAGCAGTAGCATAATCTAAAGATTTACCATCAGAACTTGTTACATTAATCATTCCACTTTTTAATAGTCTTTCTATCTGTGCTTTTTCAGAACGAGGATTAAAAAAATTTGCTATTCTTGTCATTCCCGAAACTAGGGGAATTCCACCAAGAGCAGACATTACTTTTGAATTATCTTTTTTAGCAGTAGGATTTAATAAATCTTGTAATATTCCTGTTTCACTAGTTTGAGATAAAACTTGAGCATCTGAACGACTATTATAACCACCCGGCATAACAGCATATTTCATATTTATACTTGTTCTTTGAGCCTCTGAAACATTATTCATTTGTTCTGGCTCATATTGTATACCTGCCGATTTAGTTAATCCTATAACTTGCCTTTGAGTTTGTTCATTACGAGAATATTCTGCTTCTGCTCTTTTATACCCACCTATACCTGTTGAAGGGGCTGTTACTGGTGTTTCTGGTACAGCAGGTTCAACTGGCAATCCTATTTCTGGTTTATTATTAAAAGTGTCATTCTCTATTTTATCTTTTAAACCCCCACTTATATCTTTTACTTTACCATCTTTAGTTTTTATTCCCGGATATATCATAGGAACTAATGGTGTCATTATTTCTTCTTGCTCCCACTGTTTTGTGGTAGCATTATATTTCATTTTATAATGAACATTTTGTTTATTATAATTTGTTGTACTACTAGCTTTTTCTAAAGCTAAACCTGTTACAGTACCTGTCGGTAGTATATGTTGTTTTAGATGTGGCATTATTTTTTAATTCGTTCTCTGAGTAGGAGGAGTTTGCGAAGAGAAGCTAGACTCCCCTGTTTGCGGAACACTTCCAGTTCCGATGTTGCCACCTCCAGTTCCAGTTGGGTCGTTTGGATTTGCTCCTGCAGGAACTGCTCCACCTCCACCCATAGGGGGTTGCTGACCATTGCCTTGAGTTTGTTGATTTCCATTTGCTGCTCCTATTATTTCTGAGTATATTGCTGCTTTTTCTGGGTCATTAATTAATTGGTCTGGGTCTAAATCCAGAGTTTTTGCTATCTCCCTTAATACAGCATGATACTTTATAAATGGTGCAATTGTAGGGTTTGCTCCAACTTGTAATAATGTCATTAATCTTTGTGAACGAACTTCTTTCATCATTAATGATTGAGTTCCTTTTGCACTTACTTCTAAATCACCTACAATAGCAGGTACATCAGAATTAAATTGCATATTCCATTGAAATAAAGATTGAGCCAAAGGCTTTAATAAAAAATCATCTACGTTCTTAATAACTGTTTTTATATTTAATGCAGCAGCACCCATTAACATTGACATTCCTGCCGCAGTCCTTGTTGTAGATTGTACACCTGTTTGTCCATGTGAATACGAAGGTATACCTGTTGATTCATCTGCAAGTTGTCTAAACTTATCAAACATTTGTAAATTTTCTTGTGCTGTGTTAGGAAACTTTAATCCATGAATAGATTGACCCGGCATACCAGATTGTCTTCTAAATATTTTTCCCGGATAAACTTTTAAGTCTTGACCCGGTACTAACATTGTTTCATCAACATCAAATACTAAGTTACCTGCTAAAGCTAAATTATCAATAGCCATTCTTGCATGACCATTCATAATTGTTTGTGAGTCTTCCATGTTTTCTGGAACACCTACACCAAAAAATTGATATGGATTTAATTCATAAGGAGTTACTAAATAAGGTAATCTAGCAGGAGTAAAAGGATTTAATACTAATCGTAATACTCTTTGACCAGATACCCAACAATTAACTTGTACTTCATCTAAATCATCACTAAGTAAATCAATATCTAAACCTGCTTCTTCTGCAAGTTTTTTATCCATTTTACCCCAGTATTCTAATACTTCAAATCTTTCTTTTTCAAATTCTGTTTCGTTTTCTCTATCTTGTAATCTATGTTCATAACCTTTAACTTGATAGTTTGGCCCTTCTTGTAATACAGATATTATTTCTTCATCTCTAAAAAAAGGTCTTTTTGTTAAATCTCTTAATTGACTAGAAGTAAATTTATGTCGTTGTATAACATAATTACAATCTTCTATTTTTGTAGCTTCTGGGTCTGGATAAAAATCCCAACAACTAACAGCCTCAACCATAGGTACAACTTTTTTAGAAGGTGTATAAGAAGATGAACCTGTTTCTGGGTCTTGTGTCCAACGATGTAAATCTTTTTCAAAAGTAAAAGGCCCTTTAAGAACTCCTGTTCCTAGTAAAGCCATCTCAAATAATGTATGTCTTAATTCTTTTGTTGCGTTATTCTCTTCTAATTGGTCAAGAATAAGTTTTTTCATATTGTCTGCAGATTCTTGTGCAGGTTCAATCTGTGGCATTGCTTTTAAATCTGGTGAAGGGCCTTCTGTAAATTCTGCTTCACCATTATACTTGTCGGATAAACCTCCTAGTATATCATCATAAGTTGCACCTTTAGGTAATTCTTTACCATCACCAGAAAACCCATAAGGATTTTCTTCTTCTTCTGGTTGCTCTTGTTTCTTTTCGTTTTTATTTATATGAGCATATGTAGAACTTGCATCGGGTACTTGTGTAGGGTCAACACCAATAGGAAATTTCCCAGAGGAAAACAACACATCAGTTATTTGACCATAAGCCGCTAAAACTTTTGTCTTAGTTACTTTAACAAATACACGAGATTTTTCTGTATCTGTAAAAGACATATCATTACCATACACTCCACGATAATTTCTATATGCTCTTAACCATCTTTCTTCATCAAAAAATCGTGCATCTTCGGCAGAACCTAATCTTCCTTTAATTATCCCAACAAGTAAATCATCTTGGACAGATGTTTGATTTTTATCTCCTTCTAAAGAAATAATTTTATCTGGTTTATCAGCCATTATAATTTAACTATTGTGTGAGCCTTGTGAATACTTTTCTTTTGCAAATGATTCTATTTTATCTTTAGCATTTTTACCTACATCAGCAGAAAATTCTCCTTGAGAATATTTTTTTATCATGCTAGAATCTAATTTTTCTTTTTTAGCCATTCCACTTACAGAGCCAAATTCTCCCTGTTTATATTTTTTTGTTTCTAATTTCATTTCCATATTAATATCCTATTTTTTTTGTTTTAACTGGTTTTTTTACTTTAACTGGTTTTCTTACTTTTGGTTTTTTTACCATACTTTTTGACATTGTCATTTTTGGTTTTCCGTACATATTAGTAGCTCCTTGGAGTTTTTTTAGGAGTTTGTTTGTATTTATCACCCATCCCAGAAATCTTATTTTTAGGTTTTGCTTTAGGTTTCTTTTTTGTTAGGTTTTTTTTTTGCAAGCGAAACATATTTTTAGGAATTTTAGGTTTGGTTTTAGGCTTAATTACAAATGATGGTAATATACCCGTTTCCCTATATCTTTTAATAGCAACAGCACTAGCTTGTGCTAAGTATTTTGCTAATGTTATCATTGCAGGCATATTAATAATCCTTTTCGTTAGCCATCTTAAAAAAAGATGCTTCTACTTTATTTTCTTTCTTTGCAGGAAAATCTGTTGGTCTATCCTCGTAATTACAATGAGGTTTTAAATCAAGCTTTTGTCCTTTAGGAGTATCTTTTGGATAATCCTTAGGAATGTCTCCCTGTTTATATTTTGTTAATACTGGTTGTGGCATTATCCACCCTCCTTAATTTTTAATCGTAAATAATCTAATAATTTTGGATTATCTACAAATACTGTTGTTAAACCATTAGCTAAACCACTAACTACTGTTTCTTCAACTTTATCATCTAATTCCATATTCCATTGATAAATTATGCCATGCATAACTTCATGTAATATTGTATTAGCATGAGAAACTCCTTTTTCTTCTTCATTGTATCCTAAGACACCTTCTTTAATAAAAAACTGACCACTTGCTTCATTTGCTGTTGCAACAGTCTGTTTCCATGCTTCTAAATTATAATTTCTATAACCAATTTTAATTGATTCTGGTATTGTAGCATCACAACTACATAATACTTCTTTTTTAGTCATACGTTTTCCTTTAGTAGCCAAAAGTTTTGTCAGAAGGTTCAAATTTAGTTTCTCTAGGTCTTTCCCAATGTGTTTGCATTGAATGAGGATGTTGAGGTCTACTCATAACTCCATATCGTAAGGCATCATAAGCATGGTCTTCTGCGTGTGTATCTACATCTTCTGGATTATTTTTATCAGTTGGTAGTAAAGGAAGTGTTCTAATTAAATTAATACAGTTTGGAAATATAAACATTCCGGGATAATTTATGTCTGGGTCAACATATAATCTTTTATGCAACTCAAGCTTACCATTTATACGACTTTTAGGTGACCTATCAGATGGTCTCCACCTACAGCCTTCAGCTATCATTGTTTCGGCTATACTTGGCCCTACATCGCCTCTTTTTGCCCAAGTGGATGAATCTAACACCCCATAGTGCATATGCTCTCCATGCTCCATTTCTAGGACTTTTTGAGCAAATATATCTGCTGTTGTCTTGGTTGTATATAACTCTCTATAAACATATAGATAATTGTCATGGTCAATAGCAATCCATAAGCAACAAGCAGGAGAAGCATACCCCCAATCACAAGCACGAAACTTAATCCAGTTACGAGGTATTTCAAAAGGTTGTATAACATGGACATCTCTATTAAATTCTGGAAAAGCAGAACCTTCAAAGGCATCCCAATCTCCTTCTAAAAATTGTTTTCGTTGTACTTCTGGTAATGATGACAACATAATCATGTAATCATCTGTTTGCATAAGATATGGATTATCTTGTAATTTTGCTGAAATAAATTTCTTTGTTATTTTTTTAGTACCTACAGGTGTTTCTATTTGTACTGTGAATGGTGTATTTGATTCAGCAGGTTCAACAAACATTTCTTTAACCCATGTTGAGCCTACATTACCGGGATTACCTGTTGCTCTCATATATACAGGTATATCTGGGTCTACACTACGAAGTGATGAACGCAAAAAATTATATATATCTGGATTTGGAAACTGAGGTAATTCATCAATACCAATCCATGTATATGATTGACCTTGGTAACGAAGAACATCTGTTAGATTTTCTGCATAACCAAATTCAATTCTAGCACCAGAAGGAAATCGCCATTCTTTTTCTTGTTCTCTCCACTTTGCTCCTATAAATGCTCTAGGATATAAGCGTTGTGAGTGTGAGATTAAATCTCTAAGTTCGGGCATTGAACGTCTAAGTAACAATGCTCTATGATGCTGTTTATGACAATATCTTAATGGGTCAATAAGCATGGCATAAGATTTACCTCCGCCTCTTGCTCCGCCATAAAATACTTCTTGTTCACTTGCCGCTAGAAACTGTGTCTGAGGGCCTTCGTTTGGTTGAAAGATAATTTCTTTTTCTGCTAAAACATCCTGTATGCTAGGTGCTAAATTTTCTAATACATCTTCTTCAACTATTTGTGAATTTTTACCTATAAGGACATCTTCTATTTCTTTTAAACTTTTTTTCTTTGTTTGTGCTTTTCGTTGGGCTAGTACATATTTTTCTCTAGCTTTTTCTACTTTCTTTTTTTCTGCATTTAATGTTCTTGTTGCAGATTTTTTTGCTTTAGTAAATTTTTCTTTAAGAGTTTGTGTCTTAGCTGATACTGTTGTTGTTCTTTTTCTTCCTACGTTTTTTTTCTTAGGAGGTGCAATATCATCCATTATCTACCTTTATATACAGATAAACTTTGAACTACTTTTTTATCCATTTGTTTTATTTTAGGGTCTTTATCTTTAAAAGAATAATATCTAGAACCTTTTTTATATAATTTATATCCTCTTTTTAAATCTGCTTGTACTGCTTTATGAAAAGTTGGATGTGTTACTTTTTTTAAATATAGTCCTCTGTTTTCACCACTTGGAACTCTACTTGGCATATGACCAGTTTTATCTGGCTTTATATTTGCTTTTTTTGCATCTTTGGTGTAATACTTTACCATTTTCTATCCAACACCTTACGCAATCCCATTCCTGTAACTCTACGACCTGTTTTTCTAAACAACCAATCAGATACTTCTCTATATGAAGAACCTTGAATATATTTTCTAGCCTGTTCAATAGCATCTATCTCTTCTTGGATAGGTTCTAAATAATTAGGGTCATTAGATTCTTTATACCCAAAGGGTATTACTCTTGATTTTCTTTTACGAAGAATCTTCTGTGGTAATTCCTCCGTCTTTGGGAGGGAGAATAAAGATTCCGGAGATTGATTTGAGATTGACATCTAACTTTTCCTTTTTTGTTAATCCTACTCTATCGAGTATTTGTTTAGCCGCCTCAACTCGGATACTAGCACCGGGTACACTTCCATCTTCATCCATTGCTTTAACTAATCCCATAGTTGCTTTGGGTGTGTATGAAGCCATTACCTCTTCTGCTCGTTGTAGTATTTCGTCTTTTAATGCCTTAACTACTTTAGGGTACGAATGTTCAGAGTAACCTGCAATCTCTCCTGCAACTTTTGGTATGCCATTGGCTTCTCCAAACAATGCATTAAGAAATGTGCTTTGTTGTTCTGTTAGTTCTTTTGTTTTTTCTTGTGTTATTAAGTTCATCTTTATCTAAATTCATCCATTCTATTCTCGGGCCAAAGTACCATGCTTTTGATTTGTTACCAAGCCAATCATTAGTCCAATACCATTGGCCAACGTGTTTTACTTCTTTTTGTTTGCTTGGCAAAATTTACTCGCTGATTCTCTACTACCAAAACCCCATGCTTTTAATGCTAGTGCATAACGAGTAGGTCTTCCTTTTGAATCTTTCATCGAACCTTTCATACCTGCAAACCGACAAGCAAAAGAAACTCTTCTTGGATTCTTTCCTCTTTTAACAGGAGATTTTAAATTGCCACCATCTTTAGCTTCAAAATGTTTTCTTCCTGCTTCATTTAATCCACCTTTAGGATTTTTATGTTTTTTAAGAACCATTACGCTTTGGCTACTTTCTTTGCCTTTGC
>TARA_R110000851_G_scaffold125979_3_pt1 | contig 12682 bp, 11 predicted proteins | sample TARA_R110000851 | Tara Oceans TARA_R110000851 (sample SAMEA4397627) | marine metagenome | biome: Polar Biome; feature: [DCM] deep chlorophyll maximum layer (ENVO:01000326); material: water (ENVO:00002006), including particulate matter (ENVO:01000060) such as... | depth 17 m | reverse complement strand
AACATACCCGACCCGTTCGCTCTTTCTGACGAGGAGTATCGGAGGAGTCAGGCAAATAGGGACGATGCCATCCGAAATGCTATTGCTTACGATCAGCAGCAGCAGGCCATAAGCCAGCAGCAGAGCAATCTTAAGTACAAGCAGGAATTACAGCAGCACGAAGCCTTAAATGAAAGGGTCGAGTCTTACTCCAAAACAGCAACAAGGTTAGGGATTAAGCCAGAGGAATTACAGGTAGCCGGTAATGTCGTTGCCCAGTTTGGGATGAACGATGATGTTGTTCAGTTTATTCTGGATGACGAACAAGGACCGTTAATTACTACCTACCTTTCTAAGAACCCGATTGAATTGGAGGAGCTAAGTAACCTATCGCCAGCAAAAGCAGCGGTACGCATAGCAACTTTAATAAGGCAGAAGGCTATTGCTCTTAAACCCAAGGTAAACGGCGCTCCAGATCCATTGGAGAGCCCCCACAGTGCTGGGACGGCTCCTAAACCTAAAGGGCCATCCGGTGCTACATTCGAATAGGAATAGATACACATGGCTAACAATTTATCAGCAAACGTCACGCGCAAAGTTGCGCGGGTCTTCTTGGATGCATTTGAATCCTCTCGTGTAGTCACAAAGACTACTAATACACAGCTTCTAAGCGGTAAGTTTAATCCGTCTAGTGGCTCAACAGCAGACTTTAAGCGTCCCCACGACTATAACTCTATCCGTACATCGGGTGGTGATATCTCTGGTTCAGCCAAGTCTGACATCATTGCAGGCAAGGCAACTGGTACGGTACAAGACTATTTCACTGCTGCTACTGAGTGGGGCAATGTTGAAGAAGCTCTTGAACTTGACCAGCTAGACGCAATTTTAGAGCCAATGGCTCGCCGTATCGTCACAGACTTAGAGCTGGATTATGCTAAGTTCATGCGAACCAATACGGGTCTAAGCTATGGTAATCGAGGCACAGCAGTTGATGCTTGGTCTGACGTTGCCGGTGCTGGTGCGACAATGGATGGCGTAGGCGTACCTATGTCGGACGACAAGTATTACTTGATGTCTCCGTTCACGACTACTGCACTGGCTTCGGCTCAGTCTGGTCTTACGGCGGCTGATGGCCTTGTGCGAACGGCTTGGGAAAAAGCTCAAATCGCTAATAACTTTGGCGGCATGATGGCTTTGTCTACCAACTCACTGTCTAGCTATACGTCTGGTTCTACTACAGACCGAGCTGGTACTTTGAATGGCGCTCCTACTGCTACTTACCTAGCGGCTAAAGATACTATGACTCAAACGCTGGTACTTGCCGGTCTGGGTACTGGTACTATTCTAGCGGGAGATCAGGTCACTATTGCTGGCGTAAATCAGCTAAACATCAGTACGCGACAAGTTCTTCTTGATGCTGCCGGTGTAGCGGTTCCTTGGACTGGTACGGTCTTGAGTGACGTAACTATCGCAGGCAACGCAGCGACTGTGGTTGTTTCTGGTGCGGCGATCTATGAGGCCAATGGTCAATACAATACAGTTGACGCAGCTCCTGCCTCTGGCGCAGTGGTTACGATCCTCGGTGCTGCTGGCACTGTGTATCAGCCTAACCTGTTCTATACCAAGCAAGCGTTTGGTCTAGGTACGGTCAAGCTGCCTAAGCTGTACTCTACGGATACTATCGCTACTACAAGTGACGGCATGTCTATACGAGTCTCGAAGTATGCAGACGGTGATGCCAATACGCAGAAGATTCGTTTCGACTTACTTCCAGCGTATGCCTGCTTCAACCCGTTCTTCGCAGGTCAGGGTTACGGTAAGTAAAAGTCAAGGGGGGCTTCGGCCCCTTTTTTCTCATCTTCTTAAAGAGGTGGCATTATGCCGATGGTAAAAGGTAAGAAATTTCCGTATACGAAAGCAGGCAAGAAAGCTGCTGAAGATGCAAAAAAGAAGCGCAAGCCAGCCAGTAAAATGAAACAAGCGACTTACGAATAATGGCAACTGTAGCCCAAGTAGCAAAGGCATCATTACAGCGCATCTTAGTCCAAGCTACTGAGGCTGCACTTGAGCCAGCAGAATACCAAGACTTCATCTTTGCGATGAATAACTTCATGGCGCAACTAGATGCTAATGGTGTCTCGTTAGGCTATACCGAAGTCAATGATCTGGGTGATATAGTAACGATCCCTACCGGAGCCTTACGAGGGCTGATAGCTAACATGGCGATAGAGGTCTCTCCTGATTATGGAGGGGTAGTCTCGGACGCTTTGGGGTTAGCTGCTAGGCAGGGAATGCTCACGATGAGAATCATAGGGCAGCGCATGGGAACTACCAAAAACCCAAGCACGTTACCGATGGGCTCTGGCAATGAGGACAGATCGTTTGGAATTGGGGGTAACTTCTATCCAGACAGAGAAGACGAAATTCTTGCGGAGTCAACTGGGGCTATCGGCCTAGAGGTTAATACACAATGACAGAAAGATCGCAGGGAAGAAAGAAGAGCGAGTTCATAGCCAAGGATACTGTCGAGGCTGGGGCTTACTTTGATTACGTTGTAAATGGCTCAAACTTTAGGATACCTTATACCGATTTCCTATCTGGGCTTGGTGTCACAGGTACTATCGTCCAGACTGGAGCTGTCACAGGCGCTCCGGTTCTAGATATAGACGGGACTGTACACAAGATTAGGAATATTGAAAACGGGTCAGGGGTAGTTACGAACGTCTCTGCTACCAATGGATTAGAAATTAAGCATAACTTTACTGCAAGCGCAGTAGGGACTCCTATACTACTCAGCACCACAGCGACCTCACCAATTGTCGCTAGTCTTGTTGCAGGTACTGGTATCGCCTTAGCTGTATCGGGTACGACAGGTATACAGATCTCAGCTCAATTTGCGGCTCTTTACGGGCAAGTCACAATGCAGGGCAATTCTACAGCTACAGCGATTGCGGTGGTTGATACTCCTGTCAAAGTGGCTGGGACATTTATTGTAGGGATTGAGTCAAAATTTACAGGTGATACTACAGGTAGATTAACTTACTCAGGCGATGAGGATGCTATCGTTAAATTCTCAGCTTCGGTAACTGTTGTCCCTTTGGGTACTGGTCAAAACCTATCTATGCACTTCGCAAAAAACGGTACAGTGATTACTAATGCTAAGATTATGAGAATTGTAAGCTCTACCGAATCTGCAAACCTGAGTCTATTCTTTAATATCGCGGTGACGGCTGGAGACTATATTGAGGTCTTCGCGTCTAACGGGACAACCACTAATAACATGACGGTTACTAATTGCTTATTCGGTGCAAACTAAATGCCAAAACTAGAGTTACCTATAGCCAATGGTTTCTATGTCAGTGACTCTTTGCCGATTTCAGCGCAAGAATGCACAAACTGGTATCCAAATATAACTCAAGGGATAGGTCTATCTCCTGAGACTTTATTCGGTACAGATGGTTTAACTCAGTTAGCGACCTCTGGAACTCTAAACAACACGAATCGCGGCGCACACGAAATGGCAGGGAAGCCATACTTTGTGAACGGCGGCAAGCTCTATAGATTAGACAAGTCAGGGGACGACTATTCTCTTGTCATTATAGGGACGATAAGTGGTACGGTTCGCGTGTCAATGGCAGACAATGGCACTCAGATGATGATCCTTGTGCCTTCGGGTGATGGGTACATCTACAACCATGTAACAGATACCTTTTCTCAAATAACAGACACTGACTTTGTAGCCAATGGAGCCCCACGATTCGTGGTGTTTATTGACGGCTACTTTTGCATTACGACAGACACCAAAAAGTTCATAGTTAGCGCAATAAATGACGGGCTATCCTATAACGCACTAGACTTTGGAACTGCTGAGTCTGACCCTGACGATATAGTCGCGCCAGTAGTTTACAAGAACCAATTATTCATCTCAGGAGGTGAGACGTTTGAAGCATTCCAAAACATTGGCGGGGCTGATTTCCCTTTTCAAAGAACTGGTCTCTTCTTTCAAAAAGGATGTCTATCTCCTTACTCTCTGATTAACGGTCAGGATACGTTTATGTGGGTCGGGGGTGGTCAGAACGAGCCTCCTGCTATATGGGCTCTTGAGGGTAATTCCACAGTAAAAGTATCCACTACAGCAATAGACTCAATTTTAAGCTCTCTGTCAGAGGATCAGGTAGGGGCTATTTATTCATGGGTATACGCGAGCAAAGGCGCTTACTTTGTCGGATACAGTCTCCCAGCAACTACGCTTGTATATGATATTACCTCCCAGCGATGGCACGAACGCAAATCATTCTTGGAAGGTTCTTTAGGAGCCTTTAGAGTCGCTTCAGTAGTAAAGGCTTACAATCGCATACTTTGCGGTGACATCATTGATGGGAGGATCGGTGAGCTTACTGATGACGTTTATACTGAATACGGAAACAACATAATTAGACGGATCTCTACCCAACCCTTTCAGAATAATATGCAGTCTCTTTTTGTGCCTAACATAGAACTAACAGTAGAGTCAGGCGTAGGGAATGAAGACGCGCCAGATCCTCAGATAACTCTAGAACGAAGCAAAGACGGCAAGACTTGGAGTGGTGGAATTTCTAGAAGTATGGGTCAAGTGGGTGATTACACTCGCAGAGCTATATGGAGAAGAAACGGCAGGGCTGCAAGATTTGAAATATTTAGATTCACTCTCTCAGATCCGGTGAAGCCGGTAATTATCCAGCTAACAGCAGAAGTTATTGGTGGTGATAAGTGACAGGTCCAAGGCTTAATGTAGCCCAGCCTATAGTTGAGATAGATGGTACAATGGCCCCTGCTTTCAGGTTGTTTACTCAAGACGCAAATCTGAGCATCCCAATAGTCGGAACAGGCAGTCCCGAAGGCGTTATTGATGCTAGGCAGTACAGTCTTTACATCAACTCAGCAGGGACATCGGGCTCGATAGAATATAGAAAGATGTTGCCCAATATCGGCGGTAATATTTTAAAAGGCTGGGTATTAGTTTGAACAACATAGTTAATATTGACCACAGAGAAAAGACGGCTTTACTTGAAGAGGCAATTCTTGCAAGCCCTAATAACATTGATATCAATGAGATGGAATGCCATCATTATTTTAGCCACGGGCTGTATACACGCGAATTGCACATACCCGCAGGCGTGGTAATTACCGGCAAGATACACAGACATTCCAACGTCAACATCCTATCAAAAGGAAAGGTTATCGCTGTGACAGATCAGGGAAGGGTAGAGCTTGAGGCTCCGCATACTCTTGTATCTGGAGAGCTAACTAAGAAGGCCATATACGCCATCGAAGACTCAGTGTGGATTAACTGCCTGCCATGGGATAAAGAGCCAAGTGTCGATTTGGTTGAGCAGGAATACATTGTTCCTACCTATGAGACTATTGAAGGCAAACCTGTAGACAAATTTTTGGAGAACAACTAATGGCATTCGTAGCGGCAGCAGCAGCAGCAGCAGGAGCAGGGGCCAGTCTTATTGGGTCTGGCTTAGACTATAAGCAGAACAAAAAGAACGCCAAGCAGCAGGAAAAGAACCGAAAGCAGACCCTAGAATTAATTGACCAGACTTATAACAGGGCTCGGTCAGAAGTAGCGCCTGCCTATAATAACGCTCAAGATGCTAGACAGACTGGCCTCAATCGAAACCTAGCCCTAACGGGTCAGACGTTCTCCCCAATGATGGAGAATATTCGAGAAGGCGGGAACATGTCTCGTGATGCCATGCTTGTCGGCAGGGAGAATAGTAGAAACGCCGTACTAGGAAACGAGGTTGATTATGGTGCTCTGCGAAACCAGACAATGACAGATAGGTCAAGCGCATTGACGGGACTTACAAATCCAGAACCTGTAAACTTTCAGGCGATGGAAAGTTCAGGATCAACCACAGCAGCAGATAATTTTACTTCTTTTGACACTCAGTCTTATCTAGCGCAAAACCCAGACATAGCCCAAGATTATGCGAGGCTAAGACCAGCTCTAATCGAGGGCGGTGATCCACAGTTTGTTACCGTTGAGGGGTTTGCTAAACATCATTACGACCAGTACGGTCGTCAAGAGATAGAAGCAGGCTTGAGAGCGCCTCTAGCGCCTATGGGATCTCAGACCAACAATCAGCCAGCGCAAGCATTTAACGACAATCAAATAGAGATGATTTTAATGGAGTCTCAAAGATCCCCGCTAGGAGGTAATAATGTCAATCGTTAAACTCCAAGGATTCCCTATACCGGCGGCTGGTGAGAATTTTTCTGCTGGAACAGTCTCAGCCGTAACAAATCTATTAAATTTAGGAGAAGTGTCGGTTTCTGATGTTTCTTCTCATTTTAAAATAGATCCTTCTATTGTTGTTAAGCATTTAACGGGACGCGACCCAGACGGGTACACCAATAAGACATTGACGCAGGCTGACGGCGATGCGATGAACAAGCTCGTGACGGCTGGGGTCGCAAGTATTCAAGATGTTGCGAATTACTACTCAGCTCCAGCGAATGTAGTTGAGGAGTTTTTCCAGAATAGCTACAACTACACTCCAGCTCAGATTAGCAACGCCCGAAACGGCGTAAGCATTAACACTGTCTCGGATACAGTAGACGCTATTACACCAACTCAAGATGCAAACCCTAATACTGGCCTAAGAGGATCTGAAGAATCTCTTAATACAGGGGTAGCTGCGGCGATTAACGCCTTAAACGCTTCTAATACTCAAAATTCCGCATTGCTCAGAAAGCAGTACGAAGAGGGTTTAGCAACAGCAACGAATCAAAATACCCTAGCCCAAGGCCAGATAACCTCTAGCACTGAGGCGGGAATAGACGCTCTAAATGCTTCAGAGGTAGCTGCCGCCGCGAATCTTAATACCCAAACCGATGCAGGACTTCTTGACGCACAAAACGCAGCAACCAAGGCGCGAGGTGACATCAACTATGGAGTAGCTCAGGGGATGATGGGGGCTTTAACTGGTAACATACTAGCCAAAGATGCTATCAATACCAGCACACAAAGAGGATTGCTCGCGGCAGAGACTCAGGCGGGAGTAGCCAGAGGAGACATTAATACTAATGCCGATCTCGGTTTAAATGCCTTAAACTCAGGACTGGATCAGGCTAGGTCGGATATCTCTACTTCGTTTGACCGAGCAGAAGGAATGTACGACCCTTACCGAGAAGCAGGGACAAACGCTCTCGGTGTCCAGCAGGCGCTCTCAGGAGCCCTAGGACAAGACGCTTTTAATGAGGCATACAATGAATCCCCTCAGATGGCTTTCTTGCGTGAGCAGGGCATGAGGGCTAACCTAGCGGGTGCAGGAGCGACTGGTGGTCTTGGTGGCGGGAATGTTCAGAAAGAGTTGCAGAGATTTGGTCAGGGTTTAGCTTCTCAAGGTCTACAGCAGCAAATTAGCAATCTTAGTACACTTTCTGGTCAGGGTTTAAATGCTACTGGTAGCGCAGCGGGAACAGCGACTACCGGAGGTACTAATCTTGCCAATCTAGCGGCCGCAAGAGCTGATGCGGGAATGCAGTCTTACAGCAACAGAGGGACCAATCTTGCGAATATAGCCTCTGGGCTAGGGACTCAACAACTCAACACAAATGTAAACCAAGGGACAAATCTTGCTAACATTGAGTCTGAATTTGGCGCACAGAAACTTAATGCCTACACAAACCAAGGAGCAAATCTTTCTAACATCGCTTCCAACTTGGGAAACCAGCAGCTTAACGCCAAAACAAATCTAGGGACCAACCTAGCAAACATGAACATTACTGGCGGCAACAACGAGATGAACGCTCTCACTAACGCCGGAACGAATCGAGCGAACCTTGCTTCGGCTTTGGGCGGTCAGGCTCTTGGCGTTTCAACAGGGCTTGGTAACTCTCTTTTCCAAAATAACGCAAGTAGTGCGAACTTGGTTGCTGACCTTAATAATAACTTAGGGATTAACCTAGCGACAGGCAGAACCAACACAGGAAACTATATTGCAGATTCGGAGAATCAAACGGCTACCAACCTAGCCAACTCGTACAGCAACCAAGTTACGAACGAGAACAATGTAATAAACGGTCAAAGAGAAACACTTGTCCAGCTAGTTGACAGCGGCTATATTAATGAGGCGCAGGCACAGACAATGTTTGGTGAGTATATTTCAAACCTAGAGATGAGTCGAGGCGCTGCTGCGAGCGGAGTACCAAATGTTCCAATAGTTAATGCCAACTACGCAAACACTATCGGAAACGCAGCAGAAGCAGCAGCAACAGGGTATTATCTTGGGGGTGGTGCAGGATCTACTAATAATGCGGGAATGAACTTCTCCCCAGTACAACAACCATCTCTGAGTGCTAATATCAGAAATGTATTCCCATATAACGACTAAAGGACGCAAACGTGGATATAGGCAGAGCATTAAGCGGTCTGGGTGCGGCATTTAAGAATGAAGTACCAGAGTTCCGACAGAGAATTCGTCAAGAAGACTTAGACGCTGAGAAAAGAGCACAGCGCGAGATGCTTATGGCCGATCGCGTCTTTGATAGAGGTCTAGCCGCAGAAGATAGGGTTAGGCAGTTGTCTGACAGGGATAGAAGAATTCAATTTGAGGACGAGGACAGAGCCAAAGTAGCGGCAGAAAGAAGGCAGAAAACTCTCTTTCTAGACAATAGGGTAGCTCTTAGCATGTTTGAAAACGGAGACTACAAATCTGTTGGAGATCTCTTTGATGACAGGCTAGGGCTTTTGCCAGAGGGTGTGGATAACCGAGACTCTGCAAGGATGAGAGGTTTGGCTCGTGCTGCATTGGTCAACCCTAGAGCGGTCGAGGAATTGGGAAAGGAGCTAAGAAGAATAGACAACTTTGCTGTTGTTAACGAGGTTCTCAGTGCTCCAGAACTTCCTACCATCGTATCTGGTTCAGACATTGATGAGTATGGTCAGATTATAGAGAGAAACCCGCGCACTGGGGAATTGACATCTTCTACAGTAGAGGACTTTGAAACAGGATCACCAGTCTCACAAATTCCTCCATCGTTACTTAGCAACTTAGAAGACAATGATCGTAAAGAGGCGCAAGATTTATTTGCTGCCGTTGGTGGAGGATCAGATGGAATTAAAGCATTAAACGAATTATCTATGAGAAAGAAGGAGCGTGACAAGAGTGAAAACGTAGGAAGTGTATTGTCGAATCTATACCCAGATGCTTCGCAGGAGGAACTTGACCGATTAATTCTAACTGTGCGTCAGGCTAAAGACGTAGAGACTGGGCTCGGCCTTGCCTCCACCCTTAGAGAGAGTCAGGAAGTTAAGTTAAAAGGAAGGAGAGTAAAAGAAAACGCGCTAACTCTAGCCAAGAGAATACTGGATAACAAGGAGCTGACTGCGGTAACTGGCTCTATACAGGGTCGAGGTCAGTTAGGGGATTTCCGTTACAGGAATGACGAGCTAGAAACGAATGCCATTATAGACATTAATAATTTAAGGGACATGCTCACAGCGAATAACTTAAAAATGATGTCAGGGGTTCTTAGTGAGACTGATATTAAGATTATCGCAAACGTTGCAGGCGGTGGACTAGAAAGGCAAAGATCTCCAGAAGCTTTTAAGGTTGGCTTACAGGAAATAATAAATGGCTTAACTTTAGATCTAGAGGGAGGCTTAAGAATTCGTGGACAAGAAACTCCTATAGGCTCTGAGGGTGATGCTCCTGTAATTCTTTATTACACCACTAGCGGTGATCCTTTAGACTAGAAATACTAAGAGAGGAAGAAACCAATATGAGTGTAGAAGCCAGACTAGACGATGGGACTATATTAAGTTTTCCTGACGGAACTGAGAGGTCTGTTGTAGATAGAGCCGTCAAGGAGCTTGTTTCTAGCAGGCAAAAAAAATACGACTACGGTGGTGACAGAGGGGCTACAGATCCCTTTATGCCGTTTAGACGAGAAATACTAAGAGAGGAAGAAACCAATCCGACTGGGAATGTTTCCCTAGATAAAATGGGAAGAATGCAGCAGGAGCTAGAGACTACAGACGCAGAGTATGGAGATTACGAGTTTGGTATGGAGTATATGCCTGTTGCAAGGGGAGTCCAGCAAGTAGGAGGATTCCTCAAAGACATCTTTCTAGGAGATGATCAAGAAAGGGCTGACGTAGGTCGCAAGATTGATTCGGCGGTAAGGTCTATCCCTGACATGCTTTCTGGTCAGATAGAGGCGTTTGGTAGTGATACCGGATCTGTCTACGACCCTGAGACAAGAATGCTGACCGAAGCTGACCCATTACTACTAGCAGGTCTTGGAGCCCCCGCAGCAGCAAAGACCGCTATTTCTACAGGTGTTAGACTGGCTGACTCTACTGCTGACATAGCAAAAATTCCAGTAGTGAAAGCCGATGAAACCTTGAAAGCAATCTCTTCTCGTTTTAGAGATTACGAAAGCCCAGCACAGTTAAGAGCGGAATCGGAAATGCGCGAGGGAGGCATCCCCGCAACAAGAAATACTACCGCAGGCTATCGTATGCAGGAAACGGTAGACCCAGACAATACTCTTCCCGTTGTATATGAGGGGGAGAGAAGCAGACCGGATTACAATGAAGAAGGACGGACGTTTAAGGCAGTAAAAGACCCTATTCAAAAAGCAGCAATGAATCAAGGGTTTGATAAGGGCTTAATAGCGATGATCCGAGAAGGGAGTTCAGTCGATAGAAAGAACATGCTGGCATCTCTTAAGATAATGGAGGAATCCACTAATAACACGAGATTCAGAATGACCGCTCGAACAACTGACGTAGCGGGAGACTCTGTTTTAAAGCGTTACAACGCCGTCTCTAAAGAGAACAAAAAGGCGGGAGCGGGGATAGATCAGTTTGCTAAATCTAACATGCAGAATACTTTTGTGGATTTCACAGACCCAGTAGATTCCTTTAGATCTTCCTTAGAGAATATGGGTGTCAGATTCAATAACGAAAACGCTCTTGATTTTTCTAGCTCTGACATAGAGGGCATCGCCTCAACTGAGGCTTTTCTTAACAGGATCGTAAAGAGGATGGGGAGCCCAAGAAGGATGAGTGCTTACGATGTCCATATATTTAAAAGATATCTAGACACTCAAATGAGCTACGGGAAGGCGATGGAGGGATTAGAAGGAGGAGCGGAAAGAGCAGTCGCTACTCTTAGGCGAGATCTTGATGGAGTATTGGATAATCAATACCCAGAATATGATAGACTTAACTCCACGTACTCCGAGTCTATAGGCGCTTTAAAAGATTTTAAGAAGTACATAGGACCGAGCATCCAAATAGAGGGTAAAGGCGCTAACAGTGCTATAGGTACGGCTTTGAGAGCTGTCGGATCTAACAGGGTAAGTAGGATAAATCTGCTAAATGCCTTGAATGATTTAGACGTTCTTTCAGCCAAGTATAATCAAAGGTTTAATGATGACGTATTAACTCAGGCCCAGTTCTCGATGGAGCTTGATAAGATATTTGGTACAAAGGCCGACACAGCCTTTGCCGCTCAGTCAGCGGTAGATGCAGCGTCTAGGGTTCCTCTTTCTGTTTCTGGGGTAGCGATGGAGGGAGTAAGGAGAGGGGCCGATAAAGTTATGGGTCGTAATGAAGCCAAGCAATTTAGGGCTATGGAATCTCTATTGAAGAGTTTCGACTAAACAAACAACAGCAGGGTGACAAATAATGGCTAGATTCGGTGACTTTGACCAATACTTACAAGATGACGGTAATCCGCTTGTCTCTGGTAAACTATACTTCTTCGAGACTGGTACGACTACAGCAAAAACTACTTACTCGGATATTAACAACAGCATACCGAATACCCACCCTGTCATCCTCACAGCGTCCGGTAGACAGCCTAACGTCTTTTTTGATGGGGTAGCCAAGGCAATCCTAGCAACTAGCGCAGACGTTCAGATAGCGGTCCAAGACCCTGTAGGAGAGACTTCTACAGACTTCGGTGACGAGTGGGTTCCTACTAAGATATACACAGCAAAAGACGTAGTTATAGGATCTGACGGGATATTCTACCGATCATTAGTGAATGGCAATCAGAATAACAATCCAGTTAATACGTCTGGATCTTGGACCCTGCTTTACTCGGTTGAGTGGAATGCGGGTATAACTTACGCTGCTGGTGCGCTGGTAACTTTAAATAATTTCCAGTATCAGTCATTACAAAGCACAAACCTTAATCAGAACCCATCTACTCAGACAGCTTATTGGGTTCCTCTTAATTTCGCGTGGACAGCTACAGCAGTTTATGCAACTGGTCAAAATGCAGTAGGTACAGATGGTGTTCTGTATACTTCTTTACAAAACTCTAATACAGGAAACGTCCCTGCAAGCTCTGCGGCTTACTGGGTAGGTACGAGTGCTGCTTCTGCGGCCAGTGCTACGGCTTCTGCTAATAGTGCTACGGCTTCGGCGGCTAGTGAGACTGCTGCCGCGACTAGCGCAACCAGCAGCGCAACCAGTGCAACGGCAAGCGCATCATCTGCCACGGCATCGGCTAACTCGGCTACGGCTTCTGCTGGATCTGCGACTGCTGCGGAGAACTTTTCTAATGCGGTAGAGTGGGTATCTGGGACTACTTACGCAGTAGGTATTGTTGCTTGGTCTCCTATTAACTATCTTCCTTACCGTAGAATTATAGCTGGTGCGGGAACTACTGACCCAAGCGCAGACTCAACCAAC
>TARA_R110000851_G_scaffold254395_2_pt1 | contig 12700 bp, 14 predicted proteins | sample TARA_R110000851 | Tara Oceans TARA_R110000851 (sample SAMEA4397627) | marine metagenome | biome: Polar Biome; feature: [DCM] deep chlorophyll maximum layer (ENVO:01000326); material: water (ENVO:00002006), including particulate matter (ENVO:01000060) such as... | depth 17 m | reverse complement strand
GGGATATCCACAAAAGGGGCATTACCAATGGAAGAAGAATGGTGTCTATATCATCATAAACATATAGATAAACAAGAAACACAAAATAGGTTATATGAAAATTTATAAACAGTATGATATTAGGAATTCTTACAGATAATAATCCTAAGGATGCTACCCATAGAATAACTATCCAAGCATTATCTAAATCCTTAAAGGAATTAGGACACGAAGTGGTAGATGCCTATGCCTTAAAGACAACCCCTGATGCTATATTCTCAACAAGACATATAGACCCAACAGACCAAAACATTGAGGGGTTTTTAAAAGAATGTAAGGATAATAATATTCCTATTTATGTTTTTATAAATGATGTATATCGTGTAGATAATAACAGATTACAACAATGGGCTTTAATATCAGATATAATCTTTACTCCTACTAAATGTCACAAGATATTTATTGAAAGTATATGTTCTAATAGGGTAGAAGTATTACCTGATAGTATAGATTATTTAATTGATACCCCAATAATCAAAACCCACAAAAATAATTCAAAAACTAAAATATGTTGGTTTGGTTCTCCTGAATCTTATAATAAATCTATGAATATTTATCAACCTTTAATTGATAAATTAATAAAGGATAATTTAATTGAATATACTATAATATCAAATTTCCCCGAAGTTCCTAACCATATTAAATACATTCCGTTTAGCACTGAAACCTTTTGTAAAAATTTACAACAATTTGATTTATGTGTATTATCCCATTCCCCCCTGGACTATGACATTAATACTATAGTTAAATCCCCTAATAAATTAACTTTATCTATAAGTTTAGGAGTACCTTGTGTTGTAAGTAGAACACCATCATATAGAGAAGTATTAGAAGAATGTCAATTAGAAGAATATTGTTTTTCCTCCCCTTTAGAATTGGAAAAAATTATCAAAACATTATCCTCACCCGAAAAGAGAAATGAGTACCTAGAAAAATCACAAAATAAGATTATAAACAAATTTAAATACCAAAATTTAGGAAAAATATTTTTACATGAAATTAATAGAAAATAGAATAGAATTAATTAATTATTTTATTGAAAAAAATAATTATATTAATTATTTAGAAATTGGAGTAAGGCACCCCTTTGCATGTTTCAATAAAATAAACTCCCCCCATAAAGATGGAGTGGATCCCGTTCCACATGGTAAAGAAGTTAATTATCCTATAACCTCTGATGATTTTTTTAAATTAATTAAAGGCAAAGATATAAAATACGATATAATTTTTATAGATGGGTTACATTTATATGAACAATCATTAAGAGACATAAAAAATGCATTAAATCATATAACGGAAAAAGGCACTATAATAATACATGATTGTAACCCTCCAACGGAAAAACACCAAACAGAAATATATGATGGAGAATCCGCGTGGAATGGTACAGTTTGGAAAGCACTTGTTGAATGTAGATGTACTATGTCTAATATAAACATTCACACCCTAGATACAGATTGGGGGTTGGGGATAATTCAATTAGGTAAACAAGATTTATGGACAAATGATAAATTAGAAAAATGTCATGAATATTCCTATTTAGAAGAAAATAGAAAAGAATTACTTAATTTAATTTCTAAAGAAGAGTTCAATATAAAATATAAAACAGGATATGAAAAATAAAAATATAGTTATATTTGCATCATGTTTAAAACATGCATGTTATTTAAATAGTATTGTAGATGAATGTTGGGGTAAATTAAATACGTGTTATATGTTGTGTGAAGATACTCTACTAAAAAATCCATCTTCTCACCCACAATCATTTCAAGTTGGACATAATGTTGAAAACCCAAAATCCTACTTTTCACAAACCTTAAATATTAACCTCCCATTTAAACCAGATTGGTTAATTCTTAGTAGAGAAAGATGGTTCCCCGAAGAACAAATTATACCCGAATTTAAACAAAAATGGGGAACCAAAGTAGCTTTAGTTGAACCTAATTCAGCATTTATAAATAGCGTTAATCAATTTTTAGAATCAGAATCAAAGAATAGATTTGTAAAAAATATAGACGTATTTTTTGATCATAGTGAATTTACTAAAACACAAAGAAAATTATTAGGTTTTAAGGGAAATAGCGTTGTAGTTGGAAACCCAAAATATGATTCTAATTTGGATGTAAATAAACAAGATTTAGATACATTAAAAACACACTATAATATAGATCCAAACAAAAAACAAGTAATATTTTATACTTTAATTAATAAATTTAGATATAAATTATTTGATGAATTTAAAAAATTCAAGGAACAACACCCTGAATACCAGTATTTTATAAAACCTTACCCCGGAGAGCCTTTTTTAAAATGGAAAAATGAATATTTTCCAAAATTCCTCATTGAGGGGGTAACCCCTATTTTAGAAGAATCCCACATTTGGGGAATGTATAATATATGTGACATCCATATAGGCACTGTTAGTTCTGTTATGTATCCCTCATTCCTTTTAAATAAGGAGGTACATGATTTTTCTTTACAAATAGGGTATAATAACAACTTAGAAAGTAATGAAGATATATTAAATAATTCCGGGGGAGATGAAGAAGATATAAACCTATGGAAAAGAGTATTTAATATTAATGATGAAGAATTTAAACAAATGACTTCAAAAAAGAATATATTACCTATGTTAAAAAATAATAAAAAGTTTTGGGAACTTTTATCAAATTTAACACATCACCACAAAGATGTATTAAAATTATTTGATGAATTTAATGATAGACAAGCATCAAAAAGAATTGTTAAATATATAAAAAATAATTAATGAAAAATATAAATGATATTTTATTTATAGTTGAAGCTAGACTTCATAGTAGTAGAATGCACCAAAAAATGATCAGACCTTTTGCTCATACTACCCTACTAGATTTAGTTTTATCTAAACTAACATCAATTGATTTAATCCCCTCTTCAAATCTATATTTATCTGCTTATGAAGATGAAATAAAACAAATAGGCAAGAAATACAATATAAATATATTTAACAGGAGCCACAAATCGGCTAATGCTGAAGATCTACAAACAGTAAAAGAATGGCATGATAAATTACCCTTTAAATATGTTATAGCTATTAACCCATGTGCTCCCTTAATCCAAATTAAAACAATAATTAATTTTATAACTAAATTCATTAATACAAATAATGAGGGCTCATTTGCTGTAATAAAAAAACAAACTTATTATTGGGATCAAAAAGGTAAGTTAATTACTAATTGGCCTAAAGACCAACAATCATTTAATACTAAATTTGTTGAACCCGTATATGAAGCTGCTCATGCTTTATATGCATCTAGACTTGATATTATTAAAAAGGGTTATTACATTACAGATAAATTACCTATGGAGCCCCACCTATTTACTATTAGTGAACAAGAGGCATATGATATAGATTATAATGAACAATTTGAAATCGCAGAACAATTATTTAAAAATAAATTAAAAAATGAAAAATAAAACAATCTTAATCACGGGGGGCACAGGATCTCTAGGTAAAGGACTTATTAAAAGATTACTTAAAAATAAAAATAAAATAATTGTATATTCTAGAGATGAGGCCAAGCAAGCTAATTTATTAAGACGTTACCCCTCAATAATAAGAGTAATAGGGGATGTAAGAGATTTTAACCAACTAGATACAACAATGAAAATACACAAACCAAATTATGTATTTCATACAGGGGCACTTAAACGAGTTGATGATATCGAATTTTATCCTATGGAGGGTATAAAAACTAATATTATTGGTTCTGATAATGTAGCTAAATCATCATTGTTAAATAATGTTGAACGTTGTGTTCTTATATCCACTGACAAATCATGCCAATCAGTAAGTGCATATGGGGCTACTAAATTCCTAGCAGAACGTTTGTTTACTAATTACGATTATTATTCAACATCTACAGTATTTTGTTCAGTAAGATACGGTAATGTAATATCATCACGTGGTTCATTCATTCCTTTATTTTTAGATCAATTAGAAAAAGGAGAAACTATTACTATAACTGATACTAAAATGAGTAGATTTTTATTTACTTTAGAGGATGCTGTTGATGCTGTATTAGATTCTGTAGAAAATTCAGTGGGGGGTGAAGTATTTATACCTAAAATTAAATCATATAAATTACCTACTTGTTTAAAAGCATTAGAAAAAATCACAGGTAAAAAAGCCAAATATGTAGTAAAGGGATTAAGAGCAGGTGAAAAACTCCATGAGAGTATGTTAGATGACACTGAAATCAAACTAGCATATGAAGTAGCAAATACAAACTTAATTTGTATTAAACCTCAATATACAAAAAAAGAATGGGATAATAAAATATTTACAAGTTATAAGGGAAAAGTTTATATTTCATCCAATTTTATTAGTGAAGATTTAAATGAATTAGTTGAATTAATTAATAGAGGTATAAATGAATAAAATTTATCTATCATCTCCTAGTATGGGTAAAAATGAACATAAATATGTGAGTGATGTTTTTAAAACCAACTGGATTGCCCCTGTTGGCCCTTATTTAGAAAAATTCGAACAGAATATTTCAAATCAAGTGGGGGTTAATAATGTAGTTGCACTTCAAAGTGGTACCTCTGCAATACATTTAGCACTTAGAATATTAGATATTGGTAAAGATGATATTGTATTGTGTCAATCCTCAACATTTATTGGTTCTGCTTCCCCTATTATATATCAAAATGCAACTCCTATATTTGTTGATTCTGAAAGAGATACTTGGAATATATGTCCTAACGTATTAGAAGAAGCCATTATAGATTGTATTAATAAAGGTAATAAACCAAAAGCTATTATAATAGTACATCTATATGGAATGCCAGCTAAAATGGATGAAATAATAAATATATCTAAAAAATATGAAATCCCAATTATTGAAGACGCAGCCGAATCATTAGGTTCTCATATCGATAATAAACAATGTGGCTCTTTTGGAAGATTTGGTATTTTTTCTTTTAATGGGAATAAAATTATTACTACTTCGGGGGGAGGTGCTTTAGTATCCCATAATAAAAATGATACTAATAAAGCAAAATTTTTAGCAACTCAAGCTAAAGAAAAAGACCTACATTATGAGCATAACACATATGGGTACAACTACAGATTATCTAACGTACTAGCAGCTATTGGTTGTGGACAAATGGAAGTATTAAATCAAAGAATAAAACAAAAAAGAAATATATTTGATCATTACAAATCTTCCTTTTCCAGTATTAAATTCCAGAATGAACCAAATGGGTATTTTTCTAATAGATGGCTAACGTGTGGATTACTAAAAAACAAAAAACAAAGAGACAATCTTATAACTACCTTAAGTAAATATAATATTGAAAGCAGACCCCTTTGGAAACCAATGCATATGCAACCTTTATTTAAAACATCAAAATATTATGGTTCAAACATAAGTGAGGATTTATTTAATAGGGGAATTTGTCTACCCTCAGATGTTAATATGACAGAAAAGGATTTAAATCGTATTGATAAAATTCTAATAAATTTTTTTAAAATATGAAAATTATAACTTTAGGAACGGGAGAATCATGTGATTTCCACTCAAACAAATTAAATTTACTTAATCCAGATATAAAAAAGTTTGCTTTTCATAGAACTTTTATGTTATTAAAAGAAAGAAATATAGATGTGGATTATTGGACTTGGACAGACCCCGATGCCGCTGAAAGTGGGTTAGAATGGATGGTTAAAAATCCACAAGCTAAACATCCAATTATAATATTACCTTATTGGGCTCAATCCTTAGTGGATTTCGAAAGATTATATTATGTACCTGGAAATTTACAAGGCCCTAGAATACTAAAACATTTTGAGTTATTAAATACAGAGGCAGTAAAGAAAAATATTGTTTTTATAAATAATGCTATTAATAATGTTTTTGAAGTTAAACAAATTAAAAATGGTAGATTTGATAGAGAACAAGTTGTATTTCACACACCAACTTATAAATATCCTTATTTAATAATGAAAAAAGGAGACTATTCATTTAAAGTTCCTGTTGTTTTGCAAAAGAACAAACCCCTGAAGGATCACCACCTACCTTATAATTATGGGCCAGAAAATGTTTTTACAAGACATTTACTACCCATCTGCCACTATTTAAGGGCCACTGAAGTATATAATTTAGGTTGTGATAATAGTGGATTAGGTTTTAATAGACAAGTACCTCAATGGGGAGGTGATAGTATTGATAATATTAATTCAACACTATCTTATTTTAAATTATGGAAAAAATGGGAACCCTTACATCATATGAAAATATATAGATGTATGGAAGATAGATTTACAAATATAGGGGATATTATGCCTTATAAATCATTAGAAGAGTTATATGCTTAACATAGGATTAATTAGCTGTGGGAGATCAGATTTTAACATTTATTTACCTTTAATGGAAGTATTAATGTCGGATATAGATATTAATTTAAAAGTTATTGCTGCCGGAACTCATTCTAAAAAAGAATATGGATCTACTATAAATTTATTTAACAAATACAATATTCCTGTTACACATACTATTGATATACCCTTACTAAAGGATTCCCCATACGCTTTAAATACATTCTCAGCAGAAACTATGATCGAATTTAGTAAGATATGGGAATCTGATAATTTTGATTTAGTGTTTGTTTTGGGGGACAGGTATGAAATGTTTGCTGCAGCCTCTTCAACAATCCCCTTTAATATTCCACTAGCCCATTTACATGGTGGGGAAACTACATTAGGGGCTATTGATAATGTATATCGCGAGGCAATAACAACAATGTCAACTTACCATTTTACATCATCAGAAGAACATCAACAACGTGTTATTCAACTAAAAAATAACAATAAAGATGTTTATAATGTAGGGTCATTAGCGTTAGAACATATAAAAAAATTAAACGTACCTATATCTCAAACTAATAACATATTATTTTGTTTCCACCCAGAAACAGTAAAATTAAACAACCAAAATAATATTAATATTATATGTGATACTTTAAATAGTATACCTAACCCTATAACAGTAACATTACCCAATAATGATACACAAAACAACATTATTAGGAATACAATATTAAAAAAATTAATCTCACCTAATAGGTTTACAATAAAAAAAGCACTTAGTCCACTAGAGTATTATAAAGAACTGGCATCATGTAGTTTTATGTTAGGTAATAGTTCAAGTGGAATTATTGAATCTTCTATATTTAAAAAATATTCAATTAATTTAGGAGATAGACAAAAAGGAAGGGCATGTGGGAAGAATGTAATACATTGTAGTATAGATAAAGACAAAATAATTACGGCTATAGATGAAGTAACTAATAAAGGTTTATTTGAGGGTGAAAATATATTTTATAAACCAAATACTAGTAATGATATAATTAAAACAATTAAATCAATTTGGGTACCCTAAATATTTTTTTTATATAAAGGTTAATGGAATCAGTAATATTAATAGGTAGTGGAGGACACAGCAAAACAGTAAGTAGTGCTATAGAATCACAGAATAAAACTATTTCAAAGGTATATAAAAATGATTCACAATATAATCCAAATTTATTAAAATATTCAAAAGTAATAATATCTATAGGTAACAATAATGTTAGGGAAAAAATGTCAACCCTACTAAAACATGAGCCAGCTATTATCATAGATGCACAATCCAATATAGATACTAATACTAATATAGGAGGGGGTACAGTTGTATTAAAAGGTGCTACTATACAACGAGATACATCAATAGGTAGTCATTGTATTATTAATACAAATTCATCAATAGATCATGATTGTAACATAGGTAATTTTACACACATAGCTCCTGGTTCAACCTTATGTGGTGGTGTAATTATAGGTAATAATACATTTATAGGGGCGGGTTCAGTGATAATACCGGGTATTGTAATAGGTAATAATGTAATTATAGGAGCAGGTTCGGTAGTGATAAGAGATATACCTGATAATAAAAAAGCATATGGTAACCCATGTAAATATGAATAATGAAGTAATAATAATAGCAGAAGCAGGTGTAAACCATAATGGTGATATAAACTTAGCTAAACAACTTATAGATAAAGCAGATGAAGCGGGAGCTGATTATGTTAAATTCCAGTTATTTAAATCTAATAACATAGTATCTAAAAGTGCTATCAAAGCTGACTATCAAAAACAAACTACCAATGTAAATGAATCTCAACTTGATATGCTTAAACAACTTGAGTTATCAGAATCAGATTATAAAGAACTAAATGACTACTGTTCAAATAAGTCTATAGACATATTTGCTACTGCTTTTGATTTAAAAAGTATTAAAGAAGTAGATAAATATAAACCTGAAATAATAAAAATCCCATCAGGTGAAATAACAAACCTACCATATTTAGAATCATTAGCTAACCTACATAAAGGGATGGTATGGTTGGGGGGTAAAAGTCACTATATGGATTGTCCTCATTACATTATATCAACGGGGATGTGCTCTCTCTCAGAAGTAGAGGATGCTGTAAACATATTTAGAAATAAACAAATAAACAAAATAACAGTGCTCCACTGTAATACTGAATACCCTACACCCATGGGTGATGTTAATCTAAAGGCTATGCAAACAATAGGTACTGCTTTTGATGTTGGGATAGGATACTCAGACCATACTTTAGGTATTGAAGTACCTATAGCAGCAGTAGCATTAGGTGCTAAGGTTATTGAGAAACATTTTACTTTAGATCGTAATATGGAAGGACCTGACCATAAATCATCATTAGAACCAGATGAATTAAAACAAATGGTTAGTTCGATTCGTAATATCGAACAAGCGTTAGGTAGTAGTATAAAACAACCAACAAAATCAGAATTAAAAAATAAAAATATAACTCGTAAAAGTATAGTAGCTAATATTAATATAAAGAAGGGGGATATATTAACTGAAGAAAATATAACAACAAAAAGACCTGGAACAGGACTATCACCTATGAGTTGGTATAGTATTATAGGCAAACAGGCAGATAAAGATTATCTAGAAGATGAATTAATAAATAATATTATATGAAGATATTAATTATTGGATTAGGTTCTATTGCTAAAAAACATATAAATGCTTTATATAAATCCATTGATGGGGTTATTATAGATGCTCTTAGAAGTAACCCCCATTCTGAATCTTATTTAGGTGTAAATAATGTATATAAATTAAATAAAGATTATGATTTAATTATAATATCAACCCCCTCTGTAAATCATTTAGATGATATAAAAAAATTAGTAAATTATAACAAAAGGGTACCTATAATGGTTGAAAAACCCTTCTTAATAAACAAAACCCAAATAGAAGAATTTAATAAATTAGAATTCCAATCCCCTCTTTATATAGCATGTAATTTAAGGCATATTGATTCGTTTAAACAATTTACTTATTCTGTTTTAAAAGATAAATCTAAAATAAATGAAGTTACATCATATTGTGGGTCATATTTACCTGATTGGAGACCCACACAAGATTATACTAAATCATATAGTGCGAATAATAAATTGGGGGGTGGGGTGAATTTAGATTTAATTCATGAGTTTGATTTATTGTATCATATATTAGGTAAACCTAATGAAGTTATTAAACGCAATAGAAAATACTCTACACTTAACATCAATTCCTTTGATTACTCTCATTATACCCTAGATTATGGAGATTTTGATGCCACAGTTAAATTAAATTATTTCCGAAAAGACTATAAACGTTATATCGAAATAGTTAAAGAATCAAAAACATATTATTATGAATTTAATAAAGATGAAATATCAAACAGTTATATTGAACAAATAAAATATGTAATTAAAAATATAAATAAATCAAATTATATGAATAACCCTAATGAAGCATTAGAAGTATTAAATATGGTCTTATGATATTAAAAAACAAAACAATTATAGTTACAGGAGGTTCAGGATTGATTGGTTCATCAATAATAAAAGATATTGAATCAAAGGGGGGTATTGTCCTTAATTTCGATTATATAGATGGTTATGATATTACAAACTTGGATAATATAAATCAATTTATAAAAAAACAAAATTTAAAATATGTAGATGGAATTGTAAATAATGCTTATCCTAGAACAAAAGATTGGGGGTTAGATGTTGAAAATGAAACTAAAACTTCATTTAATGATAATGTAGAATTACAACTAGGGGGGTTACATACATTTACTAAAGCATTCATCCCCTTAATGAAAAGTAAGGGGGGAAGCGTTGTAAATATAGCTTCAATATATGGAGTAGTAGGAAATGATTTTAGTTTATATAATAATACTGAATTATCTTCCCCGGCGGCTTATTGTGCTATTAAAGGGGGAACTATTAATCTTACTAAATATATGGCCTCTTATTATGGGGGTCAAAACATCAGGTTTAATTGTGTGTCACCTGGGGGGATATTTGATAATCAAGACAAAATATTTGTGGAGAATTATAATAATAAATGTCCTATGAAGAGAATGGGAAAACCCGAAGACATATCTCCCTCTGTGTCCTTTTTACTATCTAAAGAGGCATCTTATATCACTGGACAAAATTTAGTTGTAGATGGGGGGTGGACATCAATATAAAAATAAATAAAATGGAAAAAATAACATTCTGTATACCAAGTAAATCAAATTTACGTTACCTAAAAACGTGCATTCCTTCAATTCGTGAAAATGCATTTCGTAAAGACCATGATATCATTATATTCGTCGACAGCGATGAAGATGGTACTATTGAATGGTTAGAAGAAGTAAAAGATGAATATAAATTAGAATACCACATAAACCCTAAATTAGGGGAAGAATTATATGGTATTGGAATGGCTTATGATTTTTGTATTGAAAAATCAACCACAGACATTTTTATGATATTTCATGCTGATATGATGTTAGGTAAAGATGCAGATTTAAAAGCGTTTAAACATTTAAAACCAAAAACAGTAGTATGTTCAACACGTGTTGAACCACCAATCCACCCTAATGGAGGTGAAAAAATACTACTTGATTTTGGTATGTGGCCTGAAGAATTTAAAAAAGAAGAATTTAACCAGTATGTAGATGAACATCTAGATGATACCAAAACAACAGAAGGTATATTTGCACCTTGGATGATGTATAAGGAAGAATTTTTGGCTTTAGGTGGTCACGATCCTAGAATGCATTCATGTAGAGAAGATTCAGATGTATTTAATAGAATGTATTTAGATAGTTTTAAATTCATTCAACCTTGGAATTCATTAGTATACCATCTAACAGGTAGGGGCGCGGGCAGCTTTGATGGTGATAAAGAGCGTCATGAACAATGGAAGAAGGATATGAATGCATCTACTCTAGAATTTATTAGAAAGTGGGGTCAAAATGTTAACCACACCCCTTTAATGAAACCTATAGTACATTCTGTTTATCACAAATCATTAACACTAATTAATTCAAATCCAGAACTAGAAGTTATGTTAGAACCTTGGTTTAATGGGGGTAAAGATATAATAGTAGAAATCAATGGTACTTTATTTAATCAACAAGATTGGCAATATATTATGCAACTAAATGAAATTATACAAGATAGTGGTGAAATAGGAACATTTAATTTAGGTAATTTAAAAATCACAATCAATTCACTAGACACAAACGAAAAAGATTTAATAATATGCAAAAAGTAATAGTAACAGGGGGAGCTGGATTTATAGGTTCACATTTAGTAGATAAATTAATAGAACAAGGGATAAAAGTTATAGTATTAGATAATTGTTCCACAGGTAGAGTAGAAAATATCAACCCAAAAGCATGTTTTATTAATACAGATATAACAACTCTCCCTTCACATTTTTTAAGTGAAGAAACAGATGAGATCGATACTATTTTTCATTTAGCGGCTAAAACAACAGTACAAGAATCAATAAATAGACCCCTTTTATATAATAATACTAATGTAAAAGGTACTCTTAATATGTTAATGTTAGCTAATAAACTTAATGTAAAACGTTTTGTGTTTTCATCAAGTAGTTCAGTATATGGAGATACAAAAACCCCAACGTCTGAAAATTATCCTTTAAACCCATTATCACCATACGCTTTAAATAAATTAATAGGTGAACAATACTGTAAATTATACTCAGACATATACAATTTAGATACTGTATGTTTAAGATATTTTAATGTTTATGGAGATAGAATGAATAACGAAGGATATAAATTAGTATTTCCCATATTTAAAGAACAATTATTAAATCATAAACCTTTAACAATTAATAACAATGGTGAACAACGTAGAGATTTTGTTCATGTAAATGATATAGTTGATGCAAATATATTAGTATCAGAACACGAATCTAATTTTAAGGGTGATATTTATAACGTAGGTAGTGGCAAGAGTTATTCTGTGAATGAAATAGCAGATATGTTTGGAGGTAACAAAACAAAAGGAAATAATACAATAGAACCTTTCGAAACATTAGCTGATACATCAAAAATGGATTTAGACTTAGATTTCAAACCAAAAGATATTTTAAAAGAATGGATAAAAAATTACAAAAATTAAAAAAAAGAATAAATTATTTAAGAGCCCAAATAGGAGCAGGAGCTCGATTAGATGGGTGGTCACTTAAAGGAGCTAGAAGAGAATTAACAAAACTAAAAAAACAAT
>TARA_R110000851_G_scaffold93339_1_pt1 | contig 12728 bp, 17 predicted proteins | sample TARA_R110000851 | Tara Oceans TARA_R110000851 (sample SAMEA4397627) | marine metagenome | biome: Polar Biome; feature: [DCM] deep chlorophyll maximum layer (ENVO:01000326); material: water (ENVO:00002006), including particulate matter (ENVO:01000060) such as... | depth 17 m | reverse complement strand
TATAACGTCTCTTTTTTTAAGATGATTTATAAATTCATACTGATTAGACAATGCATTTATTGCCTGATCGTTTAGATTTTGTTTTTCTTGCGCCTCTATAGAGTTGCGCTTTTGGGCATTATTAGCCCACTTACTTATTGGATCTTTCATAATTCAAATGCTTTTGATTGATTTGTTTTTATTTCGTCAGCTTTAGCTTGACGCTCTACCCATTTATTACCACGTAATCCAGGATATTCGTTCTGTAGTCCACGACTACAACGTTCTATGGATTTAGGTTTGGATAGGTTTTGATCTATAAAGAGCATAGTTATGAAGCTTTGTACAGCTTCTCTTTGCTCGCGAGATGCGTTGGAACATAGCTTATGCCATTGGTCCCACACAACCCTTGCAACTAATGCTTGATCGTTATCACGATACCTGCCATTAGTATCTTTTCTGAGTATATCAAATACTATTTGTTTATTAGTCATACTACTTATTTATGAAATCACCTAGCTTATTGGTAGCTATGTAGTAGTTAGTAGTTTGATTTTTTGTCTGCTTGTTAGCGTTTCTTTTACTAGCTAAGTACTCATTGATGAAGACACGTCTTCGTTTTGTGTATTTAGCATTGGTATCTTTAACGTACTCCATCATTTTATTAAATGGTGATTGTCCGTCTTTAGATAAAGATTCAAAGAACTTTTTGCCTAAAGTGACACCGCTAAGCATGGTGACTTTAATAGTCACTTTGTCTACCTTACTAATGATAAGGTCAGCATCTTCTCTATGGTAGGCAGCTCGTGCTCTTTCATATGGTGATGCTTTGACGGCTTTTAACAGACCGTCATACTTATCAGATAGATAAAAGTCTTTCCAGTCTTTTTCATCTGTTGCAGATTTTAGGTATTCCATAGTAATACCTTTTGTTTCTAGAGCCTTTGCATCATGCAATAGGAACTCTCTTAATTCATTTGCTTTCATAATATTAACAGGCAGTTACTCATATTAGTTTGAGTGCCGATCCCTGTAAGGGCTAGTTAGTTTTATTTTAACGTCATAACATAGGTTACTTTAGTATAGCCATCAATCTGTTTGAACGTGCAATGCTCAGTCAAGAATGAACGGAACTTGTCCGTAACATTCTTCATCTTGCATATGTTAGCCCAGTTATACCAATGGTGTAACTTAGGCAGTTCAGACTTTTCAGTCTTGTTGACTATTATCATACGTTGATCTCCATTCTCGTCAGAGAATCGAATTACGTTTTTACCGTTTGGTTTAGTATATGCCTTGATATACTTAGCCGTGAATTTATTATTTTCCATAATTATAAGCACATTATTAATTTAGATATTAGACTTGAAATCTCTTCACGATTTAGAGTTATGTATGCAAAGCCGAGATTATTTTCATCGTTCTCTCTCATTGTGAGTTGAACGCATTTCCCTCCTTTGCCTGCATAGCTAGTGATAGTCATTTCTTGTTTTTCTGTTTCGTGGCTATGCTTTATATAGCTTACCACACTTCCTATTTCTGTTGACATAGTTACAGTACTGTTATTGGGTTAAACTTCTTTTTAGGAACATACTTCTCTTTGAGAGTATTGCATACTTTAATGTTATTCTTAAAGTTTTTTATAATAAACTTAGTGATATAACGAGCACGCATTGTCTCATTGGGATTAAGATGTTTCACACGATCCATACAGTCTTGCATCATTTCTTCTGCAGTCTTTGTGTGTGCCGCGATGTACTTGTTAATGCCTGGAAACGCTTTAGTTAAAGGTTTCGCATTCTTTGTTGAGATTCTTGGTCTCATAGTATTAGTAAGCTATCACCTATTGTTGGTGGCCGAACCTTACTTGGGCAGTTTCTGTTTCGTTCTTTTGAACTCATCAGCACAAATACTCATTTGTGGACAGAATAGACTTGACTTTGTGGTAAAAAACGGCTAACTTTGGGGCCAAATTGAATTGTTACTTATTAAGTGTAACAAATAACTATCCAACTTGCCCTTCCAGTTAACATGTTTGATTACTTAAATAAATTAGTTAACACTTTAGCGCACTATTTCTTGGTGTTACCGCTTACTTACTTGGTTATTAGTTAGTTACTAAACTATTACTGCTTCAGCATCTGTTTTAGATGTGTTATAAGGGTTTAGAGACTGTGTAGTTAACACGTGGTCGATAACATTTTTAGTACGATTAGTAGTATTAGTTACTGAATCTAATGCATCTACTGCTTTTTTTGTAGCATATATTGGTAATGTTGCTACACTGATTGCAGCATCCTTACGGAAGTCTGCTGATTCTCTTACGCAGTATGTAGTTGCTACTGCTAATTCTGTTAATGTTTTAAATAAACTCATGATAATAATCTATTAGTCTGCTATTAGTTAGAATAGGTTAGATACATGCAGACATTATGCAATTAACCTATGTAGTCCAATACAGGTTACCCGAGGGTGTAAAAAGTTTGGAGTGTGAGGGGGGTTAATTAGCATAAAGCATGCCTCTCTTTAAAATAGAAATAAAAAAAATATTATAGTATATTTGCATTATGAATGATAATGATCCGTACACCAATCCTCCACCTGTTGTGATGACAGAGCAAGGTCCTGTTTCTGTAAGTCCACAACTAGCTCAGATGAGTATGAGCAATTATACTAATGCAACGAATAGTCTTGTTGATAGTATTATGGGCATGGCTCAGATGACTAAGGGGCAGGAGGTATCTCAAAAGCAGAGTCAGATAATGGGGGCTATTGATAAGGTGGTTTCTTTTGAAGATCCAGGATCTCAAGAGGTGTTGAAGAATCTTCTTACGATGACTGCTCATATGGAGAATAGTATGGGGGGAGACTCATCTGCTTATGGCAGGGGATATACTAATTCCTTTATGTCTATAGATAGCACTACGTTTGATAACATCTTTGATCCGAAAGGGAATGTAGATGAGCAGGGTAATTGGGTAAGAGAGCCTAGCGATAGTCAAAACAAGTGGAAGGTTAGGTATGGGGAGCTGGGACTTCCTTCAGAAAAAAACGCTATCTTAGCATTGTTAAAGAGTGATGATCCACAGGCGTCTATAGCTGTAGCCAGAAATGCTTACGCTAATATAGAAGATCCTCTACCATTAACTAGTGATCCTAAAACTTTATACAACTATTATAAGAAACTGTATAATAGAGGAGGTCAGGACAAATACGGTAATGACGCTGATAATTACAAAAGATTCCTTGAGGGATATAATAAATATATAAAACAATAATAATGGCACAATCAAGAAGAAACATTTATAATGATTTGAGAAATTTTTCTCAAAAATCAGCTCAAAAACCCATTCAACAACAAAGACCTGTTCAGCAGCCAAAACCTCAAGGATATACAGGGGCGGTTACTGAAGGAATCGGACCTAATGTTCCTAGACCTAAAGTTCCTATGACTAGCTCTAGACCTAGGCCTCAAGGATACACGGGTTCAGTAAAGCCTGGAGGACCAAGACCTGGAGGCCCAAAACCAAATGATCCTAGAGGTGATTTTACGGTATCTCCGTTATCTGTAGATACTAATCCTTTTAGTGGACAGTTAAATCAATTAAGAAGAATGGGAAGGTTAAAAAATAATAGACGCAATATTGGCATGAATCCCTATTTGTTTAATCAAGCAAGAAACCAGTCAGGATTTATTAATCCAGACGAAGAACAAATGAATTCTATATACGCTACTTCAAACCCATACTTTAACTCATTCATCTAAAACAAGGTAGGGTTGAGCTTGATTGCAATACACCCTTAAATCCTTTTGAATAATAAAATCTTTGATTTTAGTGTGAAAATTTCGAGGCCTTCGGCCTCTTTTTTTATTATATTTGTTGGTATGCGGTATGAGTATTCAAATGAGTTTGGTTCGGTGTGGTTAGTGAATGATGATATATATGTTTTAGAAAAATACTATAATGATATTGAAAGTTTATTTAGAGACGAATCATATGTTCTTGAAGAAATAACTGATATGGATTTCTTTGTTTATAAAAAAACAATATCTACTGTAGAGAATAAGAGATATTTATTAATGAGTGATTGGAGAGGATACAAAGAACCTAATGGCCCAGAGTGGACTTGGGTACTTAAATACGATTTGGAATACTTGGGAGAATAAAGTATTTTTGCATCTATGTATCTTTTAAAATTAGACAGAAAGGGAGATGTTTATAAAGATGATGACGGCATAACTGCTGTGCCAGAATTTGTAAACGTTCTAAAATCAGATAAATTAGGAGCATCAGCCATGAAATGGGTTGCTCTTGTATGCGATTATGATAGTCCGTATAGACACTTTATAGAGGTTGAAAGGGTTAAAGCTGTAAGTAAGGACTTGTATGATAAGTATGACTGGTACGGAGCAAAGAGACCAGAAATTCTTGCTGCTATAGATAAGTATAAGCAATTACAGTTTGATCCTTTAGACGAACAGTTGATTGCGTTTAATTTAAAGATTAGTCAGTTTACTACCTATATGAACAATATGCATATAGATGAGGATACTGCTGAAGGATTGCAAAAGATTATGATTGGTATTGAAAAAATATACAAAACCAGACAGACTCTTGTGGATGCAATAGAAAGACGAGGGGAGCGTCAAAAGATTGTTGGGGATAAGAAACTCTCGTTCCTTGAAAATAAAAAAGAAATGCAAACTAATATTAAATAGATATGTACGGTAAAGAGAAAAAAATGAAACATGGAGGAAAGAAAAAATCCATGTACATGAAAGGTGGTCAAGCAAAGCTTGATATGAATAAAGATGGCAAGTTAACTGGCGAAGATTTCAAAATGCTAGGCAACAAGAAAATGATGTATGGCGGTAAGATGAATGCTGATAAAGACTTTAAGGGTGGCGGTAAGATGAAAAATTCTTATGGCAAAGGTGGATTTATGCAGCACGACTAATGGCTAAAGGAGATTATACTCAAGCAGCTCTTAAGACTCGTTATAGATCTATTGCATCAGCTAGGGCAGATTTAAAAGAAGAAGATAGAAAAGTTTCTGTTAGTAGTGATGATAAAAGAACAAGAGCGGAGCTTCTTGATATTATAGAAGATCTTTTTGAGCCCAATACAGGCAGGACGGTTGAAAAGCTGAGAGCTGTTTTATATATGATTGTTAATAGTCTTGGAAACAGCTTAGATGATGATGCTGGAATAACTACTGCTCAATCAAGTGCTATAACAGCCAATACAGCTAAAACTACTTTTCCTGGATTAGGAACAAGTGGTACTACCGCCTTAGTTGGAGACACTACAACAATTTCAGCTAATCAACAAAAGGTGTTAGGGGTTTCTACATCAAACCTTACTGTTGAGTGGAGCCTTAACAGAAGCACCTTAGTTGCTACGGTTGTTGATACTAGCAGTGGTAGCGCTGTTACAAAAAGTGGATCTATCAACATAAGTTAATAGGTATGGCTAAAAAAGAAAAAAGAAAACCAGCCAAACTACAAAACCTTCGGTATAGGTATAATAAATCTATGAAAGAGGGAGACTTTAATAAGGCTAAAGAGATTAGTTATTATGCTCTTCATGTACATGGGGCCAACATAGATGAAGAATATCATTCTAAGTTAGAGCAAAAGCAGGATCCACGAGATCCTTTTGGTTTAGGTAAAATGCCAAAGAATAAAAGAATAAAGTATGGGTAAAGCAAAAAAGGATCCTCAAAGGTACAGGCCAGTTATAAATAATGGTCATCCTGATTTAAATCCAGAGTCAGTAGCTTATCAGGAATATTGGGAACAAGAACTCAATAGATGCATAAATGGATTTAAGCCGAAAGGCATGAATTGGATTTCTGGTAAATACTATTTCTACCTCAACTATTATAAGATACTCGGTAACGATGGAACCCTTGGTTCTCGTAAAACTTTAATTAGCCCGTGGTATAGACAGATGGATCACGAATACTTCGATCTATTTGAGACTTGTAAAAAAGAAGAAAAAGGAATGATTGTTATTAAAGCTCGTGATAAGGGCTTTAGTTATATGAACTCTGGAATGATTTCACACGAATATACGTTCTTTCCATTTAATGATGTGGGTATTGCAGCAGGACTGCAAGCTACAGCGGATGCTTTCTTTGACAAAACAAAAAAAGGATTAAATGGCTTACACTCTAACTTTAAGCATTCTTTCTTAAAAGATACAGATGGTATATTAAGGTCTGGGTATAAGCAAAAAAACAAGGATGGAAAGTGGGAGGTTGGCGGATACCAATCTACTATTATTTGTAGAACAATGGATAACCCAGAAGTCTTTAAGGGTGAGCGTGTTTCTTTAATGGTGTTTGAAGAAGCTGGTGAGTTTAAACATTTGAAAAATGCCTACATGTCTTCTAAGGCTTGTTTTATGGATGGGAACAAACAGTTTGGTGTTCCTGTTGTGGGTGGTACTGGTGGTGACATAAGTAAGGCGTCTAAAGATTTTATGGATATGTATTATGAAGCAGATGCTTATAATTTAATTCCAATGTTTATTCCTGCTTCAAGAGCTTATTATGGATTCTTTGATATAAAAACTGGGGAGGAAAAAATAAGAGAAGCTAAGGAAACACTATTAGAGGATAGAGAGGTTATTATAAAATCTGGAGATAGAGAGGCGTTTAATCTACATATACAAAATTATCCGCTAACTATACAGGAAGCATTTCTTAATACTAAAACAGCAAGGTTTGATAACTCTTTGCTTAACGCACAGCGATCAAGAATACTTGCGAATAAAGATTATAGAAGCCAAATACAAAGAGGAAATCTTGACTGGGAGTTTGATGAAGATGAAAAATTTATTGTAAGATGGAGGCCTCATCCCGATGGCCCTTTTAGAATATTACACCATCCTGAGCCAGAATATAAGGATTTAGATATAGGTGGAATTGACTCATATGATCAAGATCAAGCGGGAGCGTCTGACTCCTTGGGAAGTGCAATTATTTATCGTAGATTTGTAGACACGGATAAACCAAGCGATTATATCGTTGCCGAATACACCGATAGGCCAGAAAAAAAGGAAGACTTTTGGGATGGCTGCTTGAAGTTGGCCGTATATTATAATGCAAGAATGCTAGTTGAATATACTAAAATTGGTATACTAGACTATTTTAAAAGAATGAATGCTTTAAAATATCTAAAAGAGAAACCAGAGTCAGCACATAACCCTGGAACAAAAACAAAAAATAGATATGGTGTTCACATGAACAAACAAGTAAAATCTTTAATGGAGGATCTAATGAGTGATTATATTAGAGAAAACGTAGAAGATATTTGGTTTTTAGATTTGATAGAAGAGTTATCATCGTACGGTACTAGAAATACTGACCGTGCTATTGCGTTTGGCCTTTGCCTTATACACAATGTAGATAACTATAAAATACAAGCAAAAACAATAGAATCGGAATCAGAAAATATAGGATTTAAATATTATAAGTTAGATCGAAACGGTATACCAAAAATTATTAGATAATTATGTATAATAGTACTAAATCAAAATTTCCAGCTCAGTTTGTCTTAGATTCAGAAAAAACAGATGAGTGGTGTGAGAATTGGGTAAATGCTATTGTAGCATACCCGTATAGAAGATCAAGAACTAATGATATTCAAAATTATAATTTATATAATGGAGATTTAAATTTAGAAGATTTTAAATACATTACCGAGCAATACGGAATGTCTTACCCAGCAAGGTTAGTAAACTATCCTATTATTTCTCCAAAAATTGATCTACTTGTAGGTGAGGATTTAAGAAGACCTTTAGATGTTAAGGTTAGTACTACTAATAAAGAAGCTGTTCTTAGAAAAGAAGACGTAAAGGTTAATCTTATAATGAAGCAGCTTACTGAAGAGATTCATAAAGATTTTTTTAGCAAAACTGGTATAGACGTGCCTCCCGTTACTGAAATGGAAGTTCCTGAAGATATAGATGTATATATGAAATACAACTATAGAGAGATGGTAGAGGAGACTGCTCAAGATGGTTTAGAATACTTAATACAAAAATATAATTACGTAGACCTGTTCAAGGAAGGCTTTAGAGATATGCTTGTTACAGGTAAAGAGTTTTTTAAAGTGTACGATCATAACGGGGATCCATACGTTAGGCGTGTAGATCCAAGAAGTATTATGTATGAGATAAACTCTACTTCAGATTATCTTGATGACTCCGCTTGGGTAGGTGAAGAAAGATGGCTATCGTATAGTGAGATTCTGGATGAGTACAGAGATGAGCTTACTACAGAAAACATGAAAGAACTTTCGGCTATGTATCAGGTTGGATCACAAGATGACTTATCTCATTACAATGATCCCTTTGACTGGATAGATTACCAAGAGGGGCAAGAGGTTAAGATTAGAGTTGTATCGGCTGAATGGAAGTCTATTAAAACATTAAAGTTTAAGGTATCTGAAAATAAATATAATCCAGAGAGGCCTTTTATGAAACAGGTTCCAGATAATTATAAGCCTAGAAAAAAAGAAAAAATTAAAACAAGATACGTAGATGATATTTGGGAAGCTACTAAGATTGGTGGCAAAATTATGGTACAGGCAAGACGTAGACCTAATCAAATTAGATCTGTAGATGATGCTGGTACTACTCAATTATCATATGTAGGTTGTATAAGAAATAATACTACTGGTAATTCTGTCTCTATGGTAGACTTGCTAAAGAATATACAGATGCTTTACAATGTAGTAATGTACCAAATTGAATTAGCATTAGCTCGTTCAGGTGGTAAAGCAGTTGTATATGATGTGTCACAGCTTCCTACCAATCTTGGTATGGATATGCAGACTGTTCTTTATCATTTAAAGACAGATGGTATTATCCCTATCAACTCTAAAGAAGAGGGTGGTCAGGTTAATAACTTTAATCAGTTTAGCCAGGTAGACTTTACCCTTAGCCAATCTGTACAGCAGCTTATTAATCTTAAAATGATGCTTGAGCAAACGGCTGGACAAATATCTGGAGTTTCGCCACAACGTGAAGGTGCTGTAGGGCAATATGAATATGTAGGAAATGTCCAACGTAGTGTTGTGCAGTCTGCTACAATTACAGAAAGCTTATTTTACTCTCACGCAATGGTTAAGAAACGCGTATTTCAAAGAGTAGCTAATCTTATGAAGGTATGCTGGGCTGGCGGCAAGAAAGCATCATTTATACTTGGAGACGGAGCTTTTAAGTTTTTAAGTGTTATGCCTGATATTGCTTTGCAGGATTACGGTATATTTATTGGAGACTCTGGTAAGGATGACGCTTTACGTCAATCACTACAACAAATTGCACAAGCGGCAGTTCAGGGTGGACAAGTTACTTTACTAGATGTTATTAAAATATTTAAGGCAGATACATTTACTGAAGCTGAGCATATTTTAGAAAGAGCAATGGATGAGGTTAAGGCACAACAACATCAGGAACAAGAGCAACAACAGCAAATGATGCAGATGCAAGCGCAACAAGCTCAAGCAGAATTTGAACAACAGGTGCAGTTAGAGCAAGTTAAAAACGAAGCTAAAATACAAGTTGCTCAAATACAATCACAAACCGACCTTCAAATTGCTGATATGAAATCTGATGACGCAAGAGAAATATCAGACGTTGCACATCAGGTTAAAAACAAACAAATGTTTTTAAATAAGAAGCTAGAACAGGATCAAAAATCCGAAGACAAAGGAGCTCCATTAGAATCAAATGAGCCTGTTAGCGCTCAGCGTAAACAAAAAATTCAAGAAATACTAAGAAAATCTTAGTATATTTGCAAAAACGGGAACAAAAACTATAAAAATTATGTCAGAAGAACAAACTAATTTAGTAGAAGAAGCTACAGCAGTAGCGACTACAACAGAAGAATCTAGTAATGATGATTCTAATGAGACTCCAGAGGTTTCAGCCTTTGATCCAAAAGCATTTGCATCAGAACAGCCATTAGAAGAATTTCAAGGAAAGTATAATGAAGAAGCTGCTGAAAAATTTGAAAAATCACAAGAGCCTGAAGAGCCTGTTTCTGATTCAGAAGAATCTGAAGATGGTTTTGCTTGGGACAATATTGAAGTTGAACAAAAAGAAGAAGAGCAAGTTGCAGAAGAGGTTGAAGAAGACTGGGACTCCCCTGTTCAAGCCGAGTCTAGTGAAGAAGTGGCAGAGGGTGAAGAGTCAAGAGAGCCAGTAGATTTAGATTGGTCAAAGTTTGCTAAAGAACTTGGTGTTGAAGGAACTTCAAAAGAAGACATTATACAAGCATTAAACTCTCCTTTTATTGAGCAGCCTAAAAATGACGTTATAGATAAGCTAAATGAATATTTATCTTATAGTGATAGAGAATTAGTTTCGGCTGAAATGAAAACAGACGGAATGGATGAGTTCGAAATTGAGGAAGCTATTGATAAGATGGAAGATTCAGGAGTTCTTAAAAGAGAAGCTTACAGAATTAAAAGACAACTTAATTCTGCTATGGAACAACAAAAAGAAAAATTCTACAAAGATAAGCAGCAAGAGCAAATGTCTGCTAAAGATAAAGTAGATAAAAATAAAAAAGAATTACAAGGTCACTTAAAATCTCTTGGAACATTCATGGGAGGGACAGTGACTAAAAATCAAGCGCAAGATGCTTATAAGTATATTACGTCTGGTAAAATGGCAGAAGACATCTGGGATTCTCACGACAATGCCTCTGAGGTAGCGATGTTTATGTTATTTAAAGACAAATTTGCTAAGATTTTGCGCTCCCAAGGTTTAGAAGATGGTAAAGCTTCAATATTGAATGACATTACTTCTCCTAGCCTTAGTAGTAAGGGTACAGTCAAGACAAGTCTTAAAAAGTCTGGATTTGATCCTTCTGCATTTATGAGAGAATAAATATCAAGCGTTAGGGCGAGGCCCACAAACCAAGTATAAATATTCTGGAGTAATTTAATAAGTGTATTTAATAATTAATTTAAAGTAAAAAAAAATGGCAAAATTATATACTGGAACCTTTGGTTCTGGAACAACTCCAGAGAATGCTTTGAATACAGCGCTTATGCAATACCCAGAGATTGCTAAAACGTTAATTTCTCAGTATCCTCGTTATTCAGCGACCTATCTTTTAGAAAGAACTGGTCGTTATGCAAGTGAAAAAGTTTTAGGAGATAACTCTTTCGAATGGAAAGTAATGGGACGTTACAATACTCCTTCTTACAGTAATGGTTGGAATTCAACTGATGGTTCAACATTTGCAGGAAGTACTGCTGATGCTGGCGCATCTGCTGATACAGCTGGTATCCAAACAGGAATGGATGCAGATGGTGATGTATTCTTTTTATCATTCGATGGTGAAGGGGTTTACACAACTGCTGGCTTTGCAAATGCAAGCTTCTTAAACAAATTTGATATGGTTCGTTTTCAATCAGGTGCTACTGCGCTTGTTGTAGAAGATCCTATTAACGATGTGGTTAGAACTGCTGCTAATGGTGGGCTTGTAACAACTGCTGCTTCTGCTGTAGTTAAATTTGAAATGATTGATGGTACAGCTAATCCACTAAAAACTAGTGATATTGCAGCTGGAGCTATCGTAGCTTCTATCGGTTCTGCATTCCCTAATGGGTCAAATGGAGCTGATGTTGGTGAAAACTATTCATATCCTTCTACTCATAAGAATTATCTTACAACAATGCGTAAGAAATGTTCTGTGACTGGTAAAGATTTAACAGATGTTACTTGGATTGAGAACAATGGTCACAGACTATGGTATTTCTCTAAGGAACAAATGATGATGGATGAGTACATGTATCAGCAAGAACTACAAAGATGGTACGGACGTACTTCTATAACTGATACTACAGTTGCACGTCCTAGTGCTCCTACTTCTTCTGCTTTAGGTACTTCTGGTACTCTAGCTACAAGTGTAGTGTCTGGTGATGGACTGCTTGCTCAAATTGACTCTTCTAACCAAGCTTCCTATACATTAGGTGCTTTGACTGAAGACGTTATTACTGAATTCTTAGCTAAGCTTTCTTTGAATGCTACTGCTGCTGAAGGTAATGAGTGGGTTGTATTTACTGGAACTGAAGGTCGTTTGGCTTTTCACAAAGCAATGAAAGACTTGTTGGTTGCTCCTTCTGGATCAATGACTGGTGGATCAATGGCTGGTGCTAGCGGTGACATTGAGTTAGGTGGAAACTTTGTATCTTACTCAGCATTAGGAAACAAGCTTACAATGGCTTACTGTCCTGTGTTTGATGATGCAAATGTACACAGCTCTACTGCTGGAACCAATGCGTTTGGTGACAACAGATTAAAAGAGTCTGCTAAAATGGTATTTCTTGACTTTGGAAAAACTTCAGGTGTTTCAAACATCGAATTGATTACTAAAGGTGCTGAGGGTGTTAATCGTAGCTTCACTAAGAAATATGTGGCTGGTATGATCAATCCTTATGACCAAAAATCAATGATGGCTGCTAACGCTGATGACAAATTTGAATGTCACGTTATGTCTGAGTCTGGAATTATAGTTCGTAACCCGTTATCATGTGGAATTTTATCTGCGTCATAACATAAAACTATTTTATTATGGCATTTATAAAATTTCAAGATGTAGCAAGTTCAGCAAACGTAGCTAATACATTTTACTATGTAGCGATTGACAACATTAAATATGTATCTACAGACGCAACAAGTGTCTTATTTCATATAGATGGTGCTGGCGCTGATGGTTTTGCA
>TARA_R110000851_G_scaffold92770_2_pt1 | contig 12735 bp, 15 predicted proteins | sample TARA_R110000851 | Tara Oceans TARA_R110000851 (sample SAMEA4397627) | marine metagenome | biome: Polar Biome; feature: [DCM] deep chlorophyll maximum layer (ENVO:01000326); material: water (ENVO:00002006), including particulate matter (ENVO:01000060) such as... | depth 17 m | reverse complement strand
TTTAAAAGAAATTGGTATTACCGATTTTGCCATCTCTAATGTAGTTGCTTGCAGGCCGGAGGGTTTGAACGCTTATGGTAAAATAATTGATAGGAAACCTACCTCTACTGAGATTAGGCACTGTGGGGAAAACTTAGATGCAATTATAAACTACGTTAAACCGAAGTTTATTGTAGCTTTAGGGGCTACTGCTTGTTCCCGCTTAAAAGTTAAAGGCGGGATTACATCAGTAAGGGGGGTTATGTGTGAAACGCCTTATGGTCAAGTATTACCAATCTTCCATCCCGCTTATATACTACGTTCTCCAAATTTTAAAGTTGAGTTTAAACAGGATTTAACTCTACTAAAGAATTTCATTGATGGTAAAGTTGATATTAAAAAGCCACAGGGGGATTATATAATCATTGAAGATCCAACTGAAATGGAAGCTCTTGAGAAAGATATGGCTTCAAGAAAAGCTTTTGCTTTTGATATTGAAACTGATGGCTTAAGATTTTTTGATAATATTATTATGGGTATTGGATTCTGTAATAGAGTAGGTCAAGCATATTATGTACCCCTTTTTCAATCAGTTACTAAAGAACCCTACTGGGGTGAACATCAAGCAGATGTAATTGAATCTCTTAAACGCATCATGATTAACCCCGTTAAAAAAATGGCTCACAATGGTAAGTTTGATATAAAGTTTATTGAACACCAGTGGGATATACAAGTTAAAAACTTTGCGGTTGATACCATGCTTTTACATTATATACTTGATGAAAACCGCCCTCATGGATTGAAAACTTTAGCAGGATTTTATTTTCCTGAAATGAAAAACTATGATGCTCTTTTAAAAGATGCTTTAACAGTAAAAAGCTTTGATGATGAAAGTTTTGGTAATGTACCTCTTGAAGTACTTGGCCCTTATTGTGCTATGGATTGTGAAACAACTTATAGACTTGCTAAAAAGCTTGTCCCCAAATTAAAGGGTAAATTAAAAAAGTTATACTTTAATTTGTACATGCCCCTCTCAAAGGTTTATACGGCGGGAGAATTAGTTGGAGTAAAGATTGATGTACCTTATATAGAGAATATCTATAAAGAGAATGAAGTTAAATTGACTGAGATTGAGGCTCAAATATATGAAATGGCTGGACACGAATTTAATATTGCTTCTACCAAACAATTAAGCGAAGTTTTATTTACTGAGATGGGTTATACAGTTACTTTACAAACGGCCTCAAGAGCACCCTCCACATCTGAACTTGCTTTAAAGCTCATAATAAAAAAGATGGGTAAAAAGGCCCCGGTTGTACCTTTAATTCTTGAGTTCCGGGGGATGAAGAAAATGAATACTACGTATCTTAAGCCCATGCTAGAAAAAACGGATAAGAATGATAGAATACACCCCTCTTTCCTTTTGCATGGTACGGTTACAGGCCGGGTATCTTCTAAAGGACCCAATATTCAGAATATACCAAGAGATCCACGGATTAAAGGAATGTTTATACCCGAAAAGGGCTATAGATTTGTTGAAATTGATTATAGTCAAGCTGAATTAAGAGTTATGGCTTTCTATTCAAAGGATAAACTTATGACTCAGCAATATATGGAGAAGCAGGATATTCATCTTGCTACCGCTTCCTTTATCTTTATGAAAGATCCAAAAGAAATAACTAAAGATGAACGAAAAACAGCCAAGCTTGTAAACTTTGGATATTTATACGGAGCCACACCCCAAAAAGCCCACTCAAGTATAAATGAAAGGGTAGCGGCGGGAAAAGAAGTAATATCTTTAGCACAAGCTAAACAATTTAGAGAAAAGTTCTTTTCTAACTATTTTGGAATTAACCGCTTCATTGCAAACACTCGCAGAAATGTATTAAAGGTAGGGGAAATCAAAAGTTGCTTTGGTAGAATAAGAAGATTACCCCAAGTTGAAAGCCCCCTCGAAGAAAAGAAAGCTGAAGCCCAGAGACAGGGCTTGAATGCTTTAATACAAGGTACTGCTTCTGATCTTACTCAGTTGGCTTTGATAAGAGTTCATAAATTCCTCTTACCTTATAAGTCTAGGTTCTTGTTTACAGTGCACGATGCTATTGTATTTGAGATTCATATAACTGAGGAATTTTTAATACAGCAACTTAAAGAAATGATGGAAGAAGAAGTAGAAGGCTTCAAATTTCCACTTGAAGCAGATGTTGATATTTATAATAACCGTTGGGGTAATGATTAATGGGTAATAAAAAACCGGAAGTAGCTTCTAAAATAGGGAAAAGGGTTGGAAGGTTTTTCAAGAGGTTATTAAGATTTTACTTCAAGGGTACTCCTGAATGCCATTGTGGATGGTCTATGAAACCCTTTGATGACCATACCGATAGATACCAATGGAAATGCGTAAGTAAAGCCTGTGGTTGGACAGCTTTTGATGATGGTAAGGGTAAACTACACTGGTGGAGGCCTAGACTATGAAAATGGGTTTAGAGGGTCAAAAGAAAAAACTGGTTAGAGATAAGGATGAATTCATAGATCCCTCCTTTTTCCACATTCAATTTTCCATAGGTGGGAAGGTATTCAAGAAGGCAGTAGATGGGTTATTGTCCTTTGAAACTGAAAGCCTTGACGATTTAACTGATGAAGATTTAGACAAAGCGCTTGACCAGTGCTCATACTATAGATTTACTTTCTTAGCGGCTGCGGCTGAATTAGAGACCGCTATACTGGTTAAACAACGTGAATTTGATACTTGGTATGCTGAATCATCAACTCTGGCTCGCCACATGTTGATTGACGAACGCCAGGTTTTAAAATTGGATAAAAAAATTCCAAATAATTGGTTGGGATCCATAACAAAAGAAGAAATCCGCGGTAAATTATTAACAAATACAATATTTAATGAAACAATGACCAGTTATATGACAACAATCGACAACATGAACAAACAGAAAACACTATGCAATGGTTTACGTGATATCTTGAATGAAAGAGGTAGACACCTACAATCACTCGGAAAAAGACGTCTTGAGAACCGACGCATGAGTTTCGGAGTAAAAGACTATGGGAGCCAATAAGTTTCTTAACTATATTATGAAAAAGTATAATAAAACCAAGATGGAAGGAAAGAGAGTTGAGCTTAACAAACTTAAGCCCGGAGATCACTTTATATTTCCCACTCTATATAATGGACTAATCGGTGAATTAATCAGTGTTGATAATAACGCCACAGTTAAATGGTTAAACCACCCCGATAGACCTCAAGGCAAGAAAGAAATTATTGCAGCTACATCGGAAGCATTCAAATACAACTTATGAAAAAGATAACCATTACAATAGCTGAAAATATACGGGTTAAACAATATGAAATTATTAAGCCCACTATCTCAATGGAATATGAAGTTCCTGAGGGTGTTGACATAGAAGAATTCTACCAGGAGAGGTATAGAGAAGTAAAAAGATTATGGAATATGCACCTATATAATATGGTATACAATGTTGATACTAGAAGGGATGCTAAAAATTTACATGAATACGTTGATAATATGATACTGGGGAGAGAAAGATTCCCCGTATTTAAACTCGATAAAGAAAAGAAGGAGGCCACATAATGGCTTTAAGTAACACCATACATAACCTTGAGCGCCATCTGGAAGCTATTAAAGCTGACCAGCCTAAGGTTGAAAAAGGCGTAAAAAGAGCAGCTCGTACAGTTAGAAAACATTTTTCTAGCATTGCCAAGCTTTGTAAGCAAGGTAGAATCGAAGCACTTGAATCAACAAAATCCGAATAAACACAGCGAAACAAAGGAGAAACCGCGATGGAACTAGGACAACCCAAACACCTAAAAGACACACGAGATGGAGGTGGATTAATCCGCACCCGTCTTCAAGAGGGCGATAATGTACACAGAGTACTATTTGGCCCTGTAAAGATCAGTCTTCAATATTACCCAACCCTTATTGAAGATGAAATGAGTGGAGAGATGACTCAACGAATGAAAGTTATTCGGAGAGGCCAGGCTGGTACACCACTTGATACTCTTTCTTCATTAGAAAAAAGAATAAGATCACAAAGAGGGGAACAAAATGCTGGATCATCACTAAACCCGTCAAGTAAGTGGCTTTACTTGGTAATGGATAAAAATGATGAGGATTACCCCGCAGTTAAAATAGCTGAATACCCTTATACGGTATATAAAAAGCTAATTGAGTTGGAATCCGCCATATCTACTAAAGATTCTGCCAAGTTAAGACATGGATTAATTTTCATGTGGGACGCTATTATCACCAAAAGTGTTGATAAGTCAAAAGGCATTAGATTTGGAACAAGTTATGACGTAACTGTTGACCCTGAAAATGCTACTTCTGGTAAAGTACCCATTAGCTATTTAGGGGCTTCTACTGCGGATCTTGGAGAAAAGCTTGATTTAGAAAAGTTTTTTACACCCGAAGAATACACAGTAATTAAAGCTTCTGAGATAAATTTGGAAGATGAGGGTACTCCTCATACCCCTGAAGAAATCAAACAATTACTTCAGGATTTTCCAATCTACTTAGGGGCTACTAACCCAGATGGATCATACCGATTCCCTTCTATTGAGAAATTCCAAGAACAACTCAATAAAATGGGCATTGATTTTCTATCGGGGGAAGCCGATCAACCTAAACTAAAGGAAGCGAAGGAAAAACCAGTATCACGTCAAGTGGAAATAAAAACTGACAAGGCTGAACCCGTTGCTACAGAAGTTGAAGAATCTCAAGCAGAAGTTGTTGAAGAGGCCTCTATTAAAGAAGCCACTACTAAAGAATCAGCCGCTGCTAAAAAAGATGATGATGAGGACTTTCCTGAATGGTAAAGAAGAAAACTTCTGAACTAGTGGATAATATTGCTGCCGCCCTAGATGTCTTGGGCGGTAGTGGTAATCTAGCCTCAGAGTCACGCAAATTAGACGTTATCCCCACTGGAATTGATGGATTAAATAACCTAGTCCTTGGCTGTGGGGGTCTTCCCCGAGGAAGAATTATTGAAATGTATGCTAAACCCTCTGTCGGGAAATCCACACTAGCTTACTGGATGATGGGAGAGGTTCAAAAAACCGGGGGTGTTGCGGCCTTATTTGATAGTGAAGGGGCTTACTTACCGGCCTATGGAGCTTCATTAGGAATTGATAATGATAGGTTAATTCTACCCGAATTTGGATTGGGTGAAGATGCTTTATATAAACTAAAATTATTAATAGCTTCAAACACTTGTGATATAATTGTTGTTGACTCTATGCCCGCATTACAACCCGGCGGGAGTAGTGAACAAATAGAAGCAGTTTCATTGAAGATGAACCAAAGGCTTGAAAGGGCAAAGATGTTTACGATACTCTTTAATGACCTAATGGGTGGGTTTAAGGTTAAGTCACCGGTTAAAGGCAGAGGATTTATTAAAGACCCCGCTACGGGAAATGAAGTACATAAGATCTATGATAAAAAAACTGTATTAATCTTTATTAATCATGCTAAAGATAAAATTGGTGTTATGTTCGGGGAAAGAACATACACGCCGGGTGGGGATGCAATTAACTTTGCTTCATCCATTAGGCTTGGTATGAGTTATCTAAAGAAGTCCCGACAAAAAAATGCAGAGGGTCAACCCATGTTTAAAATCATTAGGGTTAAAGCACCAAAGAATAAATTAGCTCCACCTCTTTGTGAATGGGATTTAAAATTACATAGAGATGGTAGAATTGAATCCCTAGAAGATGAAACTAATGATAACGATGAAACGGAAGACGTAAGCTTTGAACCGCTCAATGACTAAAATAATAAAAGAAGAGTTTATTGCTGAAACATTTGCAATGTATGATCTAAACAGCTATCAAAAAACTTGTATTAGTAAAGTAGTTGATGGCTGTATAGATTTAATTACTTATGAAACGGGTTCTAAGGGTTTACGTGGTCCCGATATTAATACTCTGGCCGGATTAATTAAGGGCCATATAATAAACATTTTAAACGTCTTAGACGTGGGAGAGGACAATGGCAAAAGAAGACCTAAAAAAATTAAGAACTGATAAGCCTGAGGGGGATTACCCTTGGTGGGAAGGTAAGAAAGATGTTAAAGATGATGTAAAATTACATATATCAATCCCCACCTACGATTCTACTCTTAATCTAAACCAGGATGGTGCTCTAAAGCATGCTCTTATGAATACAAGCTTAGAAGATAAACTAAAAGTTGAGTTTAACTTTTGTGCAAATGATAGTCTGGTCTGTCGTGCTCGCGATAAATTAGCAGCGGGATTCCTTGCAAGTGATAGTGAATGGCAACTTCAAATTGATAGTGATATTGTCTTCCCTTATGGTATGGGCCAAGATATAGCTAACTACTATTCAAATTGGATGGATTCGAAGACTTTTGATTTATTCTTAAATGAGGGAGTGTTTAGATTAGCTTTAACAATGAACTCTATTGATGAAATCCTTAGAAGTGCTTTAATGGATGGGCAAAAGATTGTTGGAGGCTACTATTTCTGGAGAGGGGGAAATAAGAATTTTAATGAAGCTGGATCATTATTTGACCCGGTGGGGGAGGATAAGTGGGAGATTGAATTTAAGCTTAGGCCCGATAATTATATTTATACTGACCGACTTGCTACCGGTTTCTTATTAGTCCACCGTTCAGTATATGAGGCTATGGATAAAAAGTTCCCAGAATTACGTTATAATTTACCTTCTGTTTACCCAGATAAACCTACTACCGCATTTTATACTCCCTGTATTACTGAAGAGGATTATAGGGGTAAAGAGGTTAGGTTTTATCGCTCTGAAGATTATGCATTCGGTTGGAGAGCTAAACAATGTGGGTTTAAACCTTGTTTAAACATGAATCTACTATTAGGGCATGAGGGCAAGACTATCTATTCTTGGTTTGACCGACCCGCCCTACAAAAGCTAATTATAGAAAACTATGATAACTCCGCCCATTTTATGGAGAAACAGAGTGAAGAAGCCTAAGTTCACTGAAAAATGGATGCCCGATTACCAAGTAGAAAATATTCTCGAGTTATACACTCCAGAAATTGTGAGCCTTCCGGGGCTGGTTGTAGAGTTCGGGTGTTGGCAGGGTTTTAGTACTCATTTAATAATGAATCATATTTACCCAGAAAAATTACAGGTTGTAGACCATTTTTTAGGGAATGTTGATGAAAGCCCAAATGAAATAACCGTAGTACTAGCTAAAGAACGTGACATTGAAAAAGAATTTAAATCAAATATGAAATTGACCACCCAACAAAATTATCTTTTACATAAACAGGATTGCATCACTTGGTTAGAGAATCTTGAAGATACTATCAAGTTTTGCCATATCGATGCCTCTCACGATTATGATTCAGTAAAGACTACTATAGATTTAATACTGGATAGGATGGAGCCGGGGGGATTATTAACTGGAGATGATTTTAGAAAGCGGGGGGTAAGCATGGCAGTAGCAGATTCATTTGCCCATTTTGAAACCGATGGGCACAACTTATGGTGGTATCAAGATGAAAAATAAACTTGTGACCACAGTAGGGTTGATAGCTGGATTATATTCTCAGAATATTGCTATTACTAGTGATGGTGATGTCTATCAAATATGGGATACTGGCCAAACCCTAATGTTTGAAAGTATTGATAATGGTTCAACAATAGAAATAATGAAGGAGACAAATGTTCAAAGCAGTTATAACAACGGACGTACATCTAAGAACAACAGACAAGTATGGGAAGATCCTACCAAATGGAAGGAATTCACGACTACAGGATTGTTTGAATCACCTCACAAAGAGTGTAGAATATGCAATCCAACACGAAGCGACACATTGGATTTGTCTAGGGGACGTATTCGACAAGATTAATCCTGCTGAAAGCTTAAGGAATGCTTTTGTTGAAACATTAGCCCCTTTAGTTAAGAATAAGATACCTATTATTGTATTAATTGGGAATCATGATACAGATGCTAAAGTTTACAGTTTGATGACTGAGTCATCAATTTTCAACATGTTAAACTCTAATGCTATTACTGTATTAGACCAACCTTGTGAAATGGAGCTCAATGGGGTTAAGACCTTAATGCTACCCTGGACTACTGATGATGTTATTGCTGAATGGTTAACTAAGACAAAAGATAAAGTAGTTTTTGGGCACTTTGGAGTTGATGGCGCTTTGGTCTCTGGAACCGAATATGTTTTAAGTATTGGGGTAAGTAATAAATTATTTAATCAACACCGTTATACCTATCTAGGGCACTATCATAAACCCCAAGTAAGTAAGAAATGGATGTACGTTGGGAGTTTACATAAAGTAGACTTTGGAGAAAGAACTGATAAGAAAGGTTTTCTATGGCTTGTTGCTAGCAAAGATAAGATTACCCATAAATTTGTTGATGTCAAAGATAGGCCCTTTTTCCAACATACTATTAATCAAGCAGAAGACCCCGATTTCTCTCAATTATTTAAATGGGAAACTTTAGAAGACTATGTAGTTAAGCTAATATTTGTTGGCGAGGAAGATTGGTTTTTAAGGTTTAATATGGGAGAAGTAAGGAGCCGAATACTAAACACATGTGGGGCTCATAAATTATTCTTTGAACATAAGACTATTAATGAATCAAGAATTAGAGTACCGGAAATAGATGCTTCAACTTCATGGCAAGAGGGCATCGAGGTTTATTGTAAAAAGGATAAAAGACCCGACATGGTAGAAATGGGAATGGATATTTTAAAAGAAATAGTATGAGAATTGATAATATCGAGATAACAAACTTTGGAGTATTCGGTGAAAACGTTAAATGCGATTTCAGCCGTTATGATTCAAATGACAAAGTACTAATAATAGGAGAAAATGATGATGCAGCAGGAGCGGACAGTAATGGCGCCGGTAAAAGCACTCTCCTCAACGCTATTAGTTGGGTTGTTTTTGGTAGGGTACCTAATGATATTGCTAGTGATGATGTTATTCGTAGGGGTACTAGCCATGTTAATGTGGCTTTGGGATTACGGGATGAAGAAGACAGAGCAATTAATATCGTACGTTCTAGAAAACTAAAGGGTAGCCATGAGCTACAATGGTTTATAGAGGGTGAAAGTCAAACCCAAAGGACTATGAAACAGACTCAGTTATCCATATTAAACTATTTTGGGATATTGGAAAATAATACTGAGTATTACTCAGATTTTTTAAACACGACTTACTTTAGCGTTGATGCCGTAAAAGCTTTTGCGGGCAAAAAATCTAATTCAAGGGATAGGATGGATTTAATATCTCGTTTCTTGAATCTGGAAATTTTAGAACGTTGTACCTCTAAGGCTAAAGTTCTAGCTAATGCCCAAAAATCAGATTTAAAAGTTGTCCAGGGTAAAATTGAATTCCTGAGAAATAAATTAGATTCAGGATTTAATAAAGATCAAGTAGACTCTGATATCCTAGAATACTTGACGAGTCAAAAACAATTAAAGGCTGATCTGAAAAAACTAAGAAGCCAGATTGAAGTGTTACAGGACTCTGCTGAGATTAAAGACCAGGTGGATGAAATTGATGACCATATTACCCATTATAATAAAGAGTTAAGCACTATTGTTGATATATACAATAAGCAAATTGAAGACTTAAAGAATAAGCTGTCTAATTCAAGCGTAATCAAAGAAAGAATTGAAAAACAACAACAACTATCAATTAAGTACTCCGACAAGCTTAAAGACAAAGATTTACAAGCATTTAATATCTGGTTAAACAATGGTAAGGCCAAGATCTCTACAGCCACAGATTCAATACTCCATTTGACCAAACAGCTTGACGATCATCATAATTGCCCTCATTGTGACGCAGCTGTTATGATAACTAATAATAAAATTGAGAAATTTGAAAAAACTGGATTAGAAACAACTCGGCAGGAGCTTATAGAGAAAGCAGAAGAGATGGAAGTAAAATGGCAAGCTAAGTTAAAAGAGTATAATAAACTTCATGATACCCAGACTACTCTTAATTCTATTAATAGTGATATTAAAAATGACTATAGAAAACTAGAGGGCACTCAAACTATGCCCGATGAGATTATAGAAATCAAAGAAAAAATCAAAAACCAGAAGGCGGATACAAAGACCTCTTTAAAACAATTAGAAAAGAAAAAGTTATCACTAAATCTTAAGCTTAGAAAGTTTCCTCAATCTGACATTACTTTAAGAGATGTTCAAAATGAGATTGATACAACTACTAAGCAAATTGAGAACGTGATAGATGAAGTTGCAAGGCTAAGAGCCCAGCTTGAAAGTAGAGCTGAAGATGAAGGAGCTCTAACAAAATTTATAGGCCACGAAACTACTTATCTCCAGGCTATTGCAAATGCTAATTATTGGGTTGAAGGATTTCCAGCTATACGTAGATGGATGATTGAATCATTTTTACCCACCTTTGAACAACAGACAAATTCTTATTTAAACCAGATGGAGGTTGGAATGAGATGCCGCTTTGATACTTTAACGGAGAAGAAGACTCAAGTAGGACAATATAAAGAACAATTTGATTTATCTATTATTGATGAGAATAATGAAAAAAGAGATTTAGAAACTTACTCACAAGGCGAAACTAAGCGTATTGGGATTTGTGTGGGGTTTGCATTAAGAGAATTGACTTTAACTAAGGGCTATTCTAATTTCAATTTCTTAATGATGGATGAAGTTATAGATTCATTAGATGAAACGGGTATTGGCGAATTCTTTAATCTTTTAAATAATATTTCAGGTATGAAAATGTTAATAACACATAATACTGATTTAAAGACAAGGTTTGCGAATATCATTACAATTAGAAAACAAGATGGTATTTCTACCATTGTACAAAACTAGGAGATAGTTATGGCTAGAAAAAGAAAAGAACAAACTGTAAGAGCTACTAAGATTACTCCAATAGTAAGAGATGAAAACTTTGTAAAAAAAGCTGAACCTACTATTGATACCGTTAAAGAAAATAAATTCCAACAACTTTGTCTGACCGTTTCTGAAGTACTGCGAGGCGAAAAAGGTCGTAAACTAAGTTGTAGAGTTAGAGTTTTAGTTGAGGATAGTTCAGCAGTTATATACCAAGGCATGCTCAGTAATGTTTGGGGCAGGTTAACCTATGATGGTAAACATGCTATTTATAGACACGCTTTAAAGCAAGTCTTATTAGAAGATGAGAGAACAAAGCACATTTGTGATTAAATTCCGGGGTTAACAATCAATCTAGGAGATCTCGATTATGAATAATGCAATGCTTAAGCTGATGTCTGATTATATGTTCAATGAAGAAACTAAGGCAAAAGTCGTTAGTAAGCTTAATGAAAATATGGACATCCCTATCATTAGCGAAAAAACGGAAGGTAAAATTATAGAAGCTTTATGGGAAACTGTAGAAGCGGCTATGAAAGAAGTAATCTTTAAAGAAGAAGACTAGCTCCTCCATATAATACTGATATAAAAAAAGAAGCCCCATCAATTAAGTTGGGGCTTCTTGGTGATACACGGGGTTAGTAGGGAGGGGACGTGTACCACACTTAAACTTATATCCCTGACTGACAATCTATGATTAAGGTGTCTACAACTGAATTATTAGTAATAGTTACCGTTATATATTCACTAGTGGTAATGGTCCCCCCAACATATTGCCACTGCATATATAAAATTCCCGTCTCATGAGCTATGGTGGCAGGACTCACAACATGTCCTGAACTCGAAGTGCCCGTAAGTGAAGTAGATACTTTTAAAGACCCAATACCCGGTTGAGCAAATGCAATTACTGTATTCCCCGTCCCATAAGCAAGAGTTATAGAGGTGTTTTGTGTCACGGTAATATTTCTAGGCGCTGGCATTGCAAAATCAAGGGGTTGATCTGACCATGTTGTAGTTGAGCCGCCTGAAGAGTCCCCGTGAGGTGAAGTTGTAAAACTATTTAAAGCAAATCTTGGATGGGCTATAGGAATCCCCGTAAAAAACATCTGTTGTCCACCCGTAGTATTAGAAGAATAAGCGGCTGAATTCCAAAGATCATATCTAGTATCGGGGTCAGTGGGATTGACCAAAGAAGGTCTTAATACAAAAAGATCTTGAATTCTCCCATGAGAATTTATTCCATCCATACCTATAGTGTTTGCGCCCCAAACCGTATTACTTCCATAATTTGCGTCTGCGGTTGTTGCAGTACTGACTCCCTTATCTATATTAGTAATCTCCCCCGCATACATAAAAGTAGATCTGTAGCTGGCTTCTCTCCACTGATTACCCGTTAAAGCATATTGGTCTCCGCCCGTATTAGCCTGTGTCTGTGTGTGAGTATAAGCGGGTGCGGGTATTGAAAAATTTATACAAACATGATGATAACCCGTTCTACAATCCTGTTTAATACAACCATTTTCATAAGCTACACCCTGTAGCGAAGTATACATAGCTAAATAATGGTGCCAGCCGTTGTGGGCATCAGCAACAGCTAATCGATAAGCAACAGAGGCAAACATTCGTCCCCTACTATTAAATTCATCGAAAGAAACTGCTGGTGTCCCTTTAACTCCTCCATAGAAATTATCTATTTGAGAGCTAGCGGGAGTAAAATCTGTCCAATGCGATACCCTCATTAGTATTTCTCCTCTGTTCGCAATTTTAAAGTCATTGTTAGGTTTTTTACATTTAAGCTATTTTCTTTTAAGTAACCTGATACTGAAAACCCCGATATTCCAGGGAACATAATATCATCTATT
>TARA_R110000851_G_scaffold90285_2_pt1 | contig 12745 bp, 15 predicted proteins | sample TARA_R110000851 | Tara Oceans TARA_R110000851 (sample SAMEA4397627) | marine metagenome | biome: Polar Biome; feature: [DCM] deep chlorophyll maximum layer (ENVO:01000326); material: water (ENVO:00002006), including particulate matter (ENVO:01000060) such as... | depth 17 m | reverse complement strand
TGACCCCTTCTATGATGACAGTTGGCATGACGTAGGTGGGTATGCTAAACTAGTGGAGATTGAGTTAGCGAAAGGAAAGTAATGCCTACTTTGCGAAGGCTGATAAAACTGAGTTGGGTACGGTGGTTAGAGATAGTCACCTGCTTACATATTATTGGCAACACATGGAGACAGTGGTGAATTTAGTCCTCGACATCGAGACAGACAGCAAGCGATCCAAGATATGGATGTGCTACACACACAACAGCGACACAAATGAATATATATGTCACACAAGACCGGATACACTCATACCCTTAATAAGAAAAGCAGACTGGCTGATCGGACACAACTTGATCGGCTTCGATGCACCAATTCTCAACAAGCTCTGGGGGACACGGATTGGTTGGAAGAAAGTGAGAGATACCTTGATAATGTCAAGGCTCTTCAATCCCTCTATCGAAAACGGTCACAGTCTGGCGGCGTGGGGCAAGAGGCTAGGGAATAACAAGGTCGAATACACCCGTATCTGGCATTGGATGAAGGGATTACAGTTTGATAAACAAAGCATGTTACCTTATGATGACCCTGTTGACAGTCTAAACCGCTTCTACTGTAAGCAAGACGTAGCAGTGACAGTTGAGTTGTATGCTAAGTTATGTGAAGAGTTAGCTGAGTGGGGTGAGAGTGTTGAGATTGAGCATGAGGTGGCTGTTATATTAGGAGAGCAGGAAAAACATGGTTTCAAGTTTAACAACCAAGAAGCTCAGGGGCTGGTGGCTATGCTGTCAGGTGAACTGGCTGATATTGAGGGTGAATTGCAGGTTATCTTTCCACCTATTGTCGAAGAACGCATTAGTGAAAAGACTGGTAAACCTCTTAAAACGAAGATAACGCCATTCAATCCCGGCAGTCGCCAACAAGTATTATCTAGGTTACAGGCATTAGGTTGTAAGTTTCCTGAGAAGACAGTGTTAGGGCAACCAAAGGTGGATGAAAGGGTGTTATCTAAGCTGAAGAGGCCAGAGGCAGGTAGGGTGTTACGTTATATGATGTTGCAGAAGAGAATATCGCAGATAACGTCATGGATAGAGGCAGCAGAGAAGGACGGTAGGGTATACGGTAGGGTGATAACCAATGGTGCTATCACGGGTCGTATGTCGCACATGAGTCCTAACATGGCTCAAGTACCTAACTCCAGCAGCGAGTATGGCACTGAGTGTAGAAACCTGTGGGTTGTAAGTAAAGGTAACAAGTTAGTGGGTGCTGATGCCAGCGGATTGGAGTTACGTATGTTAGCCCACTTTATGCAGGACGAAGCGTACATTAAGACGGTAGTAGAAGGGAGTAGTAAGGACGGTACTGATGTGCATACTATGAATATGAAGGCAGCGGGGTTAACAACTCGCGATCAGGCCAAGACATTCATCTATGCATTCCTGTATGGGGCTGGCGAAACTAAGATAGGGACAATCGCTAATGGTAGTAGGGCTAAGGGAAAACTTCTTATTGAAAAGTTCCTTAACAACACTCCAGCATTGAAACATCTAAAGGATAAGGCAGCGGCACATGCATTAAAGGGATATGTACTGGGGTTAGATAAGAGGAAGATATGGATTCGTAGCGAACACTCATCACTGAACACAATGTTACAAGGTGCGGGTGCAGCGTTAATGAAGAAGGCGTTAATTATCTTGTATAATAAGCTAAAGTGTGGTATAATAGAAGCTCACTTCTGTGCTAATGTACATGATGAATGGCAGATAGAGGTGGAAGAGGAGGATGCAGAACGTGTAGGTAAGATGGCGGTAGCAGCAATTCAAGAGGCTGGACGGCATTTTAAACTACGGTGTCCGACAACAGGCGAGTACGCTATAGGTAACACTTGGCGAGAAACTCATTAAAACAGACTTAATAAGGTATATTAAAATGGCAGATCAAATCAAAATACGTGCAACAGTAATGTGGGCATTCCTTGACAAACCTAACGAGATGTCAGGTAAGTTTCAAGTGGACTTATGCGAACTATCTGACAAAGCGGTACAAGGTTTAGAGGCGCTAGGTATTGAAGTAAAGAATAAAGAAGGTAAAGGCAACTACATCACCTGTAAGAGCCAGCGACCTATCTTCGCCTTCGATGACGGTGGTTCACAGCTTAACGGCACTATCGTAGGGAATGGCAGCAAGGCGGCTTGTTTGGTTAACACATATGACTGGACGTTCAAAGGTAAGAAGGGTGTTGGCGCTGGTATCCAGAAGCTAGTTATCACCGACCTTAAAGAATACGAGGGTGTTAGCGCTGGTATGGACTTTGAAGAAGACGATATCCTTTGATTGCCTTACTCGATAGCGACATCCTATGCTATCGGGTTGGCTTCTCGACTAACAATGATACCGAATCGACAGCGCTGAGTACAATGGCGCTGTTCATTGAAGATCTATTGCTCTATGACTTACTAGACACGGATAACTATGAGTTGTTCTTGACTGGTAAGACTAACTTTCGCAACGACATTGCAGTGACAGTGCCGTACAAAGGTAACAGGAAGGACGTGGCTAAACCAGTTCACCTTCCCTTGTTACGTGAGTACCTAGTCACTGCATGGGGTGCGAAGATGAGTGTTAATCAAGAAGCTGACGATGATATAGCAACGAGGGCTACAGAGTTAGGTGACGAAGCGATGATAGTATCTATTGACAAAGACTTTTTACAGGTTCCTACATGGCATTACAACTTCGTAAAGAAGATCAAACAGTATGTAACGGTAGACGAAGGATTGCGTTTCTTCTACAAGCAGATCCTTACAGGGGATGCAGCGGACAACATCAAGGGTGTCTATCGTGTCGGCCCGAAGACGGCAGACAAGATGCTGAAAGAACTGAAGACGGAGCAAGAGCTATACCAGTGCTGTGTGGAGGCTTTGGGAGAAGTAAGAGTGCTAGAGAACGCCCGATTGTTATGGTTAAGGAGATACCCGGATGAAATGTGGAACCCACCTAAGTAAGTTTAAGTTAGCCGGTATGGACTGGGTTACTGTTAGAAGTGAGACAGATGCGTTAGGATACACAGACCCTGACTCATGCCGTATCATTATTAACAAGAAGCTAGAAGGCCAAGCAACAGAGGTTACCTTTTATCATGAGTTAGTCCATGCCATTATGTTTACAATGGGTGAGAGGAATCATGATGAGAGGTTTATTGAAGGCTTTGCTCAACTACTGTATCAATATGAACGACAAAGAACCTAAAGAGTGGACGAAGGCGAGGGTAGATGCCTTTGCTGTATCTTCGCTTAGAGCGGGGTTTAGACGCTTTCCTCCTAAATGGGAGGTTAACGCTGAAGGTAAGATGGGGAAGCATGTTAACAAGTACTCAGGTAGGATGGCTGAACATTATCTATGTGCCTCCTGTGGGGGCTTGTTTATTGCTAGAGATGTGCAGGTAGATCACATTGACCCTGTTGTTGACCCTGTTGTCGGCTTTGTGAACTTAGATACTTTTAGTGACAGGCTGCATTGCCCTAAAGATAACATGCAACTGTTATGTAAGCCTTGTCATAAAGAGAAAACTAATGTTGAACGTAAAGAGAGGAAAAAGAAATGAATGTTAAACTTGTATGGGCGACACCTGACGCAGAGCGCTTAATTGCGTACATGGCTCGTGTATCTAACCCAGACAATCAAGACAACCCTAGCATTGATGGCTTGTTACGATACCTAGCAAAGAATAAGCACTGGAGTCCATTCGAGATGGTTAACGTGTGTATGGAGATTGAGTGTACTAGAGACATCGCCCGACAAATCCTGCGACACCGCAGCTTTAGCTTCCAAGAGTTCAGTCAGCGATATGCGCAGTCTAACGATTATGAGGTTTCAGAGGTGAGGTTACAGGATACTAAGAACCGGCAGAACAGCCTACCGACAGAAGACAGAGAGCTTCAACGGTGGTGGGATGAGATGCAGAAGAGCTTGATTGCACAGACCAAAGGTGTCTATGCTGCTGCGCTTAACAACGGTATAGCTAAGGAGGTGGCTCGTAAACTACTTCCAGAGGGTCTGATAATGAGTCGTATGTATATGAATGGAACGCTGCGTAGCTGGATGCACTATGTAGATATTAGATGTGATGAGGCTACACAGAAGGAACATCGACTGGTAGCTAATAAATGTAAAGCTGTGTTAAAGACGCAGTTCCCCGCTTTATTTAAGGATTAACAATGGAACATAAACAGTACTATCACTTTAAAAAGTCAACGTCAGAACCTAACGTGACAACCAGTTCAGAACACTTCTATGTGTGTGGCGAAGATGCTGTGTGGGATGATGTTATGAGACAGTTTGCCGCCTTCCTAGACTCCTGCGGGTATGTGGGGGTGTATGAGAAGGTTGACAAGATGTTAGATGAAGAGGGTCGTTAATGAAGATACTGGTTATACCGGATTGTCAGGTTCGACCCGGCGTGCCTATTGAGCACCTTACGTGGGCAGGAGAGGCGATCTGCGACTACCGACCGGATGTTATAGTTAACATTGGCGACTTCGCGGACATGCCTTCCTTGTCAACACATGATAAGGTGGGAAGTAAATACTTTGAGGGCAAACGTTACAAGGATGATATTGATTATGCTAAAGCGGCTATGGCAACGATGCTTAAACCTCTACGAGATCTTCAAAGAGTACAGAAGACAACAAAGCATAAAGTATACGCACCTAGGTTAGTCTTAACAATGGGTAACCATGAGAATAGGATTAACCGGGCTGTTAACAGTAACCCAATGCTAGAAGGGGTGATCTCGACTGGCGACTTGGGATATGAAGAAGATTGGGAAGTATATGAATTTCTTAAACCTGTTTTTATTAATGGTGTTGGTTTCAACCACTACTGGCCTGTTGGTGTTATGGGGCGACCTGCTAGTACTGCTAGTGTTATCGTTAACAAGCTTCACATGTCTTGTATTGCAGGGCATCAACAAGGCAAGCAAGTGGCTTATGGCAAAAGGGCAGACGGGAAGTCAATCTGTGGAATAATAGCTGGTAGCTTCTATTTACACGATGAAGATTACATGGATCAACTCTCTAACCGTCACTGGCGAGGGTTGGTTATGATGAACGAGGTAGATGATGGGGCATTTGATGAGATGTTCTTGTCTATGAATTACCTGAGGAAGAAGTATGAACAAGTTGGGAATACCAAACCCTAAACACAAGTATAGGTACACAGTTCGTGGAGTGATAGGGGGTTACAACCCCAAGAAAGACATTGCCGTGACAGGCGCTACATTTGAGGAGTTAAAGAAGAAGATGAATACACCAACCGTAACAGAATGGTTAAAGGAATATGAACAACTATTACCTGAATATTTCAAATGCCACTAACGTTACCTGACATCTATGATAAACTAAAACAGATGGATGAGGTCACATTGCTAGAGTTGTTAAATATACATAGCTCTGACATTGTTGACCGCTTCCATGATATGATTGAAGACAGAGCCGATTACTTAGAGGAAAACATTGATGACAATTGAGAATTTACCCAGCCTACGTGCACAAGTTATTACACGCCGCACCTACAACCGCCCATTGGAAGAAGGAGGCTTTGAGAGTTGGGAACAGACAGTAGACCGTGTTATAGGTCATCAAGCGTGGTTATGGCAGCGTGCAGAGGCTGGCCCTGTTGCTTTAGATAGTGAGCTTGCTGAGCTACGTACCCTAATGCTAGAACGTAAGGTGTTAACATCAGGACGTACACTGTGGCTAGGTGGCACTGAGGTAGCTAAGAAGCGTGAGGCAAGTCAGTTTAACTGTAGCTTTACCAACATTGAGACGGTCATGGACTGCGTGGATGCTCTATGGCTGCTGTTGCAAGGCTGTGGTGTTGGCTTCCGACCTATTGTGGGCCAGTTAACGGGATACCAGAAACCAATCCCTAAGCTGACCGTTAAACGTAGCGAGAGGACTAACAAAGGCGGTGTGGCACATAACGAGGAGACCTTTGATGCAGCAACAGGAGTGTGGACAATTAAAGTTGGAGACAGCGCAGAAGCGTGGGCAAAGAGTATTGGTAAGTTGGTTGCCCATAAGTTTCCCGCCACTGAACTTGTACTCGATTTCACCGAGATACGTCCGGCTGGAGACCGACTTGCAGGATACGGATGGATAAGCTCAGGTGATGAATCCTTATGTAAGGCATACACAGCTATCCATAAGTTGCTTAATCGCCGCTCAGGGTCTCTGCTGACCCGTATGAACATCCTAGACTTAGTTAACTGGATGGGTACTGTGTTGTCATCACGCCGTAGTGCTGAGATTGCGTTGTTTACGTTTGGTGAAGATGAGTGGGAACAGTTTGCTGTTGCTAAGAAGGACTTCTGGATTGCTAACGAGCAACGTGCTCAGTCTAACAACTCGCTGGTGTTTAACACTAAGCCGTTGAAGTCAGAGCTTGAAAAGATCTTTGGTTTGATGGTGGCCTCTGGTGGTTCAGAGCCGGGTTTCATTAATGGACAGGCAGCAACTAAACGTGCTCCTTGGTTTAAAGGTAGTAACCCTTGTGTCGAGATCTTGTTGGGAAATAAGAGTTTCTGTAACTTGACTGAGGTGGACTTAAATAAGTTTCATGGTGACAGTGCTGGATTGCGCCGTGCAGTTGAAATGGCTGCAAGGGCTAACTACCGCCAAACCTGTGTGAACTTACGTGATGGTATCTTGCAAGAGGCATGGCACATGAATAACGATTTCCTTCGTTTGTGTGGTGTGGGTTTAACAGGTATTGCTACTCGTCCAGACCTACAGGCTTATGACTATGCAGAGCTAGAACGAACAGCGACATCAGCAGCCTACGCAATGGCAGATGAACTTGGTACTCCCCGTCCTAAGAACATCACCACTGTTAAGCCAAGCGGTACGTTAAGTAAGATTATGGATACCACTGAGGGTGTGCACAAGCCATTAGGTAAGTACATCATCAACAATGTTGTCTTTAGCAAGTTTGATTTAGTTGTTCCTAAACTGCGTGGCGCTGGCTACAAAGTGTTTGACCATCCATTTGATAAGGAAAGTGTGTTAGTTGCGTTACCTGTTAAGTGGGACACTGTTGAGTTTGATGTTCATAACGGTATGGAAGTCAACCTTGAATCAGCCCTTGAACAGTTAGAGCGATACAAGATGTTAATGACCAATTGGTGTCAACAGAACGTGTCAGCAACCATTAGCTATGATGCAGACGAAGTGCCTGTCATTATTGATTGGTTGATGGAGAACTGGGATAACTATGTTGGTGTGTCTTTCTTGTTCCGCAATGACCCAACAAAGACCGCTGCTGACTTAGGTTACCCGTACCTGCCTCAGGAGGTTGTAACCAAGGAGGTGTTTGACAAGTATGTAGCTAACATTGTTGACTTTGAGTTAGATGAGATTATTGTGTCAGATACATTAGATGATGATTGTGCCACTGGCGCTTGTCCAATTCGTTAAGGAGAAAATATGGTAACTCGTAAGAAGCAGATGATAGAGACAGAACCAGTTAAGCCACAACATGGCCTGAAGATGCGACTGGATGATATGTTAACGGTGCAGCCTAAGACGGATAAGCAGCGTGAGTTCTTTGAGGCATATCAACAGGGGCATTACTTCGGTGCTCTTAGTGGTGTAGCAGGTACGGGTAAGACGTATATCGCCTTCTACAAGGCACTAGAGGAGGTTATGGATCGAAGTAACCCCTATGGTAAGCTAGTGATTATCCGGTCTAGTGTGCAGGGTCGAGAGATGGGGCATTTACCGGGTGACGCTGCTGAGAAGATGAACATGTTTACTGAGCCGTATAAGCAGATAGCTGCTGAGATGTTCAAGCGTAAGGATGCATGGGATAGGTTGGTTGAGCAAGGGTTTGTGGAGTTCCTGTCGACATCGTTCATTCGAGGCACTACGTTTAACAATGCTATTGTTATTCTAGATGAAAGTCAGAACTGCACAATGCACGAGTTAGACACCATCATTACCCGTATTGGTCACACCTCTAAGTTCTTCTTGTGTGGTGATTATAGGCAGGTGGATCTGAAGAAGCGAGATGATAAGAGTGGGTTGTTAGACTTCTTATCTATCTTGCGTAACATGGGAGAGTTCACAGAGATCGAGTTCGGTATTGACGATATTGTCCGTAGTAGCTTAGTTAAGAATTACATCATAGCTAAGACGAAATGGGAAGATGCAAGGGATGGTTACTGATGTTCAGTATGATAACCAGACTAGGTTGCGGCTTAGATATTGAGTCCAGTGATGGGGTATGTTATATCGTGGAGGATGAAGATGAAGATGGTAATGTGGAAGCATATGTTACCGGGTTCGTTGGTTTAACAATCAGCGTTCCCTTCTTTAAATTCATGTGGGGTACGTTCCACGAGTTAGATACCACACTACTGTCTAATTAACAGGCAAAGAAAAGCCCCTATGCAGCGATGCATAGGGGCTTATTAGTTTACTCTCTTGCAATATTAGCAGCGACAGCACCTATTGCACCACCACCACCTACAATCAACTTATTAGCCACATCAGGAGTTACAAAAGCTGTAAACGCTTCCCGTGCAGAGCCTGACATTGTTTTCATCATGCCTGTTATAACTCCTTGACTCTTTTCAGCACTCTTAGTGAATTGACCCACACCCTCTATAAAGTCTGCAAACTTACTGGGGTTTAACAATAGGTCAGCTACTAACGCATCCATCTCTGATTTCTTACCCATTCTAATATAGTTAAGAACAGATTTAGTGATTGTAACCTTAGCGTCAAGTAACATAGGGGCTTCAGTAGGGGTCTCTTCAATACCCTTAGAGGTTACTGAAGCACCTAACTTACGGGACTTAGCCTCTCTTAATAGGTCAGCCTCTACGTTCTTAATAATAGCCATTTCTTTATCGGTAACAATGTTTACCAATCTCTTACCTGTTGGTTTTCCTAGAGCTTCTGCCACCACCGATTTAGAGTTTATAACCGCCTTAGCGAAAGCGACAGCATTCTCTTCACCTAAAGTCCCACCTAACCTATCTGCAAGTGCCTTACCCACTTTACGTCTTTCAATTATTCCACTATACTCAGAAAAAGACTTTAAGTATTTACTCCATATCGTCCCACCACTAGCTTCGTTAATAGCATCATCAATAAACAACTGAAGTTTTCTTTCTTGTGCACTTAACAAGGCTGAGTTAATAGGGGCATTGGCTTTATTATATGTATTCTGTAAATCTGCACCCATCTCTTTACGTATAGCATATAACGCTTGACTATCCACTAAACCATTCTCATCGGTAGCCATAGCAATCTTTTTCTTAATCGTGTTTAAACCTGAAGTCATCAAACTATTAACCTTGTTGACTGGTTTACGCATAAGACTGTCTATGTTATTTAAGATTGTGTCGGTTTTTAAAGGATAAAAACCTTCCTTACTTAAACTGTCTCGTTGCATCATCTTAAACTTGCCTTGAGCACGGCTCTGAGCGGCTACATTGGTGTAAGCGGCTGATGACTGTTTAGCTTGTTCGGCTAAACCCTCTGCCGTCTGGAACCACTTCACACCTGTTATACGTTCTAATTCTGGAACAGAGGCAGCTAACTTTGCTTGGTTTCTAGCTACTAAATCAGCAGAACCTCTAGTTTGTTCTGCGGAAGCTACATCATCAAACCTATCAGATATTTCCTTATCTAACTTGTTTAGTTTAGGGCCAGCAATGTTAGCCTGTTCCAATGCATCGTTTCTTAGATCCGTGGTGATTGCAGTCCGTGCAGCTTCAGCAGCTTCAGCCGTCTGTCCTCCGGGGGCTTCAATATTATTCCTTAATGCTGCTTGCCTTGCCGCTGAGTTATCTGCTGTCCTCACTTGAAATCCTAAACCCGCATTCTTCGCTAAATCCTGCTCTACTGCTACTAAACCAGCGGCAGAAGGGGCATCGTTTAAAGCGGCTCCTACAGTGGGCTTAGATCCGGAGACGTATTCCCCTACTTGCCGGATAGCTGCAACTGCACGGTCTCTTTCAGGGCCAAGTAACGACTCTAGGTGGTCTCTAATAGCTGCTGTCCGGGCTGAAGTACTAATGTTAACATCACCCACGAAACTAGCTAATTTACTTCCTAACAAGCCAGCTAAGGGGATACCCCCACCCAAGACAGCACCCAACCCTGCATTAAACATTTTATCAGAGGCAAAGTCCTCTCCTCCAGAAGTAGGGGCTAAACTTCCTTGGGTAAAACCTGCTTTAGCGCCTCCTAATACAGCTTTAAGTTTAGAAGCGCCAGCGGCTGGCATAAACAACCGGTTAATAGGGTTTGACACGGCTCCTATTAACTGGCCTCCCATACCTGCGTCTTCCATATACTTGTTATAAGGTTTAACTATAGCATCTGCCGCTTCAGATTGACCTACAGCACGGGCGGCTAGTTCTGCCGCACCAACAACAGGGTCAACTATTCCTTTAGTAAAACCCTTCTCTTGGCTACGCATCCATGCTTGCATTCTTTCAAAGGACGAATCATCCTTGTAAGCTGCTATTTTATCCATATCTGAACCTACATCCCCAAAGAGACGTTTGAACAGCGAGGCTTCTTCATTGGTGGGTGTTTCTGTTGACTTAGGTTGTTTAAAGTCTTCCTCTGTCGCGTAGCCACCTGCAATAGCTGCTTTCATTACCTCCTCTTTACTCGTCCCTTCTGGAACATCAGTAATAACCTTACCGTTTGGCAGTTCTACGTTCATATTTATTCCCCAGTCTGTGAAGTGAGAGTTCCCCAAGCTACAGTGGCTGTTGAAGGGTTTGCTCCTGATTGGTTGTTAGGTGCGGGAGAAGTTCCGGGGCGTGTTCCAGCTACATCTGCAACATCAGTAAAATACTTAGGTAGGTTTTGAGCAGTCCGTTGACTATTGATATTTACCTTAGTCTTTGTCGCTTTTACCTTTACAGCGTTCTGGAATTTAACTAAGGCTTCTCTTGTTGCCACCGTATCTGTTTTAGCGCTTGCGTCCACAAGAGCCGCAGCAAAACGGGTAACGTCATCCTTAGCTTGCACACCTGCTTCAGCACCCACTAGAATGTTTACAGCCTGTCCTTTAGCTTCTTGTAAAGCAGAATACGCTCTACTTGCGTTAGTTGAGTTACCTGTGCTATTTAAAGTAACATACTTAGCTACAGCAAGAGGGCCAAGGTCAAGCGGTGGAGTAGTCGCAGAGCCTTTTAAAGCTGCAATTGGATCCTCTAGACTCAACACTAATGCGTTATAAGAATCTAAACTAACTAAATTCTCATTCTCTACTTTCTGTAAAGAAGGAGGAAGTACAGCAAGGTTTTGTTTTACCGCTTCTGCTTCACGCTTTGCAGTTATTTTAGCTTTTTCCTGTTCCATTCGAGCCGTTGCTTGAGCGGCAGAAATATCCTTCTTAGATTGTAAATCAGAGGCTTGTAAATCCGCTTTAGATTGAAGAGCTAATCTCTGCATGAATTGTTGATTACGTTGTTGAGATTGTGCAAGGAGTCGTGCATCCTCTGCTCTTTGTTGTACTAATAACCTAGCGGCTTCTGCTTTTTCTTTAGCAGCCGCAACAAGGTTAGAATTAGCCAATGCCTTGTCTTCTCTACGCATAATACTGTCAATACGGGCTGAAGGGTTTTTACTAAAAGGGGCCACCACTTCACGTAATTGCTCTGAGGTTGCATAAGGATTTTCTTTTATATATGCAGTAACAGCCTTGTTTGCGTCTACATCATTAGTCCGTAGTTGTTTAGCGTATAATGATTCTTCTAATTGGTCAGCTTCTTTTGTTAACGCATTTGAACGTTCGTTATCACCTATAGCAGAGAATTGTTTAGCAGCCGCTCTTTTACCCTCTACAGTTGAGGTATCCACACTCTTCATAATACCTTGCATCTCTGCTTGTCGTTGCTCTTCAGGTAACTGCAACCCCATCATGCCAGCACCTGCATTACCAATAACAGTACCTGCGTTAGACATCTGTGATGTTAATTGTTGTAACAGTGATTGCTGACTCATCTGAGCAGGGGACACCATTTGTGACCGCATGTAGTCATTACGAATCTGTTGCGGATCTTGAAAGTCGAATAAGCCAGCCATAATTAACCACCCTTTACTTTGTTGTAGCCACCGTATGCCATGCCAGCATTAGCGAACAGACCCGACATACCTAAACCAGTAGCCAAGTTAGCATTAGCAGCACCAGTACCACCAGCCATTAGTGCAGTAGCTTGGTTAGCGCCTGCCGTAGCCGCCCTGTTACCTATATCAGCACCCATAGACAAGGGCTGCATACCTAAGCTCTCCAAGCCTGTGGCTGTCTGTAACATACCTTGGCTGCGAGAGATGTTCCTGTCGATGTCAGTCTGCGCCATTTGCATTGATTGACCAGCTAATTGTTGGTCAGCCATGTTACGGGCTACTTGTTGTTGATATTGACCGGGGTTAACATAGCCACCACCCATACCCGCAGGGCCACCAGCACCCATAGCGGCTGATGACATACCTAGACCAATGCGACCACTCTGTAATTGTTGTTGACGTAAAGCAATATCTTCTGCTTGACGGCCACCACTCATAATGTTCTGTTGTTGGTTATAATAGTTCTGTGCCGCCATAGAGGGGTCAGTGTTAACTTGCCCCATAAAGTCACTAGCGCCATAGTAGTTGGCATCACGGAATGCCCCAATGACAGGGTTAATGTCATAGCCAGCGCGATTGTTAGCGGGGTCAAAGAAGCTACTACCAAAGCC
>TARA_R110000851_G_scaffold80673_1_pt1 | contig 12745 bp, 12 predicted proteins | sample TARA_R110000851 | Tara Oceans TARA_R110000851 (sample SAMEA4397627) | marine metagenome | biome: Polar Biome; feature: [DCM] deep chlorophyll maximum layer (ENVO:01000326); material: water (ENVO:00002006), including particulate matter (ENVO:01000060) such as... | depth 17 m | reverse complement strand
GACTGCATTGGAGCCTGATGCTACTTCGTCTCTGGTAATGGTAGTAAAGCCGCTTTGAAATACTATGCCCGTGCCGTAACTTGAATTATTTTGTTGGGCATAAGCTATAACAACTTTATTAGAGTTACTATCGAAGGTTGAAAAAGGTGCGTCTATAACAGAGGCTAAAAATACAACGGGAGTAGTAAAACTTATGTCTGTTCCACTTACAGTACCTACCGAAAGTGAGCCAATGGCTACTGGGCTACCAGTTTCTTTGTAGGATACAACTATTTTGTTTGCGTTAGTGTCAAATACTGCTGAAACATTCCCAACACTTCCGTTGTTTGCAAACACAGTAGCCGATCCAAAACTAACTGACGTTCCTGAGATTGTGGCGACAATAGCTGTGCCGTATAAAGAGTTTCCATCATCTATATAAGTAATAACAACTTTGTTATTCGTACTGTCAAAGGCGGAAGAAATTTCGTCAACATTCGCAGCCTCAAACACAGCAGCAGAGCCAAAGCTAATTGACGTACCCGAAACGGTTGCAACAATAGATGTTCCGTATAGTGAATTTCCAGCATCTCTGTACGAAATAAGAACTTTGTTAGCGTTGCTGTCAAAGGTAGAGCTAGTGCTGTATACAGTAGCTGTTTCAAAAACCGCAGCCGATCCGAAGCTAATAGCTGTCCCACTCACTGTGCCGACAATCGCAGTCCCATATCCTCCATTATTTCCACCGTCATGATAGGCTATAACAACTTTGTTTAAGTTACTGTCAAAAGTTGCACTTATCGAATATGTTGTTGCACTTTCAAACACAACAGCACTTCCGAAGCTGATTCCCGTCCCACTTACGGTTCCTACAATTGCAGTCCCGTGGCGTGTATTTCCGTTATCCCCGTAAACAATAACAACTTTGTTAGAGTTACTGTCAAACACTGCTCTGGAGTCTCTAGTGTCAGCAGACTCAAACACAACAGGGGTTCCAAAGCTAATTGAATTGTCAGATGGGTCCACTGTTCCTACAACAGCAGTGCCGTATCTAGAATTGCCATTGTCTTTATAAGCAATAACGACCTTGTTAGAGTTGCTGTCAAAAGTTGCGCCTATATTATCCGCATCAGCCGACTCAAACACAGCGGATGAACCTAGTGCCTGACTTGTAACGGCGGCACCAACCGCCCCACCAGAGAAACCAATGAAGTTCTCAGCGGTGAGGTTGGTGGAAGTGTAGGAAGGCTCGAATACAGCCGCTTTACCGTTTAGAGAATCATTGTTGTCCCTGTAAGCAACAACAACCTTCTGGGCATTAGAGTCAAAGGTACTTGACACCTTATAGGTAGCACCAGTTTCAAAGATTGCTTCAGTTCCAAAAGAAATACTGGTTCCGCTGACTGTTCCTGAGTTTAAAGTTCCTTGGTTGCTGTTACTGTTGTCTCTGTAAAAGAAAACAACTTTGTTCGCGTTGCTGTCAAAAGTACCGCTTATATCGCCACTTGCAGAGTCAGCGAAGAAGACTTTGCTACCAAAGCTAATGCTCGTTTCACTGACAGTCCCGACTACCGCCGCGCCCTTATTACTGTCCGTCCCGTCTTGCCATCCGATAACAACTTTATTTGAAGAACTATCAAATACCGCAGAAATTTCGCTGGTACCACCTGTCGTTTGCGTAGAGAAAACTGTAGAAGACCCAAAACTTATGCTTGTGCCACTAACAGTCGCAACTTTTGCTTCTCCATAGCCGCTAGTAGCCCCTCTGTAAGCCACAACAACTTTGTTGTTTAAGCTGTCAAAAGTCGAAGATATCCAAGACGTACTGGCGCTATTATATACAGTTGCGCTACCAAAACTTATGCTTGTGCCACTTACGGTTCCGACAATAAATCTGCCGTATGCTTGTCCTGAGATGCCACTTCTATAAGCAATTACAACTTTACTAGCATTGCTGTCGAAAGTTGCCCCTATATAAGAAGAATCATCATTCTCAAATACTACTGGAGAACCAAAGCTAATAGATGTACCTGACACAGTGCCTACGATAGCTGTTCCTTGCTCAGATTTCTGATAAGCAATCACAACCTTTTGAGCATTAGCGTCATAAACAACTGAGGTCCAACTAACATTGGACGCTTGAAAAGTGACAGGAGTTCCAAAACTTATATCGGTTCCACTTACTGTTCCTACAACAGCTTTTCCTAGCTGGGAGGGTTCGTCTAGATAAGCCACAACAACTCTTTGTGCGTTGGCGTCATAAGCGGCTGAAGTAGACTCAGTGTTCCCGATTTGAAATACAGTGGGGGTTCCAACAGCTTGACTAACAGCCGTTTCCGCAGCAACACTAACAGTGCCGTTAGCATTAACGATTACAGGCTGACCACTAGGCAGTGTACCGGAGGCAACAGCCGTGATTTCTGCGGCATCCGCAGCGGGGTTATTGCCTATGATCCTCATTAGCTGATCTCTTCGTATGAAACGATAACTTCCAAGTCGTTGGCTGCGCTGGCTGTTACTGTAATAGAACGGTCTTCCTCAAGATAGATAGCGGTACTCTTATCAAGAGCAACTAGAGTTGAGTCAGCAGGGACAGAAGCCGTACTAACTAGAGCAAAGCCTGTGCCACCACCAGCAGCAGCACTGTGTATCTTTACTGTAGCATCACAGGCGTTTGTGCCATCTACGTTAGCTACTTGGATGACGTTGATCTTAAAGACCTTACTACTTGATGCTGCATTGCTTACAAGCACAGTCTCTCCTGTTGTTGATAGGTCAACCGTCTGAGTCTTGCCGATGATTGTTGTTACGTCTACGATGTTAGGTGCAGTCATTTATTTTCTCCTTAGCCGAATACGATTGCCATAGCAATAGCTTTGCCTGTTGTGAATGGGGTTGCTGATAAAGGTAACCAGTGAGTGGCGTCCGTAGACGGGTCAGTAGTTCCTGACGTAGCTTGAATACAACGATAATTTATAAAGGTAATCGGAGAGTAAACTACATACCCTACAGCGTAGGTTGTACCTGATACCCACAGAACAGCACCAGCGGAAGCAGCAGAGTTAGCAGCAGCGGTAGCACTGTTAGTTGACTCAGTGGCGCTTGTAGCAGCCCCTGTGGCGCTTGTAGCAGCAGCAGAAGAACTTGCAGCAGCGGCGGTAGCAGAAGCAGCAGCAGCAACAGCAGTTGTACCTTCCAAGTATGCTGCAAGAGCGTTAGTCTCAGTCTGGAACGTAGGGATGGCACCGAGAAAAGCATCTGCTTCATTAGCGAAGTTAGTCGGATCTTGTCTACTAGGGGGGGTGGGGAGTGCAGATATTGGTGGGTAAGCCATATTAAGTTAATCCTTCTACTTCAATAGCGCCAAATGATAGGGATGGGGTTTCTAGTGTTAGATCAAACCTTCGATAGAACCCATAGATGGTTGTACCATAAGCTGTGTCGTTTGATCCAATATAGACAACTGGTACAGCCCTAAGTCCCGCCAATGTCCGTTGTATTCTTCTTGCGTTAGGTGTTTCAAACTCAACATCAAAGTCAGCTAACTGAGAGAACGCTCTTTGAACAACGATAAAGTTACCAAACGCATCAGTCTCTTTACGAGAGAAGTCTTCAATGCTAATAGATGTGCCATATGTCGTTGCACCAATGTCAGTCAAGTATCCAAACACAATCTGACCAAGTTTAGCATCTTCACCAGTGTTAGCTGTAACTGTAACACTAATAGCAGCATTACGATATGGTGGGATGTCTATAAACTGAGCAGTCTCTTTCTGTACTTGATCCTCGAAGAAATACGTGAACCAGTCAACAATGTTTCTGTTGTCTATAAGAGAGACGGTTGTGTTGTAGACTTCACCAGCACCTTTTACAGTAATGTCATTACCCATGTTAATGCCATGAGTAACGCAATAGTACTGTAAGCCATCAGGGGCATTATTAGGTACAACAAAAGTGGTTACACTATCTGTACCTAAAGTACCTGTCGTAGTAACACCAGATGTCCAAGCTGTACCACTCGTTTGTCTAATTGCTATTTGATGACCAACATTAGATGAGGCACTTTGAGTAAAGATGTAAGTGTTACCACGGCGAAATGTTACCGTAGGTCTTGAGCTTGCATCAAACACAAACACGTTACCTGTACTACCGTCATACCGAGTACCAGTTGCGACAGTGATAGCGTAGGTTGTATTTAACAAGTCAGCGTCAGTTACTGTAACATTAGTACTAATTCCCAACAGGTTAAATAGAGCAAGACTGGTGACGTTTGAGTTGTAACTACCAAAGACATAGTTGATAGAGTCTTGTTTAATAACTTGGTCAGCAATCTTCTGGTCAAAGGCTTTCCAGCGGTTAGTTGCACCCAGTGTAAGCCACTGAGTACCATCTCCACCAACTGGGTTCTGATTTATATTTCCAGCAGTCAGGCTCTCAAAAATCTTATGTGTCACACCGATAACAATGACTTTATCACCTACTGCATAGGTAGAAGCAGCGTTCCACTCAGCGTAGTCAGTCTCTGGTACGGTACTTGAGGTAAGGATTGCATTAGTTACCGTTACTGGTTTGATAATTTGCATGTTCTACTACGTCCTTGTTGCTGGAAGGCCATCGACATCCCACTTACGGTTAATATCATAGTTCCGCTTGACGTATTTAGTGCTACTGGCTTGCATCTGTCTTTGTTCGCTACGTAGTCCAGATACCTCTGAACGTAAGCCTCTGATCTCCTCGACAAGCTCAGGGTTGCTAAACATCTTAGAAGTTTGCTTGCTTGAGAAGATACGTGATGGGCCAGTAGCCTCAAGCTCAGGCCCACGCTCACCAACCATACGGAGACCACCAGTGTGAGACCCACCAGTAGCAAAGCCAAAAGCAGACTTAACTTTTTCCCAGCCGCTACTGACTGCTGAACTGAAGCTACTGGAGCTACTGGAGCTACCCCCACTGTCACGGTTACTTTCAGCCCGTGCTATTGTTTCAGCCATCATATCATTGCTAGTGTAACCCTTGTCAAACGCTTCATTCGCAAGGTCTGTAGCTGCTGATACAGATGTTTTGATTGAACTTAAGACTGTATCAGATGTTCCCGTTACAACAACTGTATCAGCAGCAGCGGTAACAGCAGCAGCAGCAGCGGCAGCACTAGCAGCGGCAGCAGCCTCTTGAGCAGCAAGTTGAGCAGCGAGGGCAGCTTGTATAGCAGTAGAAAGCTCAGCTATAGCGTCCCCAACACTCTTGACTGAAGTGTCGATACCTAACAAAGCAGCATAAGCAGCTTCCTGTTGAGCATACTGGGCATCAAGAGCTTCTAGCTGAGCGTCATGATTAACAGCGGCTTGCTCAATCTGACTTTCAAGTAGAACAACAGCAGCTTCATCAGCACTTAGTTGAACTTCAGCAATCTTCTTAGATTGATCCAGAATAAGACTGGTACGACCAAACTCACGAGCATACTCTACAAAGGTTCCGAAGAGGCCCTCTGTAGGCTCACTTACAACTGAAAGTGCTTCCTTAAGCATCTTCTCATCTTCAAAGTTTCCTTCCTTGAGGAACCCAAGAGCCTGTTCTCTACGAGCAAACTTCTGGTCAAGTCCTCTAGTTACTGAGCGACCACTAAGCGCACCCTCAAGCATGTTAACGATAGTCTGAGTACGCTTCATAACTTCATTGGCAGCATCAAGGCGTGTCCTGAGACCTTCTAAGAGGCTTGTAAAGCTATCTGTAATACCCTGCTTCTCAGCGTCTATTGCAACTCTCAGTGCTTTAAATGCGTTACCTACAGCAAGATCAGCCTGAACAAATGCAGATTGTGCATCCTCTAGGTTGTAGATCATTTGTGCTAGGCTCTTGTTTAGTTCGTGCATCCCCTTAAGTTCAGCTTCACGATGCCTTGCCAAGATAGCAGCATTGTTACCAAGTAGTTGATCTAATCGGTTACGAAGTCCCATGCGTTGATTAGCAGCTTCGATAGCTTCAGCCATAGTCTCGAAGTGACCAGTCATCTCTGCAAAAGCATCGCCCATCTTAGTGAACTCTTCAGCGATTGCAGCAGACTTAGCTTCCTCAGACAGACCCTTAAGTGATAGCTTAAAGTCGTATGAGAAGTTATCGAACACATCTCCAGCTATACCAAACTCAGAAGCAGCATCCATGACACTCATCTGAATGTCTTGTATAGCCTTTACAAAGGGTGCAGCAGCTTCTTCAGATAGTTCTTTACCTGATGTAGACACCTTCTTAGATAGACCAAAGAACCTAGAGGTCTGTATCTTACTGAAGCTCTCAATAGTAGCATCTAGTGTCGTGACTGTTCCTTGAAGACCACTGTCAAGTTCTTTGACCTTCTTCTTGAAGAATGAGATCACAGCAACTACAGCTAGTAGTGGGCCAGCAACAGCACCTAGAGCCATACCAAAGCCAGCCATACCAGTAGTAGCGCCACCCAAAGCTGTACCTATAGCTGAGAAGCCGCCAGCCATCCCACCAGAGGCGAAACCCGAAAATGCTGAAGCGGCACCACCTAAGATACCAGTACCAGCAGCACCACCACCAGCGAAGCCACCTATCATGCTACCCATCATGCCACCACCAGCGGGTGATCCAACACCAGCTAATTGACCAGCTTGAGCAGCAGTACCTAACGTACCGCCACCCATGCCCATCGACAACATGATCCTATTACGAGCAGCTATAGCGATCATCTTAACGATCATGTTCTTAAACATGTCAAGGATGTCGTTAGCGAAGGCTTTAAAATCATTAGCGCCTCGACCTAAGAAGTCAGAGAACGCATCTGTAAAGCCCTGTAAGACTGGACTTGAGTTAGCTAACTCCTCGTTAAGTTTAGCGACCTCATTAGCAAATGCTTCTTCAGTTAACCCGTTGCCCCTTAGCTTAAGGAGTTTGTCGTATTCGTCTTTGTACTTATCAGTCGCATTAGCAGCAAGGTTCATTTGCTTTGCTTGATCACGTAATGCTTTTGTCTCTCTTGCTAAGGCATCTGTTGCCTTCTTAGAGGCAGCAACACGAGCATCATACTCAGCTTCGCCATCAAACTTACTTGTGCCACTATACTTAAAGGAGCCACTGCCACCAAATTCATCTAGCCCAACAGAAGCCTCTGCTTTAGCTTGTCGTATTAAACCTAAAGCAGCAGCAAAGGGTATAGCCAATCTCTCAGCCAGTTCTGTTACTTTCTTGTTAGCCTCATCAAGCTCTTTGCTACGGATAGCGTCCTGTTGTCTTTCGTACTTAGAGTTCTCAGCCATCAAGTCTTTTTCAGTCTTGGCTTGGTTCTTCAAGATTGCTAAGTCACCAGCAGCGTCTAATTCTTTGATCTTTTTCTCGTAAGTAGCGTTCTCTTTAAATAGGGCAAGCGCAAGCCTAGCTGCATCAGCTATAGCAGCGGTCCTGTCTTCCTCACTTATAGCCTTAGCAGCAGCAGCCCTTTCAGCATTCATCTGACCCATGATAACACGAGTCCTCATCAAGCGATCTTGATATTCTTTTTCTGCTGCTTCTCTCTTCTTACGGTCTTCAGCAAATAGCTTAGCCTCGCTTTCAGCAAAAGCTTTCCTTTGCTCAGCTTGATCTTTCTCTTTCTTAACAGCAAGCTCTGCCATTTCGGCAAGCATACCTGACTCTGCCAAGACTAGGTGGAGTTGATCTCTCATCTCTCCAGAAGCCATCTCACTAGCTGAGAAAGCCATAGACACCTTTAGCATGTTTTCAGCTAAATCTTCTGAAGGGCCTTTTAGAGCCGCTTGTATTTTGGTAAGGAACGAACCAGCTTCTTTCTGCATGAGTGTAAGAGAGTTAATTTCAGCTTGTAAGTCTTCCATTTCACCAAAATAAAGAGGAGTTGAACCTTCCCTCTGACTTACGTCTATTATGCTCTGCCTCTTGGCCTTTCTGACATTTAAATCATCCAACCTACCAGCAACACTATCAACCAGTGGCGAAATTGCTGTGGCAAAAGCATCCTTTGCAAGTTCAGCCTTCATATTCTTATATGTCGTCATCAGTGTCTTTAGTTCTTCATTAGCCTGAGAGAACGGTAGTTTTAAGGCAGCTTCCATAAATTCAGAGGTGTCTTCTGAGACTCCCTTCAACTCACCCAAAGCCTTCTTAAGAGCGTCTACATCTTTAGTTGCACTTTCGGCTGAGCCACCCATCTCAAAGAACATTCTACCTACAGCAGAACCGATAGGGATGAGGATACCAAGAGCCGCTGATAGGCCTACGGCAGCACCCATGCTTAGTCCAAGAGGGCCAGCAATCATAGGCAAGATGCCAGCTAACTGAGCACCCTGTTGACTGAATGCGACAAATGCACTTGTGCCACCTTGAACCTGAACTGCAAAGTCACCAAACTGGTAACCAAGCTGTTGAATAGCCATGTTGTTGCCATTCATCTTGTTCTTAGTCTGAGCCTGTGCAGCACTTAATTTATTCGTTGCAACTGTAGCTGAGTTTAAAGCACCAGTTTGAGCAACAGTTGCCACTTGAGCTTGTTTATTAGCAGCAGCAAATGCACGAACTTGTGCCGTAGCTTTTTGACTGGACATACCAAGCGCCTGATAGTCCCTCTTAGCAGCCAGCAGAATCTTATTGTAACGAGCCTGAGAGATAGTGTTTTGATCAACAGCTTTTTGAGCTTTAATGATTTGACGCTCTAATCTCTCCACAGTGGAAACAGAGGCTTTTAGCCCTTTATCTCTTACCACTAAGTCTAGTTCAATAAGATCAGCCATTATCTTCCTCGCCAGTAGTTTTAATCCAGAGGTTATCCAGAGACTTTATGATAGTAACTTCCCAAGGGGAAAGGTCTACACCCGTAAGATCACACCAAGCCTTAATGATGTCGTAAGAGATAGGATTGGGGCCACTCATACCATAGGTTCTACCATCGTGTAGTTCTATAAAAGTGGTCCACAGGTGTGAGGCGGCATCAGGGAAGATTGCATCAGCATTGGCTTGCTCAACTTCTCTGAGGTCTGTCCCCAGTTGTTTGGCAACTTGAGCTAGGTGGTCGGCCTCAGTAGCTTTACCTTTGCCACCTGAGACCTTCCTACCCATCTTGAAGGAGTATTCAGCGAACTCCTCTAGCTCTGCCCTTACTTGTCCAAAAAAGCCTGTGCATCACCTAATGCAGAGTCTACTTGCTCACGAACCCAAGGTAGTGTTTCAAACACTTCACGTACCTTAGCTTCTGTACATTTTGGCTTATCTCCACCAAGAGTAATCTTCCAACCGTCAACACACTTAACCAAAAGGTCTAGCGCAGAAGCCTCAAGTTCCTCAGCAGTGAGGTTCAGCTTTCCACCAGTCCGTTGTGCTTTCATCAAGCGGCGGTTCTGTTGAGCGTGTGAGATTGTCTTGTACTTCTTCGAGTATGGCCCATGTATCGTAATGGTCATCTCTGATTTGTCGTCATTAACGAGAATCTCAGAGTTAATCGGATTGTACAGTATTACGTCTGAGGTCTCTTTAGTAGTACCAATGTTCATTAAATCCATGTCGGGATTCCTTTTATAAGTTGATTGTCGAGGTTATGTCGAGTTGATTTAATAGTGGGGAAGCATCAGACCCGACACCAATGCTTCCCCTATCCTAGCTAGGAATTAGGTAGTGTCAGGGCGGTTAATCATCAAGTTTGTGTTCAGCGTTGTGTCGTACAAGGCTACAAACGGGAGAGTAATCAAACGTGACTGTGGGTTCTGTAGGGGTACAGAAGCACCATTGTATTTGACCCGTGGGAATGTGAATGTGTACTGACTTGCAGATGATGGGTCATTTACGTTAATGATGATAGCACTCTCAGTTTCATTGATGAACTTGTTGATGAGTGCAGCATCTTCGTAGTAAACAGTCATCGTACCTTCAACAACAGCGCGACCAAACTCAAGGGATTGAGCAGCGGAGCTACCAACAACGAATGTGGGTGCGAAGGAGTTAGTTACAGAGAAGTCAATGGAAGTAACGATTGCAATGCTACTACCACCGTCTGAGATTGTACCTGAGTAACTATCGAATGGCTGGTTAGCTGAAGCTGCTGTAGGAGCACCGCCTGTGGAGCCAGTAGTAGCGGCTTGGGTCATAGTCTTGCCAACCATGTCAAATGTCGTTGAGATCATCTGGTTGGGGGCGACAGATACGTTCATTGAGGACGCTGACAGACCACTAAACAGACGAAACTGAGAGATGTCTTGTGCAGAATCTTCCATTGTGAAGAACTTCTGTGTAGTGCCGACTTTAATAAGGTCAGGTGCACCAGAAGGGGAACTATCCCAAGTGCTCATCATAACAGATTCGATTAAGCCATCAAAGTCAGCCTTACGTAGGTCACATTCGATTGAGCCACCAGCTTGTACGTTGCCGTGACGGTCAACCCGTGGCATACGGTCAGCTTGGATTTCATTGCCTTCAACACGATCTTTAGTTAAGTCCAAAGAGTGTGAGTTGATAGGTAGATATGCGAGGGTTGGTGTAGATGGTGTAACACCAAATGCAGACTCTGCGATAAATGCGAGACTGGAACGGCTACCTTGTGCAAAAGCCATGTTTATTCTCCTTCAAGAGTAATATTAGAGTATGTTGTTTTATTCTTAGCCTTAGGCTGTTCCGTACAAGATGGATCAACTACCGCAGCTACATTAGCGGGAACCTCATCTCCGATGAAGTATGTCTTGCCTGAGTAGGCAAAATTCTTATTTGCTTTAATCATAGTGTTTCTTTCTCTAAGCGTAGATATAATACTTGATGTTAACTGGAACGTAGTACCAAGGGCTGTCTACAAAACCGCTTTCTCTTTCAGCGTAGTCAATGGACACCCTAGTGCCACCAAGTGTTATATCAGTTGCAGCGTCAAAGGCGTCTATCACCAGATTAGCTAAGTTGTCAGCGGCGGATGGGCCGTTACCTTCTGGCACATAACAGAATACTCTGAATAAGCCATCGTATCTTTGTTGCGGGTTTAAACCTCGTACAGCAGACCTACGTGAAAGGGGGAGTAGCTTTGGCTGAACGAAGGGAGTGCCTGTCGTAGGGCTGTAAGAGACGTTCTCATGGGCAATCTCAGGTATGCCTACCACTTGGGATAGATGAACCTCAAGGGCGGCTCTAATGTCATCATAGATACTTGCCATTATGAGAAGTTCCCCTTAACTTTCCTAAAGACTTCGTAGGCTTTTGTCCGTGTCCAACCTGTACCATTCTCAACATTTGTAGCGTGTTCAGAGCGATTACGGAGGGTGAACCTAGCGTTGCCATCTTCTAAGCCTTGTTTGACTGCTAGACGATCTATGTCACCGTACAGATTGTCTAAAGCCTGTTGTTTCATAAACCCCTCATCCTGATACATGGGTTTGTTTGCAGATGACTGGACGCGACCACCCCCAAAACCAGCCTTACCGATGGAAAATGAGTTGACGTAAGCACCAGTGGAAACAGGAGAGATCATTACAGCATAGTCAGCTATGTCTCCTAGTCGTTCCTCAATAGCTTCTGCTGACTTGGTTTCAATCTTGTTCTTAATGCCAGCAAAGGTTGCTTGAATACTCATCAGTCTCTAACCTCACAGATGTAGCAAACAGCAGTACCATCACTGTAGAAGGTCTGTACTGAGACCACTTCGTATGTACTACCTAAGCCTATGATCTTGTCTTCATCATCAGGAGCTACTGCAAGACCAAGTGCTGGGATTATACAGCGGCTAGACCCACGGCGAACTTCTTCACCTTGGGTAAGCCCTACAGCGAAGTTAAAGAAGTAGCTGGTTGTAGTGTAGTCAGTTGTAGCTGAACCATCTACAGTACCAGTAGCAGGGTTGTATGCGCCAGTTGTACTGGTCTTACGAAGGATCACATCTGAACCAAAGTCTCTTACGAGGTTTAGTAGATCAAAGGAGCGGAATGACATATCTTACTCCTTATTCGTATTCAGGTGTTTGGTAGCTCGGTGGGTTCTTAAAGCGGTCTCTACGGAAGGAACCTTCGATACGGTTAGTGTTAGCTCTCACAGCCTCAATGCCACTCTTAGTGATGCCACCAGCTAGAACACCTACAGCAGCACCAGAAGTCTTACCTTGATATTCTAGGTTGTCTGCTAGTGTCTTATACTGTTTGGCTAGATCTGAGTAGTTAGCACTTAGAGCGCCACTGAGTTGTGTAGTTACCTGTCGGGAGTATTTAGATGAGATAGCACGAGCAGCCCAAGCACCAGAGTAGTATACGTTATTGCCATTTTCGGATAGAGCAAACGTAATCTCTTCGTTTTGAACCTGTTGATCTTCAGTATTAGTGTCACCCACCAACAAACGTACTGTGTTGAGACGACCAGAGGCCGTTGTGGTATTCAAGTCTGTAGGATCGTAAGACCATGCCATGTAAGTCGTCTCCGTTGTTATTAGTCTGCGAGAACTTTATCTCTTATAGTGTAAAAGTCTTCTGTAATCCAGCGGTTGCCATTAAGGAAGCGTCTGATAAGGCCACGTTGTTTATCATCAACCCTAGACTTCTTGCACTTCTTGGCTTCAAACTCTGAGCTACTAGAGGTTCTACTCTTAACCTCTACATTTAGCAGGTTCACTAGGCTCTCTAGTTCCTTGCCAGCTAGTTCAGACAGTCGATCTCCAACTTTAGTCTGAACCTCTAATTCTTCATTGTGGTAAAGATAACCAGCGACATACAAAGTAGCAACTTTATCTTGCTCCAAACTTCGCTCTGCCCAGTTAAAGTGATCTCCACGTTTCCAATTCTTG
>TARA_R110000851_G_scaffold3733_1_pt1 | contig 12758 bp, 4 predicted proteins | sample TARA_R110000851 | Tara Oceans TARA_R110000851 (sample SAMEA4397627) | marine metagenome | biome: Polar Biome; feature: [DCM] deep chlorophyll maximum layer (ENVO:01000326); material: water (ENVO:00002006), including particulate matter (ENVO:01000060) such as... | depth 17 m | reverse complement strand
CGAAAACAGCCGGGTCAGCATTGTCGGCGATGAACTCGTCATAGAGCTGTTTGAGCCCAGGGTTGGGGGCGTACCCCTCGACTCTGGCATCTCTGTTCCCGAGGATGAGAGACCATGCAGCCTGGAATCGTTCAGGCTCAGCGGACGCGAGCCTGCGGAGCATGTCAATTGAGATGTCTTGGTCTGGGAAGCGCTCGACAGAATCCCCGAAGAACGCGTCTACGGGGTTAGGCACCTTCTCAAGAAGTCTTTGGACATCTGCCCAGGAGCTAGTAGAAGGCCCGCCAGGGCCTTCCTCTGCCGCATCGGCCAGTCCCTCCATCTCCCCATAGAGCCGCCCATCTGGGTCCACCCCAAGGAAAGCCATCAGGTCCATCAACGTCGCAGGGGTGACGTTAAACCCTTCAGTTGAACCCTTGCCTCTGTAACCAGTCAGGTCATTGTTTTCGGCACCAAACTTCTCAATGACATCTTTGATAACGAAGGGGTTTGGCAACTCCATGTCTTCAGTCGGCACACGCGGCGGTGCAGGAGGTGGCCCCGGGTCAATATCTGGCGGGCCTAACTCGGTATAACGATCGTGCTCGTGTCCGCGACGTGCTTCTCCCCAATCGTCGGTAGGGATCGGGGACCAGGGACCGCCCGCCTCTTCTTCTGTGTTCTCTGGCATCAGAAAGCCTCCGGTTCAAGAATCGTATTCCAAAACTCTAAAGCATCAGGATTCTCACGGACATAGAACTCCGCTGCTACCCCGAATCGTTCAATCAAATCATTACGAAACGCCGTGACCTCATTCCCGCGGCGACCAGCCAACTGATCGACTTGAGCCCTGAACACCTGGAAAAGCTCAAACAACCCATTCAAAGTATTGAAGTGGTCGCTACGGATATAAGACGAATCCTGACCCAGGTCAGACCAAGCCCGCAAAGTGGCCCGCCGCATGTTCTTACCTTCATCCGAAGAGAACTTGTCTGCCCACGTCGGATGCTGCTTAACGAAAGCCTGCTGCTGGTTTCGCCACGCATCGTTCTCCTTCAACGTTTCCGAATACCGCACATCGTCGTCGAGCTCAGCGAAACTCGCGATCTTCGCGTCGTGAGCTTTCTTGTCCCTCACCCAGACAGGCATAGCCGCAGCGAATTTCAGGTCTCCGTAGAACTCCGACAACGTTTTATCGTGAACCAGCTCCATCGCAACCTGCTCATTCTTCGCCTTCCAAGAATAAGAGTCACCACGTTCCTTGTGTGGAATTAGCCAAGCCGCCGCCGCCGTGTGCTCAACCAAGATCTTTTCGTTCTCCTTCATCCACCCATAAGTTTCCTCTGACGTGGAGAGGCTTCGGCCCACATCCTTGCCCTTCTCCCAAACCATGTACGGGGTCAGATCCACATTCTCAGGGCTCTGCTTCAAGAAGATTTCGATTGCTTCCTCAAAGGAATGACCTGCCCCCATCAAATCGAAGAACCTGGGCCGAGGCATATCTTTCAGGTCCCCAGCATCGAGGCCCAAGTTTGTTTCCAAGTCGAACCCGTCTTCGCCTGTGATCGTTCCCCCGCTAGGGGAAGCAGGAGCGATAAACCCATAGATCGCTTCTATCATTGCGTTGATCCGGGTCCAGTTACGGACCCGATCCAAATACCTGTCTATCTCTACGGGCGAAGCGTCATCAGGCAGGGAGTTACCAGTCGCCTCCATGTATTGGATCACCCGAATTGTGTGAGCAGTGTATTTCGAACCATCCGGGTCGAAGAAGAACACATCAGTGAATCGCTGCAACGCTGGCGGGTAAAGCGAATCCATAATCCCTTGGGGTTCCCCGTCGTAGCCAGTCAACGCTGTGTTCACTTGCGCCAACTCAGGGAAGAGGTTCGACAATGCGGCTATGGGCACAGTGACTGTCGGCCCGACCCCTGGAACACCAAGCCTGGACAGGTCGTTGATACCCGGGACCGTGTTCATAATCTTCCCTGTCAACGGCATGGCGACAGGGATCATGGCCTCGTACCCGAAAACTCTTTCCGCCACCTGGGAAACAGCTTCAGTAGCTGCCGCTGAACCTGGCATCACGAAAAGCCACTGCTCGGTTTCCGAGTCCTGGTAGATAACCCCAGACTGGATCATGCCTCCACCAACTAACTGCATCCGGCGAATGGCTTCTGGCGAATCTATAAAGGTTCGTGCCCATCTCTTAATGAACTGCTCTTGAGCAAACCAGAACGGGATATAGCTGCCGACCCACTGCTGGAACTGTGAACGGAGATGGTGGTCATCGATAAACGGGATCATCGCGTTAAATGCCCGCTGTGTAGCGAGGACGTTCATTTGTGCACTGATAGCCCAGTCGCCATTATGGAGCTGGTTGAGGAGACTCCACTCGTCCTTGCTTAGCTCCCGCAAGTTCTTAGGCAATACCCCGTCAAACTCCAGTGTGAGCCTCTGCCAAGCAGTGAAAGAGTCCACCACTGGTGCCGCCTTAGCGGCCGCCCCGCCTATCGCCTCTTCCGCGCTAGGTGTCCCAATTACCCTCCGGTAATCCAACAAGACGCCATCCAAGCGCTTCAAGCCAGTCTTGTTCGCTTCATTTGCGATCTTCGCCAACGACGGATACACATTCTTAGCTAGCCCTGGATGCCCGCCCTCCCCAGCCGCCGACCTCTTCAGCAGATCCGCCAAGTTCTCTGCGACATACATATCAAGTTCATGGGGCTTCAGCGCAGCTTCCCCAGTGGTCTGAGAAATCCACATCGCAAGGTGGTCAGCTTCTTCTCTCGTCAACTTCGAAACATCAGGAGCCGTGTTCCACTTCTCGACATGCTTCATCATGGCTTCCATCACAACCGGGTCCCGCATAGCTTTCCGCGCATTATTCGTTGCCTTGTAAGCGCGGATGTATTCCATCGTGAACAAAGGCTGGCGGGAGATCGAGTCGATGGCTGGAGTAATGACTTTGTTGAAACCCCACTCCACTCCTCGGGTCAGCATGTTCTTCTTCTCTTCGAACTCGTATTCAGGAGCATTTATGGCGGCAGGGAGACCCCCACCTGCGTCCTGTATATGTTCTGGGGAGAACCAGGACGAGTTGTAGGTGTTGTCAATGTCGTGGTTGAAAGCAAAGTTGTGGCCCGAGAGAGACGGCAACAGTTCCTTGCCTTGATCTGAAGCACGGAATATCTCTTGGTGTCTCTGGACAAACACCTCAGACCACTGATGCAGCGCTTCCTCCGCTGTGATCCCTTCAAGCATTACCCCATCGATTTCAGTTTTCGTAGTGTTCGGAGAGAAGATTGTGACATCCCCATACTTCTCTGGCGAGACCTTCAGGACATGGGGCTGCCCTTCTGTGCGGGCATAAGACCTCGCATCAAAGTTCGGGAACTGCAACGGGTCTACCGTCCCGATCCGTTCATTGTGGACGTTGGTCCACGCCACCCGGTGGTCATGGGTACCGATAGCTACGCCATCGGCCGCATCCATAGCTTCCGAGAGGTCCTTAGCAAATCTGGCTGCGTCATCCCCATCGGCGAAAGCCAACCCGTTGATTGGGACCATGTTCCCAGAGAAAGCGTTCGTTGCTTCTTTAGCCAACTCCTGCTCTATGAGCGCCTGCTCCATCGCATGTTCCGAATTGGCCGCGGCAAGAGCTTCCTCTTTGGTTGCAAACGACCGCGGTAGCCCATCCTCTCCCACGCTGCTGTCCACGAGGTCCTCAAGCGAACGGCCTTCGCTGTTGGGTGGCCCCCTACGAAGATCTTTCAACTTCTTATTCTCAACACCCCGCGCGATCTTCGTTTGTCGAGTCCACAAGATCCTGAGGTTGGTTAGCGTCACCTCATCCCACTCCTTCTCTGCCATCGCACTCAAGATCAACTCAACCTGGGCATCGTTGCCATGAGACAACGAAGCAACCTTGTTGCGATCCACCGCTGGCAAATACAAGCGGGTCTCACCGTCAGGTATCTGTTCGACAACGTTTTCATCCGTCAGAACCCCACGGTGGGTGCGGTCATGCTGAGCCCGGATCGAAGCTGCATGAGGTTCGTTCATCTCGCGACGGAACATCACCCCCATCTCTGCATACATCTCGTCCATCGTGTCGAACATTTCTGGCATCTCGTCGTATGCCAAAAGCCCGTTCAATGTTCCCCGCGCATCCCCGGACAGCCCACCGATTTCGTCAACCCACTCAGCGATCGCATCAGCCGACGTATCCCCAGCATCAAAGTTGGTCCCCTTGCGGACGCCTCCGTAACCCCACTCAGCAGTCTTGGAGATCACGTCTTCCATCGACTCGATAAGTTCATCCCTATGGATGTCTGTAGGTTTCGCTATGAAACGTTGCAAATTTGACTTCACCGACTTGTGTTGAAGCCCTAGCCCTTCGATGAGCCGCTTCACAACGCTTACATGATCTCCAAGCCCTACGGTGTTGTTCTCTGTGAGTTCCTTGCGCACTGCCAAGTTCATGTAACGATGAGAGAGCTTTGCCGCTTTCTCCCCGAGCAGGTCTTTCGTAATCCACCGTGTTACAGCCGAGTAGTAAGACAACGCGAATAACGGGTCCCCTTCATGGGACACGCCCATGCCGTCCTTCATCGCGATGATCTTGGGGAGGTCCCTGCCGAGTTCTTCAACAAGATCTGCCCCAGGCATCGCTTGATGACCCAGGGAGATACCCCGTTTCCCCATCACCTCAGCAATCACGCTGTTTGAACCCATTGCCGCATGGATATATGACTGCGCTTGGTTCACCGGTGAGTTAAGGAATACTTCGAAAGCCTCGGCCTCTGTGGTACTCAGGTCTGCTTTCAGCCAGTCGATCGAGCCAGACCGCCTGACATCTCCCTCGAACTCACCGAAGATCTCCTCCTCACCAATGACTGATCCATCCTTGTGGTAACCCTTGCTCGTGACCCAGTTGAAGCCTTGGTTATCTACGTGGTACCTCTCTGGGTTCTGCATTGTCAAGACCGAACGAGTTGCGCGTTGAGCATCGAGCGTCATCAACTCGCCCAGTCGGCCTTTCGCTCCCTGCTCCCGCAGCATTTCACGAACCGATGTGGTGATATTTATTGCCAGTCTGTTGATCATCGGTTGTTTCACCGACCCGAAGAGGGGGGTAGCCCCCTGCTCAGTGAGAGCGTTCACTAAGTTCACTCCGTCAGTCTCTATCTCCGCCTCAGGAGTCCATACCCGTTCGTTCTGGTAGTGGCGGGTATCTCCGGCAATCTCTGCGGTAGCGTCGACAACCTCATCCCCAGTGGAACGATCAACGATTTTGCCTTTGACTTTGGATAGCTGCCGTCTGGGCTGAACTACCTTCTTGAAAGTAGGGAGGAGACCGTTGGTGGGTATCCCCGTCACATCCCGCTCGATCTCTGCGACAGCGAAACGGGTGACCTTCGTCATCAGCACCTTTGGATGGCGCATAATCGAGTTGAAGAGTTCTTCTCCACCAGCACGGGGGATGAACCCTATTCGCAGGAGGACCGAAGGCTTCCATACCTTGTTCATTCCAGCTTCGAGCAGATCCGAGTTGATATGCCCGTGCATCCGATGGGTGAAAGACCACTTCCGGGATAGCCCCAATAGCTCTTTCATGTCAGGTATCCGAATATGGGCTGACGTATCGCTGTAAGGCAAGATCCCCGATGGGTGAGACATCATCACGTCCCCCGCAGAGTCGATCATCTGGTCAATCGGTTTTGTGCTGTAGCGGTGATGGACCGTATTGACAAACCTGTCCAACCATTCCTTCGAAGCCTGATCCCCGCCGAGACCTGCCCGTCCCATTGAGCTAGCAATCACCGATGTAACGGCGCGCCTACGCAACCCCATCGGGGCTTCCATGAACTCGGATATCCACATGTTCTTCACGGCTATGGGGGTATGGTCCAAAACCCCCGCCATCTCAACGAAGTTGATGAGGTCCTGTGTGCCCTCGTTGCCGTTCAAGGCCAGTACCTGCCCCCCGAATGGGACCTGACGGGTAAACGCTTGCGTGAATCGTGCAGCCGACCTTGAACCCACTGCCGCAGGAGCGACAACTGCCTTAGCTAGGTTTCGGACCCAAGCATTTTCCAGAGAGTCCGTTCCCTTCCCGAAAATGAACTGGGCGATGTTCGAGCCCTCGTATCGGGTCTGCATGTTTGTTACATGCTGAGATTGGAACATTTCGAGAGAGATAGTGCCCTCATCAAGTAGTTCCTGGAGCTTCTCCGTTGAGACGTTGCGTGGTATCCCCAACACCTGGGGGTCAGGCAACCAGAAACTCTCGCTGTCAAGGAATGTGTCGACGTGGTGAGCCATGACACGCTGGTCGGGGGACGCAGCAAAGTCGATTGTTTCGGTGAACCACGCTGATGCGCGGGCTTTCTTCGCCCCAATTTTCGTCAGCGTCGGGGCTTCACCCCAGCCGCGGCGGACCATGCCTTTGCCCTGCAAGAGCGTCTTGACACCTATTGCGGTTTGGAAGAACTTGTGAACGTCGTCTGCGCTCTTAAACACACCCTGCTCGCGTTGGTACTTCTGCATGGGGGCTTTCAAGCCCACGAATGCAGGGAACTCGCGCATCAGTTTCGTTGTTTCCGCTGCTGCGTTCTCGTGGTTGAACGCGTCGGCTATCCGGCCCCACGTACTGTGCAGATCATCGGATTGTTTCTGCGCCGCGCGGGAGATTTTCGCTCCGTCCGCTAACTCCAGCCACGGATTGAACATCGTGGCGAGCTTGTCCATCTTGGTGGCATCATCCCATCGGGTATCTAGCCCGAACTTTGCCATACGCCCCGCTCTGACTGTCCGTCCGACAGCCAACGTGGGGTCAGAAACAATGACGAAAGCGGCGTCAGCCAGCCCAGACAAACGGCTATAGCTTGTGCCTCCCTTGTCGAGATGGGTGAACGCATCGACAAGCCAACGCCCGGGGGAAATCTTCCCTTCATTCAGTTCGGCGATAGCGGCGACAACGCTTTCTTCGCGTTCCGCTTCCGTGAGTTCTTTCATCGCTTGCTGGAACTCGGGGGTGCCTCTCTCAAACTGATCTGCCGCTACGTCTTCGACAGTCCCGCCCGCAGCCAACTCCTGAGCTAACAGCATCAGGTCGGCGTCACGCCCGAGGAGTTCCTCGGCCACCTCTATCGAATCGTTTGTGAAATGCCGGTCGCCTACCCCGACTTCCATATAGGCATCGAAAGCCATCTGAGGGTTGAAACCCGCTGCTGCCCAACCGATCCCTGCGGTTGCGGCTGCCGCCCCGGCTCCGAAAGCCAAACCGCTGCCTAACCCTGCGATAAATCCGCCCGCCGCGAGGGTGCCTAACCCCGCCACCGCAGCGGCGCCAGCACCGCCTGTCAACACTATGAATGCAGCGGCATACGCGGGGTTGTTCAGGTCGATACCTGCATCCTCAAGGAGCATGTGGGTAGTGCGGAAGATGTGGGCTGCTTGATCTCCGACAACATCCAAACTTCGGAGAGCCGTTCCGCCGACGCTCATTATGGTGTCCATGCCAAGTGCCCTGACAGGCTCAGGGATTGCAGACCCAACCATTGCCAGCGGCGTGTTCACAGCGCCCGCCACACTCCTGATTAGTCCACCTACGCCACCGCTTTCCTCTAACCCAGGGGGTTCGATACCGTGTTCGCGGACAAGAACAGTCCGCTGAGCCTCGGACATCGAAGTCCAAGCCTTAGAACGTAATTCCAAGCTCATGCTGCGGTATTGCTCCGCCTGGCCTGTCATACGGGAGCGGAGTACTGCATCTGTAATCGCAGCGCCGTCATCCGATATGTCATCTCCAGACTGATTGAATAGAGCCAGCAGTTCCGGGTCTTGAGCTATCAACGGGTTATTTGAAAGAATCAAAGCCCTATCAATTGCTGCTTGCTGGTGGTCCACGTCGTATCTGGCACCGCCACGCGCATTGGAGAACGTAAACCCCATTAGAGACCTTTCATCTGGGCTCGTTGCGCAATCTGGATTAGCCCAGGATCATCTGAAATGGCCGCGATCCGCTCCAAATACTTGGCTGTTCGTCCGGGACGTCGGCTAGGGCCAGCGCCAGGACCCACCGGGTCCCCAGTGCTGATCGGTTCGGACGGACGGGCTGAAAGTTCACCCAAGCCCGGGCCACGTTGAGGCATTTGACCCTGGGCGGCCGCCAACGCAGCACCTGGCCCTCCCCCCTGAGGTGCAGCTTGAGGTGGGGCCGGACGGCCAGGAGGCACAGCGGCCTGGAGATCATTGAGAGCTCCACGCTCGCCGTGACTGTCCTGTCGGGTATTGATCTTCGGGGCTGCGACAACGCCACCCTCAGCCGAGTTAGAGGTATATCCCCGAGAGTTTCCCTTGCCTTTGCGTGGCATCAGTTAAGCCCCTTCTTCGTTGCACCAATCAAGTTGAACAAACCGGCCTGATTCGCGTTCGGGCCGACAGTTTGCGCCCCCTCAGACGGCGCGCCAAGAGTTCCTGGCGGACCAATCGATGCAGGGGCAGGCATGAGTCCCGCCGCACCCAGACCCTCAGCGTCAGGGGGATTTGCCCCAGGCATAGAGGAGAGAGGTGGTGGCTGACCCTGCTGTTGAGCCTGCTGCTCAGCGAGCATTTCAGCCTGCCGGATCTTCGCTGCCTCCAACATCTCAGCAAACGCATCAACAAGATCCTCCCCGCTAGCGATCGCCCTGCGGACCACAACGATGTCTTCGCCGGTGATCGTTCCGCTCTCGATACCGACCTCGATGGAGCGGCGAAGAGACGCATCGATCGCTTCAAGGTTGATTGCGTTCTCAGTCGCATCCGAATCAGTGATATTGGGGTGCATCCGACGGTAATCGGCCATAGCGATAGCGCCAGCACCGAACATCTGGGAAAGCTCCACCGTGACACGAGACGAACTCGCCCCAGGGATCGCATAAGACACCCGGTTCCACGAAACCTTCAGATCCTTTGTAGGGGTGAACCTCGCAATCTCCTTATGGGATCGCTCACCCGAATAGACCACATACTTCTTGTCAGGCCAATACGCCTTATAGGTCTCGACGATGAGGTCGTTCATTGGGGAAGCCCAATGCTCGAAGATTTCGTGCATCTCCTGCAACCTCGGCTCAACAGCCGAAGCGTAGATCGCCTCGTTCGCTCTGCCGGTCCTCAGACCGCCGCCCGGCGTCTCGCCAACCTGCTGAGGCACGAGCCCGCCCGACACCTTCGCATTACGTTCGAGGCGATCCACGCCGATCTTCACGTTCTGGTCAGGACTGTTACCCATCGTCATCACCTGATCGGCATTCAAGATGATGTTGGGTTTCCCATCGATACCGTCATGCCACTCGCCGTCCACCAACTGAGGTGGGTTGTTCGAGTTGCCGGTAATCACACGGTCAGGGAAGATCGACTTCTCCGAAGACAAGATGTCGAGCGCCATGAGGCGAGACATCAGGTCCGTCATACCAAGAATATGTTGGACCTGCGAAACGATCTTCTCCAACGTGATCCGCTCAGGGGTCAACACTGTGCACATGCCCACCGGGTTCGGACCCCAGTGGAGAGGCATCGAAGCCTCACGCGTTTCACCACGCCTATTCATGCCGTAAGTATCGCGTGGCCCCAGGATGCCGAAGACACGCTGGTTAGCGTCAATCCATTCCAGGACCTCCCACATCTGCGGACCCTGCGGAGTGATTACGCCACGATTCGACGCAGAGTTCGTCTTCATTGCGTGCGGCCAAATCGCCGTGATCTGGTCACGGTGCATTAAATGGATAGTGCCCACAGAAGAAGGTGGACGCATATCGCCAGAAGCGCGCTCCTCTGGGAACATGCCCAAAGGATCAACGGCTCGTATCCGAGGACATTCAGTCTTCATGTCCGGGAACACAATGATCCCAAACGTGCCATAACCCGCAAGCTGACGGAACCACTTGCGAGCCAAGAGCTTGAACCCCGAAGCCCACCACACGTACTCCATTGACTGCTTACGTTTACGGGCCTCCTGGTCGAACTTCTTTACACCCGGGTCCATACTCGGGCAGAAGATCTCCGGGACAACGCTCCCGGCTGACATACCAGTCGAATCAATCGTGTCCGAAATGATCGCAGGGCCAAGGGGGGGGAGGTCCGGTCCACCACGATCCTTCCGTGGATATGGGACAGCCCAATCACCGTTATAACGGTTCTGGACATCTTGCATATGATCCAGCAGAGGCTGCCGGTCACTACGACGCAACTCCATCTCGGCCTTGATGACAGGCCAGACAGCTTGCAGCATCGAATCGGAGGAAGTGGGACTGGAGACCAGTGTCATCTGCGACCTGCCAAATATTGAGAGCCAATGGAGCTGTAGTCGTGGACCGACCCGTACTCCCAAGAAGTCTTACTTGCTTGGGGAACAGTATGGCCCGTTCTTTCCTTGAAAAGAATCCATACGAACCAGAAGCTCATTAGACGGTCCTGACGCAGTTTGCTTCCAGGACGCTTCGGACGCCACATTCGGCACTCTTGAAGGAATGCTTCAACCCGAGCTCGGGTCTGTTCATCCTCCGCCCAAGGGATTTCCACCTCCCCTTTCGAGAACGACAACGGGATCTGAGGGACACCGATGTTCTCGTCATACTTGTTCATGCCCGTCGTATGCCCACGAACCCTGAAGTTGTACTTGTCGCGCAACTCCTTCAGGCGATCATCGTTAATCATCCCCTTCTGGAGGAAGTTCTGCTCTATAACCACATCTGTTACAGGGGACCCCATTCCCGGGTCCGAATGCTGTTGGATTAGGGCCTCCAACAAGGCGTAAGTTTGCTCGAACCGAACGAAGCCCGCTTCCCCACGGGAATCCAGCATTCTCAGAGACCGAACCGGGCTCTCCGTGTGCTGCACCACCGTCATCGACGTGATCCCCCCGATCGCCGGGTCGATCCCGATGTAAACCGGCGAGTTTGGCCTCTTCGGAGAGGAAACGGAAAGGGTCGGTCTCAAGGCGCCATTTATAGACTCTTCGTTGAACGTGTTCGCGCCAGCGGACCTTGGTTTCTGCATATAGTTTCGCCACCAAGCCTCCTCGCCAGCGTTCCGCCGCATACGCGCGTACTCCTCCGGGGTGTACCGCTCCGGCCACAGCCACTCTCCCTTGTCGTTCACCGCTGGATAGATAATCAGGTGATCGATCAGCCCCTCCTCCAGCAACCGCTCGTAAATGTCGTTCTCCCCGACCCTCGTCCCGTTGATCCATGTGAAACCTTTCGTACCTGGTCTCGAAAGCCAGTCCTGGCGGAACGTTTCCAACACCTTCGCGGTGTGGTTGTAGTTACGGAGCGACATCATGTCGTCCACAAGCAGCATCTGGGTACGGGTGCCCGCCACGCCCGAACCGATACCCAAAGCCTGCATCGAGTGCTCGCGATCATCGAACGCGTTCTTCTTGAAGATATCAAACGAGTCCGCTCCCCAAGGCTGACGGCGTGCGCCCTGAGCCTTCTGCGGTTCAAAAGGACCGAACATGCGAACAAAGTCTGGAGCCGAGCCCAAAACCTCCATGCGTTTCTGGACGCGACCAAGGATCTTCTTCGACATGTCCTGACGCTCAGAAGCAACAGTGATCGTGAAGTCAGGATCTATAGCAAGCCTGTACGAGCAGTAATCCTCCGCTAAAGACGTCTTCCCATGCTCAGGGGGGTACAGACACAGCAGGATATCGCCACCCTTAATGGCCCCAGAGTCGACAATCGCAGCAGTCTCCGCATGAAAATGCGGGGAATCAAAACCAAAAAATTGTTTACGGAAATCGACGAAACGGCCACGCCACCCCTCCACCGAAGACGGAGGATCAGCAACCCCGGAAAGAGACGCAATGATGGCGTCGCAGTAACCCTTGAAAGCGGGCCACCGGTGTCGGTTCTGCTTATACGCCGGATAAGACCAATCCAGCCAGTCGCACGCCTCAGGAGCACGACCACCCAAAGTCTGCAACACATCCAGAAACAACTTCCGCTTCTGATACCCCGAAGCCTTCTCCCGGAACCAAGTACTCAAATCAACTGAGCACTCCTTGTTTTCCTGGTCAATCTCCTTCTGCACCCAAGGAGGAACCTTGACCTGTTTCAGATCCAAGTCCTTATTAGAAGACCCCGGATACAAATACGAAAGACCGACATCAGACATAGAACCACCCTATGTCAGCAAAGGGCACCCCCACCGAAATGGAGGTGCCCCGAGGAGACCGCAGGCTCATCACACCTGCGGCTCGCACACCATACAACAAGCCCGCCCAGGCCAGCACAAAGTCGGGCATGACCAGCCCAGGCGAACAGAACGCTCTCGATCCCCCCCCCGTATGAACCTTAGAAGGACCAGGGGGGAGAAAGAGCAGCCCGCATCAACAGGGACCGCCCGGTCCTGCCAACGCAGAGCCAAGGGACCAAAGGTCTACCTCGACAACCTTGACAATACGCACCCCACATGCCAAAGTCAACAAGCAGCCTAAACACGTACAAGCAGAGCCCCTAACCCGGGAACCCTCGCCCGTCAGAAGGGCCACTGCTTCTCGTCCAGACACGTCGGCCTGAACGGTAGTAACCCAGCAGGGGGCGAGAAACGCACCCGATGGAACAGCGGCGTGCAGGTGAAGCACCTAAACGCTCGGAGGGACTACCCGGGCAGACTGGGAACACCCAATGATACACAATCCCCAAACTTCGTATCATCCCACCCTTCCCACCCAACCAAAACCCGAACACCTGTTTGGGAACGACACCAAAACACACAAACCGGCA
>TARA_R110000851_G_scaffold332569_1_pt1 | contig 12777 bp, 20 predicted proteins | sample TARA_R110000851 | Tara Oceans TARA_R110000851 (sample SAMEA4397627) | marine metagenome | biome: Polar Biome; feature: [DCM] deep chlorophyll maximum layer (ENVO:01000326); material: water (ENVO:00002006), including particulate matter (ENVO:01000060) such as... | depth 17 m | reverse complement strand
ATTAGTTTTTAATTCCTCAAGTCTCGCGCTTAGAATTCGTGCTTCTAAAAGCTCTATAGCCTCGATGGCAGCATTGATTTCCGCTTCGCACTTGATGCTCTTTTTCGCTGCAAGACGAAACGCACTTGCGACATATCGTTTGGATTGCTCAATATTTGAAAGAATTTCATTCATAAATCTATTATAGTCTATATTTCGGCAAAAGTCAAGAAAATTTTGCTTTTAGGAAGGGCTTATTTAGCTCAAAATCGCACATTCTATCACTTTTCCCCTATAGGAAAACACCCGGTTCTCTTATTTCGCCTAAAATGCTAAAAACGGCCCAAAATTGAATTAAAATTAATTAAAATGCGTTATTTCTCGACTTTTCTGTAGTTCTTGGCCCATATTTGAGCGGTTATTTGGGTCGCTATCTCTAAAACTTGGTCCTCGGGCAGTTCTCGGAAGTAATGATGAAGCAATTCGTGTATCAAAGTGTCCAAATAGTCCTGCGAATCTTGCCTTGGGTCGATCTCTATGACTCCATCGTAGTATTGACCGTAGGCACCCTCCCTGCCGAGGCACTTTTCGACTACTTGTGCCTTTTTGATCTGTTTTGGGGCTTTTTTGCTTGACTCCTCCTTCACAGTATAAATTACAGTAAAAAATAATCAAATATCACCACGTCAAGCCAAATAGTTAAAATATCCTAAAAAATGTGCTTTTTTGAGCTAATTTTGATGTTTTTTGCGATTTTGAGATTATTTTCTTTACTATTTTTATAATTAAATGCGGCGGTCATTTTAATCATTAATAATACAATCATAGAAGCATTTAAGATTGATAGTATTACTAAGGTTATATCTAGGGTATCCATAGGAGTTAGGATGGTTCTTTTAGTCTGAGTAAAAAGGTCATAATTAGCACAAAAATCAACAAAAATAGCACAAAAATCATTTTAATCCTTTTTTAATGAGGTGCCGATCTGCGTGTTTTACTGACCTATATTTCGGAAATATTTCCTTTGTTTTTAGTATTTTAGGTTCCATTATTTTTATATTTTGCTATATTTGTTAGGTTTCTGATTAGGTTCTGGGTATATCTTGAACAGAGGACGTTTGTATATCGGACAGATTCTCCTATTAATATCTTTAAACTCCTGAGCCGCGACCAAACTCTTGAGCAATGCCTTTAAGCACGTCTTTAAGCTCTTGAGCCATGTCTTTAAGCTCTTGAGCCATGAGATCACGGTCAGTCTCCAACTCAGAGCATTTGCAAAATGGACATTCATCTGAAACCCATCCAACTGTCGAATACGAGTCACCGCAATCTTCGCAGGTAGTTAATTCAATTTTATTATTCATATTTATTATTCATATTAATTCGGCTACTGAAATACTTGGCTTTGTCAATGGATTTGCTGGTCAGGGCGGGCAGCAACAACCGCAGCAACCATGAACCCCATCGTGTCCAATATCATCGGGATCAGGATGTCCAACACCACAAACACAAATTCGTTCAAAACAGTGGCGATCCACGCGCCAATGGAGATGCCAACCGCGCATGTGGTGATCGCTGGGATTGTGAATAACACATGGCGAGCCTTGGCATTTTTTCGGGCTATGAACGTCGTAAAGGGTTTGCTTGTCGTTTACCTTAAAGTGAAGTGGATCTGTTTTCATATTGTCAGTCTTGGTCCTTGCATTGTGCGACCATTCCCTCGATTGCGGCGCGAAGATAAGGCCACTCATCCCGGTCTATTCGGATGGTTCCTTCCTCTTGAGCAACCTCGATAAACTCACCAGCCGCCTCATCCACGATTCGCACATGGACGGCATGTTCAGAGAAAATCGCCTCCCCTTTTGGGGTCAAGGTCACTTGGGTAGTCCTGACTTCATAAGGGCCGTTGGTCGGAGCGACCTTGCTTAGATTCACTTTTGGGCTGTTGGGCGGTATCGAAGGCATATTTTTTACTTGCTCATTTGATGAGTTTTGGATGACTTAAACAGGAGTGAAAAGAGCAAGCTCAGTCCAAATGCTCGCCAAAAGCCAATCTCAGCGAACAACGGTTCAACTGTTAGTTCCGGCATGATCCAGTTCCAAAGTAACATGACAGGCAGAGCTATCAAAGATGCCACTCCTAAAATCAGGGCCATCGCTCCGACTATAAATGCGAGTTTCATTATTGTTTGTTTCGTTTAGGGCTTCGTTTCTGCGGGTTAACACTTTCTGCGAGCAACTCAGTGAGTCTTGCGATTTCTCGCTTTGATTCGCCGCGCCTCGACTGAGCCTTCTCAATCTTGTCTGCGAGGCTGAGAACGTCATGTTCGACTTGCCGCTCATCGGCCTGATATTGACGCCGTTTGTATTCCTGTCCCATTTGTCTTACGTTTGCCATAATCTTAATATACTTTACTTTTATTCTCCCGTCAAGATGTTTTTGTCTTTTTGTTTTAATTGATTAAAATTCGCCACTCAACGCATACGACAGGAAAATGTTGCCCGATTGTAGCCTCGATAATTGCGCTATAAATATCCCAATCTCCACCGCCTAGCCCACAACCCATAAACTTCGGCACACCGATCACAGGAGCGAGGCCCATTGCAATCAACGCTTTTTCACCGTCGAGCAACCACTGAGCAATCTCCTGAAACGATTTGACCACGGCATTGTAATCGGTCGGAATTCCTGCGCTGGATAATTCCTTGATTGACTGTCCGTAGAGATTGACAACCGTGTAATCGTCAAGGTGAACGAACGAGAAGCTCCCTAGTTTCACCCCGAGACGGTTGTATGTTCGCGTATCCACCGCCGCAGCTTCGGGAATCTGCTTTGCGATCTGAGCCGCAATGCCCGATCCCATACATCCGTTGATGTTTGCCTGATGGATGATTATATTCGTCCCAGCAGGGCGTTTGAGCAAATCGCCTTTAATATGTCTCATTTTTATAGTAATTGAATTTTAATTAGTTTTTATCTACTCTCCAAGATACTCCCAAAGGTAGGCGTTGCACCGACAATGAACAGCACCGATTGTCAAGCCTGTATCGTGATTGTGGTGAAGGTGGATAGGATTATCGAGAAAGCCTTTGGGGAACAGTTCTTCGTTAATCTTCGCTTGTGCTACTTTATCCGTAGGAGAATCACCTAGAGGTTCATTACAGTGAGCGCACTTGCCTTCTTGCACTCGGATGTATTCCAGACGAGTCAACCGTCTTTCCTTTCTGGTCAGTTGGTCGTAATTTCGAGGGAGTTTCATTTCCTTTTATTCTTGCTCCCCTTGGGACGACCGCGCCCACGATTCTTTTTGACTACGGGTTGCTCTTTGTAATTCTTCATTACTTCGATTTTTGCCTGAGCAGATTTGAGAGTGGTATGAGTGAAGCCATCGTCTCCCCACTTTTCGTTAGAAGGATAGACTTCGCTGGGTTCGATACTAACCCCGCCAATGATAAAGCCATTGTGGCGTCGAATCCTGATGGTTTCCCAATTGATCTGCTTGGTTTCGGCTCTGGTCTGTTCATAGATTGCGTAGTCGCCCTCACGGAAAACTTGTTTGAAGTTGAATCCGAATTTTCGGAAGTCTTTGGATAGTGGTTTGTAGTTCATAGTAGTAATAAGACTATAGCAAACATTTAATCAAAAGTCAAGAATTTTTGATCTTTTAATTAACTCCCTGCTGAATCGCTTGATATATTCCTTCGCATGTTGCGCCTGACGACCTACGCCCTCCGCATTGAGCCTACATAGGTCAAGAGCGTTAAAAACGTGCTGAGAGTCCATCCTAGAGATTTCTACGGTATCTCCTGTGAACGTTGTCCATTGATCGTAGTCTTTTGGTTTATTCGCATCTGCGGTTTCTTGACATTGCGCTTTCAGAACCGACATCAAATCTACGCTCCCGGTTTGCTTTTGCATGAACGTCATAATTTTAATTAATAAAAAAGGGGCAAAGGAGTTGCCTCCCATGCCCCTTCAATTACCCCACTACTACTTACTTTTTCCCCTTGGCGTTCGCCTTACGAGATTTTCGAGCTGCGTATTTGGCAAACGATCCATTCTTGTTGCGCTTCTGCTTCTTAGCTCTTTCGCTCAAGGCGACCGCTCGTTGAGCCTTTAGGTATCCAGCTTGGAAACCAGTGTCAAACGCTTCCGCTGCCTGTTCCTCCGCAACAGCGGAATCAACAGCTTCTGCAACCGAATCTTCAAAGTCCTCAAGTTCACACTCACATCCGTAAATGTCGTCGCCGCAATTCTCACAGGTATCGTCGCTGGAGTCGTCAGAGTCATAGTCATCGTTGTAGGACGAGGTGAACTCGTCGGTCAACGGACCAGTCGGTTGAATCTCAGCAACAACCTTGTATTTGGTTGCTCGCAGCTTTTGGCAGGAGCAATCAGTCGGAACGCTCACAACGTCCGCAGGGTCGATCTGAACGAGCATCAAGTGACCTGATCCCATAAACCCATTGGCGTATTCGTAAGAACCTGCATGGAGTCCTGCTGAACACCCACGGTTCGCATTGTCGTCAACGTAGTTGCGAACGACTTCAATCGTCTCGCCAATCGCGTTGTTGATTCGACCACGAGCGTCGGCAGTTCCTTGCAACAGCTTGGAGGCATCGCCGCCAGTGTGGGAGTAGAAATCCGCTCCAACACCCTTATAGGCAATGAAATGCCCCTCGGGAGTGATTGGCATGTGCTTATGCTCCAGAAACGTGTAGAGTTCCTCAACTGCTCGACGGGAATCGTTCGCAAGCAAACGGTCCAAAAAGGCGACCAAAGGCTTGTGATCCAGACCGTCACGCATGAAATTCAAAATGCGAGTAACGACGACTCCGTTGACTTCGCTTCCTTGATGGGTCACTACCCCGTCCTTAACGGACACGGCACCATTTGAGTAAGCTGTAACAGCTTTCTCCACGTCAAGCAACTGCTTGAGTCGATCAACGCTCATCTTGTCTCCTTTCTTCAACTCATCTCGCACCGCGACGAAGTTGGAATTACCAGCTTTGATGGTGAAGGGTTTGTTGTCGATGACAATGACGATGGACGTGTCAGTGATAATAGATGGGATTTTCATATTCTTTTTCTTTTTCTTGTAGTCTGTGGTTTGTAACTGTTAATATAATACGATACTTTTAATCAAATGTCAATGCTTTTTTTTTGGAAAAGAACAGGGGGAATTTCACCCCCCGCCCAATCGCTACTACTACGACTTTTTATTCTTTTTAATTGCCTTCGCGGCGTCCAGCTTTGCACAACGATCAACCATTTGCAGGTATTGAAATATTGCCTTTACCCTTCCGTCATTTTGGTTATTAGCCCATCCATATCCAAAGAAACCAGTTGCTTCCATAGGTTCAATGAGCGAGTATTTCGCCCTGAGTGCGGCTTGCATTGCTCCTAACTCGTGAGTCGGCTTGTATTTTGACTGTTCGACGTTCACGGCGTAAGACAACGAAATACGACGCAGAGTTTCGATTTTCTTTGCACATGCGGAATGTGCCATTTCTTTTCGGGCGTTTTCGTAATCCACAATGTCACTTGGCAATGAAGTTGACAACGGGCCTAGAGAACGCAATCTGTCAATCCAGATCAAGTCATTTTCTCTAGCAAGGACAGTGATATCGACGTAGGCTTGCTCAAACCCCGCCTTGGAGATAAATTCCAGTATCTTGGTTTTTGCCCAATCTTCAAATTTGACAAAACCCTTGCCCAAGTTGTCGAGCTTTCCAGTTTTAATCGCGTAGATCGTCGGAACAGATTCGTCAATCGCTTCACAAATCCCGATGATCTCTTTAATCATAGAGGCAGGATGTCGTTCGCTGTTTCTATATTGACAAAAGAAACGATCAATCTCCACGTAAACGCCCTCGTCGTCGTCAAAATCGACCTCCACATGACTGAAGAAGTCGGACTTCCTATTATGCCAGTTGTTGCGCGTCGAATTCAGGTCCAACGAGAACACCTTCTGCCCATGCTTGCTATTCTTGACGCATCCATTTCCAGTCGCTCCGTAAATGTCCGCGAGTTTCACCTTCTTTAGATCAGACAGGTTGATCGTCGGAGCATCGAATCCGTTCTTCAAAACCCACGCATCCCACTTTGCCTTGTCATTAATATTGATTAAATATACCCCTTCTGAGTATTGCTTGTCGAGACAGTTGTTCACGTCGGAATCCGCAAGCTCGATGATCGGAGCAATACGATTCAAAACGCCACTCGGTCCCACGTCGTTAATAATAATCAATGAAGCTGAGAAACAACGGATTGTGTTAACCACTTCTGGGCGAACACGTCGCGCTCCACTACGTCCATGACTGTAAACTCGCCAAGTAAAACCTTCCTGATCGTAGGAGATATAAGTATTGCTCTTAATTTCAACGTTTCCTACGGTCAATTTCTTGTTTTTAAACAGGTGACTCATTCGATGAAACGGAGACGAGTAATCATGCAGTTTGCCGTAGATAATCTTCGCCTCAAACACTGTCTTGCAAGAATCGAAATTCTTAGTCATATTGGCGATCACTTCTGCCAAGATAACACGTAGTCGATCTTTGATGTTCTTTTGCGTGTGGTCAGTGTATTGCAAACCCTCACGAGAAGCAGCAATTTCCAACTCACCGATTTCAAAATCGACGTGGATGTTCTGCCCTATCATTGATTTCAGGTCACGGTCTAAGTCAGTCCACTTAATTGCATTGACGTTCAACGGATAACCAATGTTACCCATGATCGCAACAGCGTCTGTGTAACCATTGGAGAACATTTTCCAGCCCTTGCCCTCGAAAATCGAATTCTGTTTTTGGATTTGAATTTCCTGTCCACGAAAGACGGGAGTAACCTTGAAATACCGGAAGAATTCCTCTGCCTTCTGCCGAAAGGCGTGAATGTCGTTCTCGTCCACAGGGATTTGGATTTCAATTCCATCGTCCTCGTCCGTTTCGACAGTGTGCATCTTGGCGATGCGTCCAACGTTGGAAGGGTCGATAAAGGCATTGTAGGTCGTTACCTTGCCTTTTTGATGGGATAGAATCAAGAAACTATCGCTGTAACAGAACGCAGACTTGCACCCCAATCCCAACTGGCCGATTTGCTTGTTGGAATTGCGCTTCGTTGACTCTCCGTATTTGGAATAAGTCTCGTGAATATCCTTCTCGCTCAAGCCTCGACCGAAATCGCGGACCTTGTAAACGGGAGTCATTTGGTTTGGAAGCGTAACGACGATGGGCAGATCGCCCTTGCCGATTTCAACATGAGCGTCAACCGCATTGGTTGGATACTCACGTAGAATAGCGAGGATTTTGTCGGAATAAAGTTGGTTCCGCAAAACGTTGAAAATGTGAGCGCGAGCTTCTTTGGTCATGTCGAATTCGACAGTCTCAAAATCTTCTGACGCATCCACGGTTCGGTTGGATTCAATTACCTTCATAGTAGTAGTAGTAGTAGTAGTAGTAGTAGTTTGTTTCTCGATCTGCTATAACCTTAACAGGCTTTTCAGAAAGAATCAAGAAGAAAGTTAAAAAAGTTTCCCTTTTTCTTTAATCCCTATTAATAGGGCATTTAAAATGACTTTTTATTCAATTTACGGCTTTCGTTCTTCGTAGAATCTGAAGGGCAACTCCGTATATGGGATCAGCGGAACCCCATAGGGACTTAACTCCTGATATTCGACTGTTGCCATCTCGCCATAATTTTCTTCTTTTGTCAAAAACAATTCGCTTAAATCTTCTCTCGTTCCGCGAATATTTGATGCAAACGTCCTGCCGTCAGGCAGTTCGCAGATGATTCGTTTCGCGCACCCAGCCCAATCGCCCTTGCCTTCTTCGATCTTCACGACTTTATATTCTGCGTCGTAGAACTTCTTGAGCTTCAAGAGTTGATACGAGCGTTTCAGTTCGTAAATGCCTTTCACTAGCCTGATGATCGCGCCTTCGTATCCTTCTTTGATATAAATTTCCAGCAGTTCAATCACCCGATCAAACGTTTCGACCAGTTCAGTCTCAACTTGCTTGATGCTTCTGAATTTAAACGATTTAAAAATATTACCAATGAGAGCAAGACGCTCTATATTGGTCAGGTTTGGCTGAGACGCATCGTAAACGTCGTAAATGTGAAATTCAACAATTGCTTTCGCCCGATCTCTGTCCTCGTCGGTCACATCCTTGGCTTTCCTGTTGACGCTGACCAGTTTGACGATCTCGTTTAACGGGACACCGTGTTTGAACAGTTCGCCGTCAATGACTAAATTGGGATATTTGGCGTGAACTTGTTTGAGTTCTGCCGTGATATGCTCGACGCAAAAATATTGTTCGCCCTTTCGGGAGAATGCTCCTTCGCTCGTTTCACAAATCGACAAATCCTCATGTTCTACGCAACGTGTTCCATTTAGCTTGCGCTGAACCAACACAGGCTCGTCAATAGCTTCCTCGTAACGCTCCAAAAATTTGTGGGCGAGCATCGGCTGGAAGAATCTCTTGCGATCCACGTCTGCCTCGGAGCGAAAATATGCCGCCTTGAGTTGCTTGGCATACTTCGCTTCAACTTCCAACTTGCCCTGCTCAATTGTGCTGGTTTCGTTGGCTTTCCCCGCGTTCTTTATTTCAGGGAAGGTCGGCTTTGTCTCTTTTATTTTGCCGTCTTTCTGACCGGAGCTGGTTGTGTATGCTCCTGTGTCAAGATCAATCGACATATACCAAATGACTATTTTGCCCTTGGAGGATCGCTTGTAGAGAGTTAGTCGTTTTTCAGTCATTTTCTTTTATCTTCGGTATGAGAGCTTCGTTGCCGAGTCGTTCTATCCAACCCCACTGAGCATACCAGCTTTTTATTGATCTGTCAACTTTATTTTTATTGCAGTAATCTTCAAGAGATCGAAAGTCTGCGTCGTCCAGTTGAGCTTTGGCCTTGAAGCCTCTCAATTTTAACCATTTATTAATCGAACGAACCTTGTGGTGTTTTTTGATCGACTCGCAAATCGCGTCAACTTCGCCCCTGAGAAGCAGGTAAGCTCGATGTGATTCATGGATGTAATACTTACCTAGCCACTCTGGCGGCAATGGATTATTTGTGTGTAATTTGTATTTCTTGGCGAGCGTCATAAGCTCGGCTTTGACACCAAAACTTTTCATGCCTCGATCCCACGCCTCGTCGGTCATCACAAGACAATAGTGGAGCAGAAAATTCTCGTAACCAGCCCATTGAAGAACGATGGGATTCTTATACGGTGGTGCCGTGTCAAGCAAAATCCCAAGTATCTTCTGAGAGTCAAGAATCTGTCGCCAGAGCCGCTTGTCGTCCAGCATTCGCGCTGACTTCTTTATTTGGTGATTTGGGAAAAAGGTTTGCATTATTTGATATGTTATTTTTCAACCTTGTCATTTTCAACCTTGTCATCTTCGACCTCCCTCTCGGTTGCTTTACGAAGTTTCTGCCATCCCCAATCTGGGACAAGGTGGTAGACCCACGGCTCGCCCTCGGACACTTGGATGATTTTAGGATTCTCGTTCTTCATGTTACCAGTATAGGTGATTTTTAAAGAAAAGTCAATCTTTATTGGGCTATTTTTACGACGAATTTAAAAAGAAAGAGAGCGCAAATTAAAATGACGATAATTAACTCAATACGTTCATTATTTTCGTCTCTCATTGGGTGTGGTGTTAAATTTTTATTTGGTTGGCTCACTGGGACTTGAACCCAGAACCTATTTTTTATGAGAAAATTGCTCTAACCGATTGAGCTATGAGCCAGTTAAAATGGTAGGCATGGTGGGACTCGAACCCACAACGTTTACCTCTTGGGTATTGGATTTTAAGTCCAATGCGTTTCAACCATTTCGCCACATGCCCGTTATAAATTGGTAGCGGTTATGGGGTTCGAACCCACCAAAAACTTCTTATGAGAAAGCTCTACTCACCCAGAGTTACCGCTGATAAATCAATCAACCTTTTTTCAAATTGTTTTTCTCCACGCAGAAATTATTGCTTTTATATTTACTTCGGGAAGTTGTAAATTTTGTTTGTGGAATCTGACTTCTATTTTCCCTTGTGTCTTTTCACAAATGCTAATCAAAGCATGATCCATGTCAAATATCCCAACCACTGTCCCAGACCGCTCAATTTCGAATTCCTTGTTATCGTAGTCGATGTTGGAGCCGTAGGATGTGCTGGTGTTGATACTCGCAAATCGAACGGGATTTCCTTCCTTATCTTTGAAGCTCTTGAACTTGCGACTGATCTCTACAGCGTCTCCTATTTTTATTTTTTTGTTTTCGAGCGTAAATGAGAAATAAGGCATACTCTTACAATACGGGTTTTTTATTTGAAAGTCAAGAGGAAAATTGGATGTCCCGGCTGGATTCGGACCAGCAATAAGCACCTTCAGAGGATGCGGCATTACCATTATGCTACGGGACAATAAAAACAATTAAAATTGGAGCTAACAGAGGAAATCGAATCCTCATCCCTTCCTTACCAAAGAAGCATTCTACCATTGAACTATGCCAGCAATTAAAACTCTTTAAAAATCTCAGGGTGGGCAAGTATTTCTTCCAGCGTCATCTTTGACAGGTACAAACCGATAGACGTGTAAAGAACAACCTGCCCATCGTCTCTGACGACTATTCTAGCCGCCCAATCTGGATCGTCTATTATATTGAATTGCCTCACGCATGGTATTACACAGAAAATGCTCTCAATGTAATTCTTCTGCCCTTCGCATATTCATCTCTGGGCTGAACGTAGTTAAAAAATTCCACATTCTTGAACCCTACCTCTTTTAAAATTACTTCTAACCCTATCCTAGACGGAACCATTGTCTTATTTTCCGATGGATTATTTAAATACGCATTGCCTCCTTCGTTTCTAATTAAAAGCAAGGACTTCTCTGCCTGTGGTAAAATAAGAGTATCTAATATCATCACGTCACACTTCTTAGCTATCTTTCGAAGAGTTTCTACGACGTGAAGGGTATGATATAAAAACCCCAAACATAAACAGGTTTCTACCTCCCTAACTTCATCAATCAAATCAATAATGGCCCCCTGATGGACTTCTGGAGTTAACAATCCCTTCCTCTCAAAAATTCCTATTGAATCCTTCCACAAGTCTGAAATCTCTATACCTGTGCAATGTGTTGCTCCTGCTTTGAGTGCCGCATAGGACCAACGCCCATTGTGATAACCTAAGTCAAGGATTGTTTTGTCTTTGATATAAGGCAGGTTCCAATCTATAATCCCGGTATGTCTAAAGTCCAACCTGTCTATATCGCTGCCGTTGGGGCTGGACATGAATTCTGGTTCATCAAATAAGCTCGTGTCTTGATCGACGGTCCTCGCTATCGTATTTAACTGTCTCACATATAGAATTACACCTTATTTAAAATTTAATCAAAAAATTAGTGCCGATCCAAGAAGATTTCCTGTCTAAATTATTTGTGTTTAATTGAAAAAATGGGCCAAAACTTACATTTTTATTCATTTTATAATTAAATCCAGTTCTGGTTTGTGTATCTATGGACATATCATTTAAAGTGAGTCCCGGCTGAAGCTCAATCCACAAAACGAAATCCTTGACGCTGTGCTTCAAAACAACCTTATTTCTCAAACGAAAAACAGAGTCTTTATCATTAAAAAGCCGATACTCTAGTCTGGGCTTGATGGATAGATTCTTATTTCCGAATAAAGAATAGGTCGCTCTAAACCTTTGTTCAGTATCCTTCGCGTCAACATATCTATATTCTATTTTAACGTCTTTTAATTTATACCCGACTTGAATATGATCCTTCCTTTGTTCCGTCATTTGACGGACTTGAAGGCTAACTTGATTCATCTCAAAATCAAAATTGTGTTGACTCGTTTCGAAATCAGCGGCAGCACTAGAAAACGAAAACGCCACAATGACCACCAATAGAAGATATTTCATTCATATCATAGAACAAAACCTTTTATTTGATGTTACAGTCGTGTTAATTTATCATAACTAATTGGTAGCACCGATAGGATTCGAACCTACACTGTCAAGTTCCTAAAACTCGCGTCTCCTGCCAATTGGACTACGGTGCCATTTATATTATCTTGATTAAAAACTAAATTGGATGGAGTAGGGGGAATCGGACCCAGCCTTTCTCGCTTTCAAAGAGCGCGGTAATAACCATTATACGATACTCCAATAATTGTTAAACTTACGTAAGATATACATGACCAGCCCCGAAGGTAACGCTGGATGCTCCCTATTTAACATGAACTCGTTTGCAAAAATTTGGTAGGCCGCAAGGGAGTCGAACCCTCATTGAACATTTTAAGAGAATGCTGCATTACCATTATGCTAACGACCCATTATTAATTGATTTTTTATACTTCGTTACCAAGGACTTTGCAAAACTCTTATTACATATACATTGAAGAGGGAACCAATATGCCTTTTCTTCCTTTTCAAAATACAGATGGACGCTTTTTTCCGGCGCCAACAGGGCAACCCAGCCGCCGCGATTTTGATTTGTAACCACCCCACATCGTCCAACAAGTTTATCCATCTCTAAAACCCATGTACCCCACTCTCCGAGTTCTTCTTTGGTCATCTTCTTTGATACTGATAAAATATCCCCCTCCTTGTAATTCATAATAAAATTATACCACTATTTTAATTCCAAATCAAGTTAAAAAATTGGCAAAGGCAGAAGGAATCGAACCCTCGTTTTCGGTGTTGGAAACCGTTGTAATACCATTATACTATGCCGATATTATGTGACTTACAGGGCTACCTGTGAGTGCAGTCACGGCACAAATCGCGTTATTTTTG